>JACCDQ010373227.1_pt1 | contig 11900 bp, 10 predicted proteins | sample 7446031 | NCBI WGS metagenome assembly JACCDQ01 (sample SAMN15323442, study PRJNA562643) | freshwater metagenome | isolation source: river surface water | place: USA:Blue River Watershed | collected 2017-08-17
CAAACCAATCGCTTGTGGGTCGGGTTGGGTCTGAACCAAGGTGTTAACGAGGCTGTTATGGGTAAACATGTGTGCTCCTGAGGGGGTATTACGGATATTGAGTGTAATCATGCCGCAAATACGGCAGTTTTTCATGCGTTCAAGCAACTTCTGGCAACTTTTTCCGTTGAATAACCCACTATTTAGGGGGTGAATTTACGAAATCAATGACTTAGCGCACTTTCAAATCCCAGAAATGCAACCGGCCGGGCGAACCCGGCCGGTTTTTCGATCATCTGTTAATTAAAACAGGGATCAAACGCCTTGCTGGCCCATGATTTCGTCGAAATCGATGGCCTTTTCGGTGACTTTAGCGCGGGCCAGAACCCAAGCCACGACGTTTTCTTCCAGCACTTCGGATTCGATACCCGACAGACGCTGTGGATCTTGCTTGTACCACTCGATCACTTCAGCTGGATGCTGATAGGTTTCTGCCATCTCGGCAATACGGGCGTTGATCTGATCTTCGGTAGCAACCAGCTTTTCATTCTCAACCAGTTGCGCCAGGATCAAGCCCATGCGCACGCGAGGTGCGGCACGATCGGTAAACCACTCAGGCTGCATCGGAATGTCGCCCTTCATGCCGCGCTGCTTCATTTCTTCGCGGGTGTTCTGCATCAGGCGGTAAGTTTCCTGCTCGATCATGGCCTTGGGCACAGTGATCGGGTTCAGCTCGTCCAGCTTCTCCATCACGGCTTCGCGTACACGCTGGTGAATGCGCTTCTTCACTTCACCCTTGAGGTTCTTTTCTACTTCGGCGCGCAGGTCGTCTGCTTTACCGCTTTCAACGCCCATGGCCTTAACGAACTCTTCGTCCAGCTCTGGAATCACCGGGCCCTGAACCTGCTTCACGTTCAGATCAAACTGAACGGTCTGTCCAGCCAGCTCGGTGTTGCCGTATTCAGCCGGGAAAGTCAGGTCAAAGGTCTTGGCGGTGCCTGCAGTGCAGCCTTCAATCGCGGCTTCAAACTCAGGCAACAACGTGCCCTTGCCTACAACCATTGGATAATCTTTGGCTTCGCCACCGGCAAATGGTACGCCGTCCTTTTTACCCAGGAAGTCGATAACCACACGGTCTTCCTTCTGGGCGGCACGGTCAGCGTTTTCATAACGAACGCGCTGCTTGCGCAGAATTTCCAGGGTCTTATCAACATCAGCTGCAGTCACTTCGTGGACTGGACGCTCGATTTCGGCCGACGACACATCAGCCAGCGTGAATTCTGGGAAAAGTTCAAAGGTGGCTACAAAGGTCAGCGTTTCACCCGTTTCGCCGCCCTTTGGCTCGATACGTGGGTAACCAGCAACCTTCAGTTTCTGGGCGGTAATGGCTTCACCATAAGCACGGCCAACCAGTTCATTCAGGGCTTCTTCACGCGCCTGCAGGCCATGGTGTTGTTTAACCACCTTGGCTGGCACTTTGCCCGGACGGAAACCAGCAATCTTCAGGGTTTTGCCCATGCGCGCCAGGCGGGCATCGGTTGCGGCTTCAACTTCTTTAGCGGCAACGGTCAGTTCGATTGTGCGCTCCAGTGGCGACGCTTCCTGCACGGTTTCGGTGGTGCTCATTGAATTCGTTCCTAATGAATAAAGGCTAGACTTGCAAAACCGGTGATTATATCCGAAGGCGCCATGTCGGGGTATGCCCAATGAACGCACTTTTTTAGCGCATTTCTATCGTTTTTTAAGGATTCGCTAATAATTGAGCTCAACTTTACGATTATGCTCATCCAACATAAGCAGTATCACCCAAGGAGAGACTCATGAAACGTATTGCCCTTTTCGCCGCAGCGCTTGCCGTTGGCCTGACGATGGCTGTAGGCAATGCCGAAGCCGCCCGTGTTGGCGGTGGTAAATCTTTCGGTATGCAGCGCCAAATGGCACCGGTAAGCAAACCAGCACCAACTGCTGCCCCATCCCCTTCCGCTACAGCCCCAGCTGCAGCCAAAGCACCGGGCGCAGCAACTCCTGCCGCCCAACCTAAGCGCTCGTGGATGGGCCCACTGGCTGGTCTAGCTGCTGGCCTGGGTCTTGCCGCATTGGCCAGCCACTTTGGCTTCGGCGAAGAACTGGCCAATATGCTGATGTTTGCCCTGATCGCCTTTGCCGTTATCGCGGTCGTTGGTTACTTCTTGCGTAAACGCGCTGCGGGTCAGCAAGCCACTATGGCAGGTGCCGGCGCTCCCTACAATGCACCAACCTCGATGTATCAGGCCAACGACCTGAGTGGTGGCAACGTTAGCCCAGCCAGCAACATCCCCGCTAACTTCGATACAGAAGGCTTCATTCGCAACGCTAAGGTTGGCTTTATTCGACTGCAGGCAGCCCATGATGCAGGTGATCTGGCAGATATCCGTGAATTTACGTCGCCAGAAATGTTTGCCGAAATCCGCATGGATCTGGATCAGCGTAACGGTGCACCACAAAAGACCGATATCGTTTCACTGAATGCTGAAATTCTGGAAGTGGCTGAAGAGGCGCAGCGTTATGTGGTTAGCGTGCGCTTTACCGGCATGGTGCGCGAAGAAGCCAATGCAGCACCGGTAGCCATTGATGAAATGTGGCACCTAACGAAGCCAGTCACTGGCCAAGGTGGCTGGGTGCTCGCAGGCATCCAACAGATTCAGTAAGACCCAGACATTCCCATCCCGGCCCCAACCGGTTACCCCTGCCAAGCAATTGGCAGGGGTTTTTTATTTATTGCACCCGCTTATGTTGTACCCGGTAACGCTTAAGCGCCTGGTTCTGGCGCTGCACCTGACGATTAACGGCTTCATTTAGCGGCAAATCATAGCCCGGCGGCGTGTGCGCCCATGGGTAACCTGCACGGCTCAGATCTCTTGCATAGTTAAACAACGAATTCATGTAGTGACGATCAAACTCGCTTTTATGGGGCGTTTTAAAATCTGGCCCGATATAAGCGAGATTAAAGCCAACGCCATCCCGTTGAGTCACAAGAAAGGTGCGATAGATATCGCCGCCACCCTGAGTCTGGATCAGCTGATCCACTGCACGTCCCATAATGCTAAGAGTGTTTCGTTCGATCTGGCGCCATTCAGAATCCAGACGGGCATTACGAATAATGTACGCCTGCCGATTTTTATAGCGACTCACGATGCCTTCTTTCACCGCCATGACGCTTAAAGCAGAAGGATAGAGAAACAATTCAGTGGTCGCCCCACCATCCACGTGCATTTCCTGATAATGCTTACCCTCGGCCATCACATCAATCATGACGGGTGGAAAAGCCCCCGGAATGGCGGCAGAAGCCAGCAGAATTTTTCTGAAAAGCTGTAATGACTCGGGCGTCCCAACGGCTGCCAGTTTGCCCATATTCCACATGACAGGCACACCGGCATCAAGATTGGTCGTTGCTATCACCAACCAACGATTACGCACGGTATATTCATAGCCAATTTTCTGTAGCAGCTCCGGCGTAATGAAGTCTGAAATCAGCTTGTATAAAGGTGAGGTATCAGCAAATGCATCGCCAAATAAAGCACCGGTTAAACCCAGCTCAATGAAGATATCTTTCTGATCAACATCGGTAAATGTCTTTTTAAGGACGTAATCGTAATCCGAGCCGAGAAAGGCAAAAGGCGCAATCATCGCCCCTGTGCTAACACCTGTCACGAGCGAGAATTCCGGGCGATCACCCCGCTCTGTCCAACCCGTTAATAAGCCAGCCCCGAAAGCGCCGTTATCACCACCACCAGAAAGCGCTAAGTAATTTGCCAGTTCTGGATTGATAAACGCATCAGGCTTCTCCTGACCCGAGCGAATATCATCGACCATGGCCTGAATGCCGGTTTTAGACCATGCCTTATAACGAACTCCTGGCATGTTTTCGATATAACTATGTGCTGTGAGCTCAGGTGGCACAGCGTTCTTACGATCAAGCGTGGTACATGCAGCCAATACACTTGCGGTCAGCGCACCGAATACAAGCTGCTTGAACAAGTGGTTCAAACGAACGATAGCCATAGCGTCAATCCGTCAAAAAGTGAGCAAATTCAGAAACCGGCACACGCTCGGTCTGTAAGGTGTTCTCGATTTTATCCGGATCCGCATAGCCCAAGGCCATACTACAAATAACTTTCTGTTCGGGTGGCAAAGCGAGGTGGCGCGCAATAATCTTGTGAAACTGGTTAAACGCCGCCTGGGCACAGGTATCCAGGCCATGGGCACGTGCAGCGATCATGATGTTTTCCATGAACATGCCGTAATCGAGCAGGCTGCCCCGCCCCATCACCCGATCCATGGTGAACACCAGACCCACCGGGGCATCGAAATACTGATAGTTACGTGCCTGCTGGGCTTTCATCCCCTCGGGGTTGTCGCGTTTCAAGCCCAACAAGCCATAAAGATCTAAACCAATCTTGCGACGACGCGCCAGGAATGGATCGATCCACTTCTCAGGGTAATAGTCATATTCTTCATGATGCTCAGACATGGCCTCCGCATCATAGAAAGTGCGCACGATCTCGTCGGATAACGCCCGCTTACGAGCACCTGTAAGCACATACACCTGCCAGGGCTGGGTATTCGTGCCCGATGGCGCCCGAGAAGCTACATCTAGAATCGCTTCAATCTCAGCCTTAGGCACTGGTGTTGGTAAAAACGCGCGCACCGAACGGCGGCTGCGGATAACATCATCAACAATCTGGGCAACAGAGTTAGTCATGGATTCGACCCTAGGTTCTGCAAACTTATCGCGTAAAAACTAGCACTATAAAATAAGCTGCCACAATTGCGGGGCCAAATGGGCGTTCTTCATGAAAACCGCCGGCGGAACGATGCACTAAACGCTCAATCACAAATACCGCAATCGCCAACAGCGCTGCCAACAACAATACCTGCGGCAAGACTAATGGGCCAGACCACGCGCCCATGGCAGCCAGCAGCTTCAAGTCACCCATGCCAAGGCCGTCCCGCCCACGAATCAGCCGGTAGGCCTGTGCCAAAAACCATAATGGCAAATACCCAGTCACGGTACCGACAACCGAGAGCTCCAAACCAACGGTTCGGGTTTCAGGGAAAAGCTGAATAAGTAAGCCAAGCCACAACAACGGCAAGGTCAACACATCGGGCAATAGCTTGGTGCGAGCATCGACAAAGGCCAAGACAACGAGGCCTATACCCCACAACGCCCAAAGAGATGTCTGAATATCCGTCTGGTCATTTTGAATGGCAACAGATACGGCAAAAAGGCTTACAACTACACAGCCAGCATTCAAGGCAGAAAGTCTAGGCAAATGCCAAAAACTCAATGGGTGGAGATCTGTTTCGTTAGCCCTGCTTTCACGGACGGAACCATGTTCACCAAGAATCTCTGCCATAAGCACGGCTTCCTGTTGTTCCATGTGCTTTGGCAGCCATTCACTCAACATGCAGGCAAACAGAGCCAAAGGCAGGCCGACTACTAAAATGAACAGGATTGAATTGACCAACATATCACTCGCTACTGACAGTACACATCACAGTAACAATCAGGCGAACAACAACGCTGCCGGTACTGATCATCCCCGCCGGTGTAATTGCCGCAGGAAGGTGTCAGCGAAGGTGCATTAGAAGTTCCTGATAAAGCTGCAGACATATCCATACCAAGCTGGTTAACGCATTCCTGGTAGATTTGCTGGGCAATCTGAGAGGCCGTGGCATCAACCCCTCTTAGGGCCATGTAAGCAGCCGTTGTTTTCTGACGCGCTGCGGTATCAAGCAAATATCGAGTAGTCGGGCTTAATTGCTGATTTCTATAAGTATCCTGAAGCGCTGCCGCATCAGCCTGCTCTTGTTGAATGATGGCGTCTCTATAGGGGTGAGAGCAGATCCGCAAGTTCTGTCCAACACAGGCCTGTTCCATCTCCTGACGCAAACCCAAACCCCATTCGGCTCGTTGGGTATTGGCTTCGACGTTGGCCTGGCAAGCACGATCGACATCTACCGCCGCGAGAACACTCGTACTAAACAGTAAAAGCATCAGGCAATTAAGCAGTCTTTTCATTAGGGCAATCCCGTATGTGCATTACTGGGAATTCTACGCTGCCTGATGCCAAAGTAAGGATCATCAACGATTAAAGAGCGACTGGCCAATAAAGCCGCTTGATCACCTACAATGTAGGTCTGGCGCAGATTAATCGTCCAACCTTCAAGCGCATGAACCTACGGCTACGCAACTTTCTGAAAGACGGAGAAAACACCTTGATCCTTGGGGTCGGGATTATTCTTGCGCTTTTCATTATTACAACAGCTATTGTTTCAGCCTATTCTATTCGCGAGAACAGTCGACAAGATTGGACACACCAACTTGACAACTTAACACTCACCCTGGCAGAACAGGCATCACAAGAGCTACAAATTGCGAACAACGTGCTAAGCAGCATAGTTCGCGAGGTCAACAATGCCAAAGTAGACGATGAGCGTCAGTTCAAGGAATTTGTAACGCGCGATAGCCAGTACACGTTTCTACTCCAGAAAACAGCAGCGAACCCGCTGATTAATGTGGCTGCCTATGTGGATAAAAAGGGAGATATTCTCAACTATTCACGTGCCTACCCTGCACCCAAAATCAGCATTGCGGACCGCGATTATTTTATCAATGCACAAACCACGAGCGGCGATGAGGTTTTTTATAGCATCCCCGTGCAAAATCGTACGGATAAGAGTTGGGTCTTCTATCTATCCAAAAAAATTAACAATCGCAACGGCGAATTTCTCGGTCTCGTAGTCATAGGTATTTCAGCAGAGGTGTTTTCTCAGTTTTACCAGAACGTGGTAACAAATCTAGGCACAGGTGCTGCAGTAAGTCTTTACCGAAAAGATCTGACATTGGTCTCACGCTGGCCGTTTGTAGAAAATGCCATCGGCCATAAAAGCAATGATGCTGCCACGATTAAAATCATTAACGAACTCAAACTACCCAACGGCGTTATTCAGACAGATACAGCAGACTCGGCCGACCCCTCTGGCGAAGCCGCACGTATGGTCGCTGCCCGCAGCCTGAAGCAATACCCCTTTGTAGTTGCTGCTTCAGTCAATGAATCAATGGTGCTGCAAAACTGGCAGCGTAATGAAAAATGGATCTGGATTTCTGCGCTGGCCAGCCTGGTTATTCTTGGCATTAGCATCAGTCTACTGGTCAAAGCCAACCGGGCACTGACCAAAGAACTGAGCGAACGCATTACTGCACAACGCGAACTGACTAAAGCCCACGAGAAACTAGAGACACGCGTCAAAGAGCGGACCGTTGAACTCACTAAAGAAATCGCCGATAGAAAGCTGGCACAGGAAGAATTGTCTCGACTCAACAGCTATATCGCCGAAGTGTCGCATCGGGCAGGCATGGCTGAAGTAGCCAATAGCGTGATTCACAACGTAGGCAACGCGTTAAACAGCATTAATGTTGCCGTTTCGACTATTAATTCCGAGATTAAAAGTAGTCCGTTAGCAAACCTGCCAAAAATTGCTGATCTGATTAAACAGCACAGTGACAATCTACCCGATTTCCTGAGTCACGACGAAAAGGGGCAAAAGCTACCCAAGCTCCTGGAGCTGCTTTCCGAGCAATGGAAAATAGAAAACGTCACGCTAATCTCAGAAACCAAGCAGTTACACGAAAGCGTCGCTCACATCCGGGAAATCGTGAGTCGCCAACAGTCCCTAAGTGGAAAAATGGGCATTGATGAAACGATCAACATCTCTGATCTCATCAATAACTGTCTGAGCTTCTATGTCACCAATTTCAAGAACGCACAGATTATTGTTTCGATGGATAACGAGCCTAGTCTGGAATGGGTTGGTGACCGGAGCAAAATTACACAGATTCTGCTCAACCTCATCATGAACGCAGAAGAATCACTGATCGCAAGCCAAAGCAATCCAAAGACTCTTAAAATCACCAGCTATAACAACAAGAATGGCGGCATTCAAATTGAAGTAGCAGATAATGGTTTAGGCATTGAACCCGACGTACTTAATAAACTGTTTGGCTACGGCTTCACCACAAAACCATTCGGGCATGGACTAGGTTTACATGCCAGCGCCATTGCCGCCAACGAGATGGAAGGCACCTTACAAGCATTTAGCGCCGGCAAGGACAAAGGCGCCACTTTTATACTCTCGCTTCCACGAACACTGGCCAAAGAAAACAGTGTCTGAGATGAACGCCATGCAAAATCGAATTCTAATTATTGATGATAATCCGGCAATCTACGAGGACTTCTGCAAGGTCTTAACACCCGGAACGACACCCTCTAAAGCATTGATTGATCTCGCGAGTGACATTTTTGATGAAGTCAGCGCACCGCTACGTACAGAAAACTATCAGATTGATTTTGCACCCCGCGGCCAGGATGGCGTAAAGCGCGTTGAGTCAGCCCTTCATGAAGGGTGGCCTTATGTGATCGCCTTTGTCGACATGAGAATGCCCAATGGCTGGGGCGGCCTGGAAACCATTAAGAATCTCTGGCTGAAGGATCCCCAATTACAAATAGTCCTATGCACTGCCTATTCAGACTACTCATGGGCTGAAATCCGCCAACAGTTATCACGCAGAGATCGATTTCTGATTCTCAAAAAGCCCTTCGACAATATCGAAGTTCAGCAAATGGTTGAAACCCTGATTAACCGTCAGGAAGCTGAAGCACAGTTGCTACTGCTGGATGCATCCATTTCACAGGCTAATGAAGTAGTGATCATTACGGATGCACGACCCAAAACCGCAGGCGGACCCAGGATCGTCTACGTCAACGATCGATTTGTTACCGCCACGGGCTACTCCAGAGAATTTGCCTTAGGCAAAACGCTGGATATTCTCTATGGTGAAAAAACCAAGTCAAATGCACTTGAATCCATAGAAAAGGGGCTAACAAGTCAACAGCCCGTGCGTATTGAATTAATCAACTACGCAGCAGACAAAAACCATGCCTGGGTAGACCTGAACATGTCTCCCATTCGAGACAAAACAGGCCAGGTAAAACATTGGCTCTGGATTCAACGGGATATCAGTGCGCAGAAAAGCACCTTTGAAGCCCTGACGGAAAAAGAATATGCCGTCGTTAAAGCTGTGGCCAGAAACAGTGATATTACGCTCAAAGAAATTGCTGACCAGCTGCACATTAGCGAGCACACCCTGCGCAACCATCTCGCTTCAATTTACGAAAAGCTCGGTGTTAAAAACCGTCTTGATTTATATGTGTTCTGTAGCAAGATGATGGATGCACTCAACTAGATATTCGGCAAATCATTAGTTACTGGCATATCGATACTTCGCTTTCCAGACCGACAGAACCATATTGGGGTACACATTCGACCCTAGGCTGCCGTTATAGCGTGCCAGACCACGCTCGAGATTGTTGTTCTCGATATCAAGGTAGTGCCGGAGAATGATGCAGCCATAACGTAGATTAGTCTGGACTTCGAATAGTGAATCTGTATTCTGACCAATCAAGCCCTTCCAGAAAGGCATCACCTGCATCAATCCAGAAGCGCCGACATGGGATAGTGCGAATCGGTTAAAGCCGCTTTCCACTTCAATCAAAGCCAGAACCATATCCGGGTCTAACTGATAGCGCGTCGCTTCATAGTGAATCATCCGCAAAAGTTCACGTCGTTTACGTTCATCCGGAATTTTTCTCTGCAACAAATAGGATTGTTGAGAGATCCAGCCAACGGCGTGCTGTACATCACGAAAAGAATTAATCGTATTGGCGCTATAAAACTTCTGACGAAGCTCTTGCCTGTTGGACAACGAGATTTCCTGATACTGCTGTGTCGCCGCAACAGCTAAACTGGCTGGTAATAGACTGAGCAGGCAAACCAGAAGCCTTTTCATAATCTTAGCCGCCAGACACCACTTGCCCCATCTTGAAGATAGGCAAGTACATCGCAACAAGAATAAAACCGATAACGCCACCCAGAAAAACAATCATGAGCGGCTCCATCATTTGCGCCAGTTTCTCAACTGTGGCATCGAACTCTTCTTCAAAGTAGCTGCTGATGGTCTCGAGCATCTCGGTCATATTACCGGTCTGCTCCCCCACAGAGATCAGCTGAGAGAATGTTGGTGGAAAAATCTTGATCTCCCCCAGCAACTTGGACAATGGTTCACCGGAAAAAACTCCCCGCTTAGCCATTTGAATAGCCTCTCGAACAACTTCGTTCTTTGACGAGGCGGCCGTAATATCCAACGCCTCAATCACTGGCACACCAGCGCCTGATAAGTTGCCATAGACCATAGAGATTTGCGCTAGATTCGAATTCAGAATCATTTGTCCTAGCAGCGGCATTTTTAACAAATACCCATGCCAGCGCTTGCGAAATGCAAAGTTCTTTTTTACCGTCAGCCGAAATGCAACAATAGTCGCAATGATTAACACGAGCAAAACGCCGCCGCCGTAGGGATCGCGCAAGAAATTACTGATGCTCATAATAAACAAAGTTGGCGCCGGGAGTTGCGAGCCGATACTCCCGAACATCTGGGCAAACACCGGCACCACAAAGATCATCATGATGCCCACAACGACCGTGGCCACAATCAGCAGTATTGTTGGATACAGCATGGCCGACTGGATACTCTTACGGATCTTCATGGTTTTGCGGATGCTGAGCACCAGCTTATCCAGAAAAATATCAAGACGGCCGCTCGACTCGCCTGCTTTGACCATATTGATATAAATCGGATTAAAGATATCCGGATGCTTGGAAAATGATTGCGACAAGCTTGAACCAGATTCAACATCCTGGTAGATCCCATCCATTGTTTTCTTAAGCACAGGGTTTTCAACCTGATCCCGCACCATCGCCAACGAAGGCAAGATCGCCAATCCCGAACGCAGCATCGTGGCCATCTTTTTTGTCGAGATCATCAATTGGGCGAGCTTGACCTTCTTTTTAACCGTAAAGTACGCCTTCCAATCCCGTTTAACTTTTGGAACGTCATCAACTTCACGATTCTTCTTGGTCAGCTGCGTAATAATGACGCCATCAATTTTTAATTTATGCGCCGCTTCATCCCGGGTGAGTGCATTCACTGTCCCCGATACATACTGCTTATTACGTATACCCTTCCAATCGTAATCAGGCATAGGTCACTCTAGTTAAAGACCAGATTGCTCTGGTATTCCTCAATAGTAAGCAGCCCTTGCATCACCATTTCCCGGCCGATCTCCTGCATCGATCGAAAGCCATCATCTTGGGCAATCTGTCTCAGACTTCGGCGATCTTCAGAAATAATGGCCGTGCGCATCGCTTCGTTAATACGCAACACTTCGTAAATACCCTGCCGCCCTTTATAACCCGTATGGTTGCAGCGTTCACATCCAGCCCCATGATAGAGCTTAGCTGTTTTAGCCATTTCTTCCGAGAACCCTAAATTCAGCAAAATCGCCTCATGATTACCCTCTAGCGGTTGCTTGCACCCACTGCAAATCCGTCGCGCCAGGCGCTGAGCAATCACCAGCGTTAGCGCAGCACCGATCAGATACCCGGGAATACCCATGTTAATTAAGCGAACAATCGTGCTCACCGCATCATTAGCGTGCAACGTTGAAAGCACCAAGTGCCCAGTCAAAGCAGCTTTAATAGAAATATCGGCGGTTTCTTTATCCCGAATTTCCCCAACGAGGATAATCTCGGGATCCTGACGTAGAAACGAACGTAGTGCAGAGGCGAAAGTCAGCCCAATGTCGTCCCGGATCTGTACTTGCCCTACCCCATCAATCGTAAATTCCACCGGATCTTCTGCCGTCAGAATATTGACGCCTGGTTTGTTCAAACGCTTCAACGCGCCATACAAGGTGGTTGATTTACCGGAACCGGTAGGCCCAGTTACCAGCACCATTCCTTGAGATGCTTCAAATGCTGAC
>JACCDQ010058683.1_pt1 | contig 11899 bp, 8 predicted proteins | sample 7446031 | NCBI WGS metagenome assembly JACCDQ01 (sample SAMN15323442, study PRJNA562643) | freshwater metagenome | isolation source: river surface water | place: USA:Blue River Watershed | collected 2017-08-17
TGCAGAAGACCGCCCGCACGCCGACCCGGCACCCGAGCGCGTGACCCAGGCCCTGCGCGGCTGGCTGCACGATGGCGTTGCCTTGCTGCGCGTGCGGCTGGAGCTGTTCGGGGTCGAGGCGCGTGAGCATGCCCTGGCCAGCGTCGAGCTGCTGCTCGCCGGTCTGGCCGCGCTGCTGTTCCTAAGCCTGGGGCTGGGTTTTTTCGCGGTGCTGCTGACGGTGCTGCTCTGGGACAGTCATCGCCTGCTGGCGCTGGCGGTCTTTTCCACCCTGTTCCTGACCCTGGGTCTGGTTGCGCTGGTGCTGCTGCGCCAACGCTGGCAGATGACCCAGCGCTGGTTCGACGCCAGCCTGGCAGAGCTCAGGCAGGACGATCAGCGTCTTGCCCCCTGAGCGCATGATTTCGCGCCAGCAGCGCCTCTGGATGCGCCGTCAGGAATTGTTGCTCCAGTCATCCGAGCTGCGCGAGCGCCTGCAACGCCATGCCGAAGGCCTGGCGCCGTTGCTGCGTGGCGCCGACCGCACCTGGAGCGCCGCGGTCTGGCTGCGCGACCATCCCCTGCTGCCAGCTGCTGCGCTCGCATTGCTGGTCTGGCGCCGCCCGCTTTCCTTGTGGCGTTGGGGTCGGCGCGGCTGGTCGGCCTGGCAGCTGGTGCGGCGCGTGCGCGCGGCCTGGACCGGGCAGGCCAGCGCCCTGGCGGCCCGGTTCCTGCGCTGAGCCACCCTACAGCCTGACGTAGCGTCCGTCCTGGATCCGGGTGAAGAAGGCCTTGCGTCGGGTGTCGCCATTGGCGTCGAACGTGATGCTCTGCTGCAAGCCCTGGTAGGGGCTGCTGCGCAGGGCGGCCTGCTTGAGCGTCTCCCCGGACTTGCGGTTCTTCAAGGCGGTCAGCACCACCGTGGTCGCGTCATGGGCCGCCACCGTGCTGTAGCCTGGCTGACGCTGGAAGCGCTTGTAGAAAGCCTCGGCGAAATCCCGGTAATGCTGGGACTGGTCATCGCGGTCGTAGTTCTGCACGATCAACAAGCCTTCGACCACCTCGCCACCGAGCTCGATCAGTTGCTCGGTCGCCGCCCACTCGGCCGCCGCGATCGGCAGCTCGGGCGCTTGCCGGCGTGCCTGCTGCGCCAGCCGGGCCACGTCGAGCGCTCCCGAGATGAAGACCAGGTTGTCGGGCTTGCTCGCCAGCATCTGGCGCACTATCGCGCCAAAATCGGCGCTGTCATCGGATTGATAGGGTATTTCCGCTGCCAGGCTCTGGCCCGCCGCCTGCGTTGCCGTGCGGAACTCCTTGAGCCAGGAGGCCGTGAAATTCAGGTTGCGCGTGTCGTAGACCACGGCCGCGCGCCGCAAGCCCTGGCCCAGCAAGGCCTTGGCGTAGTCCTCGGCGTAGTCGCGCGTGGTGCGGTTGATGCGGAACAGGTGATCGTCCTTGCCGTAGAAGTCCATCGAGGTGATGGTTGGGCTGATCTGGAAGAGGCCGCTGGCTCCGGTGATCGGCACGATCACCTGGGCCATGCCGCTGGTGAAGGGGCCGATCACCGCCTCGACCTTGGCCGCGACGAGATCGCGGCTAGACTGTCGTGCCGTCTCGGGGTTTTGCGCGTCGTCCTTGGCCACCAGCTCGACCATCCGCCCCTGCAGGCCACCTTGGCGATTGAACTGCTCCACTGCCAGGATCACGCCATTCAGCCCGGCTTGCCCGTTGTCGGAATTGCGGTCTGTCAATCCTCCGATGAAGCCGACCTTGACCGGCTCCTTCTGGCTGCATCCTGCAAGCACCAGTCCTGAGCACAGGGCCAATAAAATCATAGCCTTATTCATCAGCAAATTCTACCGAAAAATGGCAGCAAGCAGATCCCCTGGCCAGTCAGCGCCGCAGCACGGACTGCGCCTGCGTGGCAGGATCGCGCAGGCCTGGCGCCGCTTCGATTCACCGAGCTGGAGCCATTCCCTGCGCGTGCGCATGCTGATGCTCGGTCTGATGCCGTTGCTGGTGGCGTTTCCGATCCTGATCGCCATCCTGGTCGTGGCCGCAGGCAAGGAGACCGACTTGCTGCTCAAGGCCAACCTCAGCAGCAACCTGGCGGGTGCACGCAACTACCTCGACCAGCTCAAGACCCAGAACAGCAAGCGCATCGAGCAGCTGGTCAGGTCGAGCGCGCTGCAGAACGAGATCAGGCAGGTCACTGGCCAGAGACCCGATCATTCGGCGCTCGACAAGGCCCTGCAGACCGCAGCCGAGAGCAGCGGGCTCGATTACTTGCTGGTGCTGACGGCCGAGCGCCAGATCGTCGGCAGCAGCACGGACAGCCTGCCAGGCCAGCAACTGCCCGACTCCTACGTGATACACCAGGCCCATATCGGGGTCTCCAGTGCCGCCTACGAGCTGTTCACGGCCGACCAGTTGCGTGCCTTCGCGCCGGATTTTCCCGAGCAGCTGCAATTGCCGCCCAGCGAGACCGGTGGCGAGACCGTGTTCTCGACCCACGGCTTGCTGATCAATGCGGCGGCGCATTTCCCGCTCTCGACCAGCATGACCGACCTGATCCTGGTGGGCGGCACCTTGCTGAACCGCAACCATTCGTTGATCGATCACATGCGGGAAATCATCTTCCCGCTCGGTACCTTGCTCGACAACGCCGAGGGCATGACGGCGATCTACCTCGATGACCTCAGCATCGCGGTCAGCATGCAGCGCCACGAAGGTCCGCGCCTGGTCGGCAAGTCTGTTCCCCCCGCGGTCACGCAGGCCGTGATGCGGCAGGGTCAAGCCTGGCAGGGCGTGCTGGACTACGAGGGCTGGAGCTACATGGCCGGCTTCGAGGCGCTGGAGGACGGCAACGGCCGGCGCGTGGGCATGATCAGCGCGAGCTTTCCGCGCGAGCCCTATCAGCGCATCCTGCGCTGGCTGCTGGCGGGCATCTCGCTGTTGCTGGCCTTGACGATGCTGACGATCTCGCTGCTGTTCCTGCGCTTTGGCCATGCGCTGACCCTCAGGCTCGAGCGCATGGGCGACACGATGAAGGCGGTCCATCAGGGCGATCGCCAGGCCCGGGTGGTGGTGCGCGGGACCCGTGACGAGCTCGCGCAGCTCGGGCGCGATTTCAACGAGTTGCTCGACACCATCGCCGAGCAGGAGGCGCGCCAGCGCCGCAGCCAGGAAGTGATTGCCAACGAGGCCGCCCGCCGCCATGCGCTGTTCACCCACGCCAGTGACGGCATCCTGATTTGCGATGCCCAGGGCCGGGTGGTCGAATGCAACCCCAAGGCCGCTGCCTTGCTCGGCTGTGAGCGCCAGCAGCTGACCGGGCGCTACCTCCACGAGTGGGAGATCCCGTACAGCGCCGATGAGATCCGGCACATGATCGAGCAGGTCGATCGCGCGGGCAGCTCCTACGAGACCCAGCATCAGCGCCAGGACGGCAGCCGCTACTTCGCCGAGGTCTCGCTGAGCCGGGCCCAATGGGCCGGGCAGACCTTCGTGCTGGCCCTGCTGCGCGACATCTCCGAGCGCAAGGCGGTGGAGGCCGAGCTTGAGAACTACCGCAAGAGCCTGGAGCTGCGCACCTCGGAGCTGGCGGCCGCCAACGAGGCCAAGAACGAGTTCCTGGCCAACATGAGCCATGAGATCCGCACGCCAATGGGGGTGGTGATCGGCCTGTCCAACCTGCTGCTCGACACCGAGCTGGTGCCCGAACAGCGTGACTACCTGGAAAAGATCCAGACCGCCAGCACGGCCTTGCTCGGGGTGCTCAACGACATCCTCGATCACTCCAAGATCGAGTCGCGCCTGCTGCAGGTCGAGTCGATCCCGATGTGCGTGGCTGACGTGCTGCGCAAGAGCGAGGCCCTGTTCGCGATCCGGGCCCAGCAACAGCAGCTGGCGTTGTCGGTCGAATGCGATCCCACGCTGCCTGGGCTGCTGCTGGGCGATCCGCTGCGCCTGCTGCAGGTGCTCAACAACCTGATTGGCAATGCGCTGAAGTTCACCGAGCGTGGCTCGATCCGGGTCAAGGCCGAATGCCTGGAGCACAGCCCGGCTGAGGTGTTGCTCAAGGTCTCGGTGAGTGACACCGGGGTCGGCATCCTGCCGGCCCACATGGCGCGGCTGTTCACGGCCTTCCAGCAGGCCGATGCCTCGACCTCGCGCTACTACGGAGGCACCGGGCTGGGCTTGAGCATCAGCAAGGGCCTGGTCGAGCTGATGAGGGGCGAGATCGGCGCCAGCAGCAAGATGGGCCAGGGCAGCACCTTCTGGTTCACGGTCAGGCTGGGTGTTGCCAGCCAGGTGGCGGGCGAGGTCGTGCTGGCGTCTGAGCCGCGCGCGTCGTTCGCAGCGGTCGATGCACGCAGCCGGCTGTCTCCCCTGGCTGAGCGCGCGGTCCCGATCCGTGGTGCCCGGGTGCTGGTGGTCGACGACAACGCCGTCAACTTGCTGGTAGCCAGTGCCTACCTGCGCAAGATGGGGCTGCTGGCCGAGACCGCCGATTCCGGCCGGGCCGCGCTCGAGCAGGTACGGTTGCAGCCTTTCGATGCCATCTTGCTGGATCTGCAGATGCCTGAGCTCGATGGCTTTGCGACGGCGCGTGCGTTGCGCGCGACCGAAGCAGGGCGCTCGATACCGATCATCGCGCTGACGGCGGCGGCCCGTCTGTCGGATCGCCAGGCCGCCCAGGCCGCTGGCATGAACGACCATGTCGCCAAGCCCATCGATCCCCTGCAGCTGGCCGATATCCTGGTCCGCTGGATCGCGCCTGCCGTCCAGCTGCCAGGCCTGCCCGCCCCGGTCCGCTCCGAGCCGGTGCCACCAGTCGTGCTCGATCTCGGGTTGGCCTTGCAGGCGCTCGACGGCGATGCCGAGCTGCTGCAGGCGGTGCTGGCCAGCTTCGTCGAGCAGTTCACGCCAGCGGCCGCCAGGCTGGCCGAGGCGCTCGCGCGCCAGCAGTTCGCTGACGCCATCCGACTGGTCCATACCGTCAAGGGCCTGGCGCCAACCCTGGGTGCGCAGGCCTTGCAGCAGGTGGCTCAGGCCTTCGAGGCGGCCCTTGGGCAACAGGACGCGAGCCGGTTGCCGGAGTTCACCCAGGCGCTGGAGGCGGTGCTGGCGGCCATCGCTGCCGCCAGTCCGGTGGTTCTCCCGCCATCGTCCGTGTCCGAGTCAGCCGTGGACCGCCAGCGCTGACTCGATCGCCTGCAGCCAGGGCTGCAGCTGCACCAGCTCCTGCTGGAACCGGTTCCAGTCGCCGGCTGCCGCGCTGTGCTCCAGCGCGCGGGTCAGCGTGACCGCCTGTGCCGCCCCGACGCAGCCCAGTCCACCCCGCAGCGCATGAGCCTGGGCGCAGGCCTGTGCCGTGTCGGCGGCCTGTGCGGCTTGCTGCAGTCGCTGCAGTCGCTGCTGCATCTCGCGCCGCATGGCGGTGGCGAATTCCCGCAACAGCTCCTGGTCGTGGTCCAGGTTGCTGCGCAATTGTTCCAGGTCCAGGTCCAGTGCAAGGTCCAGCGCCAGGGGCGGTGTCGTCGGCACCGCCTCGGCGGGCTGTACCTGGCGTCCCGATCCCGCCCGGCACAGCGCGCTGCGCAGCGCCTGCTCCAGCTGCTCGAGCGCGACGGGGCGAGCCAGGTGGGCATCCATGTCGGCGGCCAGGCAGCGTTCCCTGTCCTGTTCCAGCCCACTGGCCGTGACCGCGACGATCGGCACATGGCCCGTCCGCGCTCCAGTGCCGGTGCGTTCGAGCTCCCGAATGCGTCGCGTGGCTTCCAGTCCGCCGAGCACGGGCATCTGCAGGTCCATCAGGATCAGGTCGAAATGTCCCTGCTGCCAGCGCTCGATCGCCTGCTCGCCGTTCTCGACCCGCTCCAGGCTGCAGCCCAGTTGCGTGAGCAGCTTGCGCAGGATCATGACATTGATGACCTGGTCGTCCGCGAGCAGGACCCGCAGGCCCTGCAGCGAGGGTGGGGCATGCGCGGCCTGATCCCGTGACGGGGCCGGTGGGGTGGGAGTGGACATGGGCGTCATTGTGCGGTGATGGTGATGAGCAGCGTGTCGGCATATTCCCCGGCCAGTACCCGCTCGAACATGCCGATCTCGATCTCCAGGTCATGGCCTTGCCGGCCCGGCCGCGCCACTTCGAGCTCGGCGTCCGAGCCCCCCAGCGCGACGGGCCTGCCATCGACGCGCAGCAGGTAGGGCACCTGGGCCTGGGCAAAGCGCCGGTTGACCAGTCGGCCGCGCTGTGAGCTGCGCAGCGTGATCATGTAGCCCGAGTTCGATTGCACCGTCAGTCGGGCACGCTGCCTGTCCCCCTGGACCAGTTCGCCGAAATCCAGCCGGGTCGAGTTGACGCCGAGCGCGTCGCTGGCCTGGCCGAACCGGGCTTGCACGCTGGGATGGACCTGGACCTGGAAGGTGACGTCACGCTGATCCTCGGTCCTGCCCTGGGCATCGAGCAGGCTGATGCGCACCTGGCTGCGGTAGATGCCTTTTTCCACCCACTGGCCGGCTGCTTGCAGGGCCCACAGCGTCAGCTGGGCCTGCTCGCCTGCCGCGAGCGCGAAGCTGCCGAGGTCCTGCGGGGCAATGTTGACCGGCTGGCTGCCGCTGGCATCACGCGCCAGCAGGATGCGCAATCCCGCCGGGTCCTTGCCTTGCAGCACCAGCTGGCCGCTGCTGTCTGGTGCCTCGATTTGCAGCCTGGCCTGGCAGCCATCCTGTGGCTTGCGACTCCTGATACCCAGGCTCCAGCTCTCGGGGCTGGCGGGGGTGCCGGGGTCGTAGCGGTTCAGCAGCACCAGGCCGGGGGCATCCAGCACGCAATCCGCCCTGGCCGGTGGCAAGCTGGTCAGCATTGCCACTCCCAGCAACAGGGCCTGCAACCAGGGCCAGTCAGAAAGCGTCTTCACTGCTCATCTCCTTGAACTTGCACCACTCCGATGTCGAGCATACCTTCGTCGCTGTCCCGTACCTGCACGCGCACCTGCTCGACATCGTCCTCGCTGCGCCTTCGGCTCTAGTTGCCGGGTGCCAGCTGCGGAGTCGTGAACTGGCCGTTGCGGTTCGTGAACAGATCCATCATCTTGTTGCCCTGGCCGTCGAACAGCAGCAGCGGTTGCAGGGACAGGCTCTTGCCGCTGCGCTCGACCAGGCGGCCACGCACCTGGACCTGGGCGTTGGAGCCGACTGGCACCACCACCACCGAGCGGTAGGCTGGCAGCAGCAGGGGATGATCCTGTCCCGGGCTGCGACTCGATGGCAGGTCCTCGAAGTCCAGTTGCAGTTCCCTGGGTACATACGCGCTCAGGCTGGGCAGCGGTGGCGTGCCGAAGCGGTCGCTCGTGAGCGCGGCGTAGTCGCCCTGGGGATTGACCAGCAGCTTGTACTGCTCGAAGCCCGGGTAGGGCTTGAACTGTACCGCCGAGTCGTTGACGGGTGAAGACCAGCTCCAGCCACCGTCCTTCGAGATCACCAGCGCCGATGCCAGCGTGGCCTCGGCCAGGCGGCTGGCGCCGCCGTCGAACCGGTTCTCGGACAGGAACAGGCTGGCCTCGGCGCGTCCGTGCAAGGCCCGCGCCTGCATGGCATGGGCCTGCTCCGAGCGGGCCTGGACACGGCTGGCCCCGAGCTGCCAGGAGGTATCGCTGCCGAGCCAGCTGTCGCGACCGCCCAGCGCCCCTTCCCACTGCAGTCGCCGGTCCTCGCTCTGGAACGAGGCGCTGCTCTGCCAGGACCTGCCGCTGGCCTGGTTGTCGGTCTCCAGGCTGGCATCGGTACGTGTCAGCTGTACCGACAGCACCCGGTCCTGTTGCTGGTTCAGCTGGCGCAGCACCAGCGCGCCGTCCACGCTCCACTGGCGGCTGATGCGGCGCTGCAGCGTCAGCGACCGGTCCTGGCTGCGCTCACCCGTGCGCAGGTCGTGGCGCAGGCTGGCGCCGAGCTGGCCGCGCCAGCCCTGGCCCAGCAGCAGGCTCAGGCGCAGGCCGGCATCGTGCAGGGCCGGGCCCGGCAGGTCGGAGCCCACCGGTGCGTAGCCCTCGCTGTAGCGGCTGCCCTGCAGCGAGACCGTCCAGTTGTGTGCCGCGGTCTCTTGCCGGTGCGCGCTGTTCCAGCGCCATTGCAAGGAGCCGGCCTGGCCGCCGAAGCCCGGATGCCGGCTTTGTGCCAGCCAGCTCGCGAAATCGCCGAGCGCGGTGGTCCAGACCGCATCGAGTCCGAGCAGCCGGGCGCGTACCGTCGGGCTGCTGCGCGCCTGCAAGCTGACGCCCGCCGTCAGGCTGTCGTTCCAGCCACGCCGTGCCCAGGCCGACAGCATCGGTTGCCGCAGGTCGTACTGGCGGTGGCTGTCTTGCACCGTCATCGGGTAGCCCAGCGCCAGGTCGTATTCGTCCACCCCCGGTCGCAGCAGCGAGGCATTGAAGAAGTAGTCGAAGCTGCGTCGGCTGACCCGTCCATCGGGCTCGGTGATCGTGAGTTCAAAGGCGTTGGCGCCGGCAAAGGCCGGCAGGTCTCTCAGCTGGTAGACCCCAGGACCCAGTCTCAGCGTGCTGGCCGGCAGACCGTTGACGCTGACCTCGACCGAGGCTCCCCTGGCCAGGGCCAGTGTCGTTCCCGGCAGTGCCTGCGTATCGAGCGCCGGGTTGAGCCCGAATACCCGCGCCAGCCGTACGCCTCCCAGCGCGAGTGCGCTGCCGCCACCCTGGCCCTGGGGCGTGACATCTCCCAGGCTCAGTCGCACGGCTGCCTGGGGCCAGTCCCGCACCAGCCTGAAGTCCTGGCGCCGCCAGGCCTGCTCCTCCATGGCGCCCCTGCCTTCCAGTATCCAGTCCTGCCAGCGGCCAGCGCTGTCGAGCAGCAGCCGTCCTGACTGGCTGTCCATGCCATTGGACTGATAGCGCGACATCGACCCGCGCAGGTTGCCGATGAAGCTCCAGGGCTGGGCCGACAGGCGTGGCGCACCCGCATCCCCGGCGCGGTTCGCCGACGTCTTGAGGCTGAGCTGCTCGACTGCCCGCAGGGCCAGCGGCAATCCGATCTCGAGCGTGATCTGTTCGGCCGAGTAGTTCACCTCCAGGCCCAGCTGTCGCAGTTCTTCCAGGCTGATGTGATCGGACCCCTCCCGCAGCGGCCGGATCTGCTCGAGCACGCCGGCCTGCAGCCTGGTTCCGAGCAGGCTGGCCAGCTTCTGTCGCAGCAGGTCGACCCGGCCCGGCCGGATCTGGGCATCGACCAGTCCGATTTCCTGCTCGTCGAGCCAGACTGGCAAGGCAATCTGCTGCACGGCCGGCTTCTGCCGTTGACCGAAGGTACGCTGGAACAGTGCCGAGTTGTCGGCCGCACCACGGCCCTGGGCCTGCGCTTGGACCTGGGCACAGGCACAGCCTGGCAGCAGTACCAGCGCCCAGCCCCACAGCGCAGGCCATGGCCCGCGCTGCCACCGGGACGCAAGCATCACTCCAGCACGAGCCTGGCCGCTGCCTTGAGGTCGACCGCTTCCGTCGGTGCCGGGATGCGGAAGACACGGGTGGTGCGTGCCAGCAGGTTCTCGCCCTCCAGCCCCTTGAGCGCCGCGCCGCTGAGGGTGAGCGTGCCCAGCTGCAGCTGGGCGTTCTTCAGGATCTTGCGGCTGCTGCCCTCGTTGCGCAATTCGATCTCGAGCCAGCGCTGGCCATTGTCCTGCGCCCACCTGGCCTCCGACACCGCCACGACTGGCTTGGCGTTGCGCGGCTGCACATACAGCGAGGCGACATACTTGACCAGCAGCCGCATGCGTCCGCCGTTCTGCTGCGTCTGCCCGACGTCGATCGGCAGCTGCTCGGCGATCAGCCGGAAAGCCTTTTCATGTTCGATCCCGGCGGAGCCGACATACTGCACCCGCACGCTCTGGGTCTGGCCGGGCTGCAGCACCACCTGGGCTGGAAAGATGTTGAACTGGTCCTCGGCATCCTCCAGCATGTCCTCGCCATTGCGCGCCATGGCACGCGACCTGACCGTGATCTCGACCGCTGCCGGTTCGGCATCGTTGTTGTTGAGCCGGAAAGTCTGGGTCGCACCCCGGCCCGACGGGCTGAAGTCCATCTCGATCGGCGTGAAGGTCAGCGCGGCTGCCGGGCCGCAGAGCAGGGCCGCAAGCCAGGCTGATGCGAGGTGGCGGGTCGACAGTCGGCGCAGGGGCAGGGCGGTCAGGGGATTCATCGGGATCGGGCTCATGCAAGGCCGTCGAAGTCCGGCTCCAGGCTCGACCAGGCGGCCATCTTGCGATGGATGGTCGAGGGATTGACCTGGAGCGCCTTGGCGGCGCGGGTGATGTTGCCGCCGAAGGCGCGCAAGGCGTTCTCGATCGCCCGGCGCTCCACCACGGCCAGTGGCAGGATTTCCTGGCTCGTTGCTGCCGGCCTGGCCACGCCCTGACCGAGCGCTCGCAGCGGGCGGCTGCTCTCTTCAGGTTTGGCCGCCAGCCGGAAGTCGGCCTGCAGCTTGCTGGACAGCATCTCGACTTCGACTTGCTCGCCGTCGTGCAGCGCCACCACCGCGCGGATGGTGTTGATCAGCTCGCGCACGTTGCCTGGCCAGCGATGTTGCAGCAGCAAGGCCCGGCTGGCTGCCGAGAAGCCCCGGAAACGCCGCTTGTCCTCCCTTGGATGCCGGTTCAGCACGAACTCGGCGATCTGCAGGATGTCCTGGCCGCGTTCGCGCAGCGGTGGCAATTCCACAGGCACGACATGCAGCCGGTAGTAGAGGTCTTCCCGGAACAGTCCTTGCTGGACCCGGGCATAGAGGTCACGATGGGTGGCGCTGATCACGCGCACGTCGACCATGCGCTGGCGGTTCTCGCCCAGGCGTCGCACCTCGCCTGTCTGCAGGACGCGCAGCAGCTTGGCTTGCACCTGGATGTCGAGCTCGGCGATCTCGTCGAGGAACAGGGTGCCGCCATCGGCTTCCAGGAAGGCCCCGTTGCGCTCGGTGCTGGCGCCGGTGAAGGCGCCCTTGACGTGACCGAACAGCTCGCTCTCGATCAGCTCGTGCGGAATGCTGGCGCAGTTGATCGGCACGAAGGCCTTGCCGGCGCGTGGGCTGCAGCGGTGCAGCGCCTCGGCGGCCAGTTCCTTGCCGGTGCCCGACTCGCCCTGGATGAACACCGGTGCCCGGCTGGCGGCCACGGTCTCTATGGTTCGGTAGACCGCCCGCATGGCCGCGCTGTCGCCGATGAAGTCGCAGAACTGGCCACGCTTGCCGGGCGAGAGCCGGTCGACCTCGGCTGTCAGTGCCGCTGTCTGCAGCGCGTTGCGCAAGGTGATGCGCAGCCGGTCGGGGTCGACCGGCTTCTCGATGAAGTCCAGCGCACCGGCATCGGCGGCCCGCACGGCGGTAGCCTTCGATTCCTCGCCGCTGATCACGATCACCGCACAGTCGGGCCAGTGCTGGCGCATCTGCTCCATCACGTCGAAGCCGGTACCGTCGGGCAGGTTGATGTCGACCAGCGCCACGTGCCAGGGGCCCTGGGTGATCTTGCGCGCAGCCTCGGCCACGCTGGCAGCCACCACGCTCTCGATGCCCAGCGGCTTGACGTAGGCACGGTACTGGATCGACAGCGGCAGCACATCCTCGACAATCAGGACGCGGTTGCCGGCAAAGGTGGGGCTGGACATGGGGGAGGGCACGGATCGATCGGACGGCACAGGCTGGCAGCTATCCAGGGGCGGCATGGACGGGTTTCATGGCAGCCCGTCATGGTAGCAGCTGCGTGGGCGGCCGGTGTGAACTGCAGTCTCTCAACTCTTGCATAGTGCAACGATTTTAGCCTGATTTGCGCAAAATGCAAGGCGCGCAATCGTCATGGGATGTACTAGTATCATAGTAAGCCTTTGATTATGAACGGCTTTTTTATTTTGTGAAACTGGCA
>JACCDQ011840758.1_pt1 | contig 11898 bp, 6 predicted proteins | sample 7446031 | NCBI WGS metagenome assembly JACCDQ01 (sample SAMN15323442, study PRJNA562643) | freshwater metagenome | isolation source: river surface water | place: USA:Blue River Watershed | collected 2017-08-17
GACGGCGCGCCCTTCGGGCGGTGGACGCGGTCGCAGGGCGACAACGGCGCGCGGCGTTACTCGGCGCTGCGGCAGATCACCAAGGACAATGTGAAGGACCTCGAGGTGGCGTGGACGTTTCGGGCCGGCGACGGCAAGGCGAACATCCAGTGCACGCCGATCGTGGTCGACGGCGTGCTCTACGCGCCGACGCCGGGCAAGGCGATCGTGGCCCTCGATGCGGCGACCGGCGCGGAGAAATGGCGGCGGCAGATCGTGGCGCCGGCGGGCGGCCGCGGCGGTAGCCGAATGCAGGATACGCCGGCGCGGCGCGGTCTGGTCTATTGGCCGGGCGGCGACGGACACGCGGCGCGGATTTTGTTCGGGGCGGGCGACTGGATCCACGCGCTGGATCCGCGGACCGGCGCGCCGGTGGCGGAGTTCGGCGGCGAGGGGCGCACGCCGATCGCGACGGGCGCCACGGCGGCGGGGGCGGTTTACCGGCATGTGTTCGTGACGACCGGGCTCAACGGCGACGTCTACGGCTTCGACGTGCGGACCGGGAAGGAGCTGTGGCGGTTTCACTCCGTGGCGCGGGGCGAGGAATTCGGCGCGGACACCTGGGACGGGCCGCAGGCGGGCGCCAACGGCTGGAGCGGGCTCTCGATCGACGACGCGCGCGGGCTGGCGTTCATTGCGCTCGGCGCGCCGCGTCCGGACATGGTCGGCGTGGGGCGGCTGGGCGACAACCTGTTCAGCAACTGCGTGCTCGCGCTGGACGTGCTGACGGGCACGCGGCGGTGGCATTTCCAGGATGTGCGGCACGACATCTGGGACCTCGACGTGTGCGCGCCGCCGAACCTGGTGACGATCGTGCGCGACGGGAAACGCGTCGACGCGGTGACGTGCATGGGAAAGTCGGGGCACCTCTTCGTGCTCGACCGCGAGAGCGGGCAGCCGGTGTTTCCGGTGCGGCTGCGGCGGGCGCCGGTGTCGAAGCTGCCGGGCGAGCGGACGGCGGCGTATCAGCCGGATCCCGAGGTGCCGGAGCCGATCTCGCGCAGCGAATTCCATCCGGATATGATCACGGACCGCACGCCGGAGGCGCGGGCGTGGGTCGAGCAGCTGGTGGCGCGATCGAACTACGGACTCTTTGCGCCGTTCGAGGAGGGCAAGCCGACGCTCTACATCGGGTCGCGCGGCGGCGCGGAGTGGTCGGGGGCGGCGGTCGACGTGCCGACGGGCCGGCTCTACGTGACCTCGAACCGCTGGGTGTCGCGAATCACGGTGCTCGCAAACGACGACCGGGAGCGCGATCCGCGGTATCCGGCGACGGCGGGCGAAAAGGTTTACCAGGAATTCTGTGCGGCGTGCCACGGGCCGGCGCGGCTCGGCGTCGGCGTGGCGCCGCCATTGGTGGGCCTGGGCAAGCGGATGCGGGACGCGGACGTGCTGGCGTTGCTGGCGACGGGGCGGGGTGCGATGCCGCCGAATCCGCTGCTGAACGACGCGCAAAAGCGCGACCTGCTGGACTACCTGTTTCGGCGGAACCAGCCGCCCTCGCGTGGCGGCGGGGGCGGACCGGGGGCGAGCGACCGGCCGCAATATGTCTTCGACGGCTTCAACTTCCTGACGGATCCGGACGGCTTTCCGGGTATCAAGCCGCCTTGGGGCCTGTTGAACTGCTACGACCTGAGCACGGGCAAGGTGCTGTGGCGCGTGCCGCTCGGCGAGCTGGAGGCGCTGACGAAACAGGGCGTGCCGTTGACGGGGTCGCAAAACCTCGGCGGCGCGAGCGTGACGGCGGGGGGCCTGGTGTTCGTCGCCGGCACGGAGGACGAGCGTATCCGGGCTTTCGATGCAGACACGGGCAAGGAGCTGTGGGCGGCGAAGCTGCCCTTTGCGGGCACGGCGGCGCCGGCGATCTACGAGGCGGGCGGGCGGCAGTTTGTCGTGATCACGGCGACCGGCGGCGGACGCGTGGGCGGAAAATCCGGCCCCGGCGACGCGTATGTGGCGTTTGCGCTGCCCCGGCGGTGAGGCGCGCCGGCCGGGACGGGCGGTGGCGGTCGCACCGCCCGGTGCGACCGGATGGGCCGGGGTTTACTGTTTCTTTTTGCCGGCTTTGCCGCCCTTGGGGGCCTCGGGCTCGTCGGGCAGACGGCCGGTGTAGCCGCGGTGGATGTCGAGCGGATCTTCCATGCGGAAGCCCTGGTCGCCGGAGTCGCGGACCCAGTCGTCGACGAGCGCGCGGAGCTCGCGGAGGGTCTTGGCGTGGGCCGGGTCGCCGGCGAGGTTGCGGACCTCGTGCGGGTCGGCGACGACGTCGAAGAGTTCCTCGATGGGCTTGGAGGGCGCGGCGAAGAGGGCGGCTTCCGGGGTGAGTTTGCCCTCGCGGGCGAGCTCCTTGACGAGGTTCCAGGTGGGATACTGGCGCTCCTTGTAGGCGTTGCGCTGCATGTAGGGGATCGCGGGGAAATAGTTGCGGATGTATTTGAAACGTTCGGTGCGGACGGCGCGCATGCGGTCGGTGGATTCGTCCATGCGGTCGCGGGCGGCGAAGATGTGGGCGCGGGGCGCGGCACCGGGGGCGAGGAAGTCGCGACCCTGCATCACCGGGCCGGGTTTGATGCCGGCGAGGCCGAGCAGGGCGGCGGACACGTCGATGGAGGAGACGAGGCGGCCGTCGACGTTGCCGGCACGGCGGCCGTCGGGCCAGGCGACCAGGAGCGGGACACTGATGCCGCCGTCGTAGAGGAATTGCTTCGAGCGGAAGAGGCAGGCGCCGTTGTCGCCCATGAACACGACGACGGTGTTTTTCGCGAGGCCGTCCTTTTCGAGGCGGGCGAGCAGTTCGCCGACGTAGGTGTCCATCAGGGCGATGGCGTCGAGGAAGGTGGCGTATTCCTCGCGGGCGACGGGATGGTCGGGCCAGTAGGGCGGGAGTTTGACCTTGGCGGCGTCGACGTGGGGGACGGGCGAGGTTTTGGAGCGGGCGTAGGTCCAGCCGTCGCCCTTGTGGCTTTCCTGGATGGTGATTTGGGCGAAGAAGGGCTGGCCGGCGGCGCGCTGGTTCCAGTCGTGGCCGTCGAAGGGTTTTTCGACGACGAAGTTGTAGTCGGTCTTGCCGGCGCCGGCGGAGCCCGTGAGGCGGTAGCCCTCGGGCGTGACCGGGCGGGCGCGGCCGGGGCCGGCGGCGAGATTGGCGGTGAAATAGCCCGCGGAGCGGAAGTAGTCGGTGATCGTGCGGACGCCTTCGGGGAGCGGCTTCTTGTTCCAGGCCCAGGTGCGGTGCTGGTGGGCGCCGATGGTGGTCTGATACATGCCGGTCATGAGCGCGGAGCGGCTGGTGGAGCAGACGGGCGCGGTGGTGAAGGCCCGCGTGAAGCGCACGCCGCGGGCAGCCAAGGCGTCGATATTCGGCGTGGAAACCAGCGGTTCGCCGTAGCATGCAAGCTGATGGCCGATGTCCTCGGCGAGGATGAGGAGGATGTTGGGGCGGTCGGCGCCGGCCGGGGTCGCCGCCAGGGCGGCGGGCATGCGGGCGAAGGCGAGAAGCAGGAGGAGGGCGAGGAAACGGCGATGACGCATGGGAAAAAAGGGGGCGAGGGAGGGCCCGGGCGCGGGACGGGGAGGGGGCGCGGGGGTCCGGAGATGACGAGGCCGCGCGCGTTCGGTTGCGAGCAATTCTTCGGCGAAGCGGCGGCGGCGCGCGGTTGTAACCAACCGGTGTGTAAAATTCAGTTGCGGCGCGAGCCGCGGCTCCGAAACTTTCGGCCTGCCCCCTCCCCAGATGCCCCGTCCCGCCACGGTGGCGATCCCCCGGCGCGTGGTGTCCGTCCGGTCTCTTCGGACGACGCTGCACCGGGAGTCGCCCCGCCGCGACGCCGGGGCGGAATCCCTACCTCCTGACCCATGAAGCTCCTGCCCCCGCTCGTGTTTGCCTTCGGCGCGGCGCCGTTCTCGCGGCTAGCCGCTGTTTCGCTGCACCTGTGCGCCCTCGCGGCGCTCGTTTCCCCGGCGCGTGCCGCCGACAATGCCTCGATCTTCGGCAGCGTGAGCAATGCCCAGAGCGGCAACATGCTCACCGGCGCGCGCGTCGAGATCCCGAAGCTCGGGCTCAGCGTCCTGACCGACGACACCGGGCGTTATCTCTTCACCGGCCTGCCGGCCGGCACGCACGAGGTCTCCGTCACCTACATCGGCCTCGACAAGGACACGAAGACCGTCGCGGTGAACGCGGGCCAGCGGGCCGTGCGCGATTTCGAAATGACCTCCGGCATCTACAAGCTCGAGGCGTTCAAGGTGACCGGCGAGCGCGAGGGCAACGCCGCGATGATCACCGAAAAGAAGAACGCGGACAACGTGAAGGACATCATCGCGATGGATTCCTTCGGCTACCTGCCCAACATGAGCGCGGGTGAAGTCGTGATGCGCCTGCCCGGCGTGGCCGGCAGCCCGACCGACGAAGGCCTCGCCTACCGTTTCAACATGCGCGGCATGGATCCGACGCTGAACAACGTGACGGTCGACGGCCAGTCGATGACGACGCTCGGCACGAACCGCAGCTTCGAGCTGCAGTCGATCACCGGCACGATGTTCGACGCGCTCGAGCTGATCAAAGGCCACACGCCCGACAAAGGCGCGGACTCGCTCGGCGGCACGGTGAACTTCAAGACGCGCGCGACCTTCACGATGCGCGAGAAACGCCGCACCACCTACAACTTTTCGATGCGCAGCGCGCCGCCGTTCTTCGAGCAGACGCCGTTGCGCAAAGAGCACCGCAACCACCCGATCCTGAACGTCGCGCACCAGGAGGTCTTCGACGTCTTCGGCGAGACCCGGAATCTCGGTGTCTCCCTCAACCTGTTTTACTCGGAGAACGCGGTCGGCGGCTTCGCGAATATTTTCGACTACACCAACATCGCCAACGGGCCGGCGCCGGTTTGGGACTACCAGACCTGGGACAATATCAACAACCGGAAGCAGATGTCGCTCAACCTGAAGGCCGACTACCGCTGGTCCCAATACACCCGCTTCTCGCTCGGGGTGACGGGCAACGACAACTTCGAGCGCATGCGCCGCCGCGTGACGGTGCGCGCCTTCACCGGCGGCAACACCACCGTCCCGAATGCCACCACCTCCGGCGTCGTGGCGGGCGCTTTCAACGACTTCATCACCGTCGTGCGACCCGTCGCCGCCGCGCAGATCGACACCACGATGGACGGCCCGCTGAACTACTACGTGCGCATGCGCCGCCTCGATGCGTCGGGCGAGCACAACTACGGCCGGCTCCTGATCGAATATGCCGGCAGTCTCGCGACCACGCACCTGAACAACGGCAACGGCAAGGGCGGCACGCTGAACATGCGCACGGGCAGCGTGAACCCGACGACCGGCCTGTTCACCTACGGCGGCGCCGGCTGGATCCTCGACCGATCCGGTCCGGACAAAAATCACCCGATCTTCCGCCAGAACGGCGGGGTCGACTTCACCAATCCGGCCAATTTCCGCCCCCGTCCGACCGACGGTCTCGTGTGGGCGCGCAACGAGAACGACCAGTTCCTCAAGCAGGCCCGCATCGACGTGCGCTACACGCTGCCGATCTCGATGCCGACCAACCTCAAGACCGGCTACCACTGGCGCGAACTCCGGATGGACGAATGGGGCCAGGACCGCCACCGCTGGGTGTATTCCACCTCCGGTCCGGCGCTGCCGCACGACCCCAGCTATGTGAGCTACGACCGGACCAAGACCGGCCGCGCGATCCCGGTCTTCCAGTCGCACATGTTCACGGACGACGGCCGTCCGGCCGGTCCCTTCGCCCAATACTGGAACGAGGATCGCTACTACAACCAGCAGCAGAAATACGTGGGCACCCGCTGGCTCACCGAGCAGGTGAGCGCGACCTATCTGATGGCCCAGGGCCGGCTCGGCGCGGACGGTTTCCTCCGCCGCACCGGCTACCTCGGCGGCGTGCGCTGGGAGACGACGGAGACGCTGGCGCGCGGCTGGGTGCGCAGCCGGACGCTGAGCACCGCGGCGCAGCAGGCGCAGGATCCGATCGGCTCGGCCGATCGCGACTATGCCGGCAACTTCCGCGTAAACCCGGGCAGCTACACCAAGGGTTTCCCCAGCATCCACGCGTTCCACGACATCACCAAGGACCTCAAGGTGCGCGTGAGCTACTCCACGAGCTACGGCCGTCCGCCGATCGGCAACCTGTTGCCGGGTGAGACGCCGAGCGAGGCGAACCAGACGGTGACCGTGAACAACCCCGGCCTCGGTCCCTACACCGCGACGAACTGGGATGCCACGCTCGAGTATTATTTCGAGCCGGTCGGCAGCTTCACCGTCGGCTGGTTCCACAAGGACATCCGGGACTTCATCATCACGGCCGACGTCGGCACGATCGGCGACGGTCCGGACAACGGCTACAACGGAAACTACATCGGCTGGACCGAGCGCACCAACATCAACGGCGGCGACGCCGTCGCGCAGGGCATGGAGTTCGCCTACAGCCAGCAGTTCACGTTTCTGCCGGGCCTGCTGAAGGGCCTCGCGCTCTCGGCCAACTACACCCGGATCCAGACGCACGGCATGCGCGAGGGCACGCGTTACCTCACCAGCCGCGAGGTGCAGAACTTCATCCCGCACGCGGCGAACGTCACGCTCACGTGGCGCTACCGGAAGTTCAACACGCGCGTGCTCTACAACTTCACGGGCGAGCACATCACGACGTTCAACGCGGCGAACCCCGCGCTGAACCAATACCGGTTCTCGGCCAAGACCGTGAACCTCGGTTTCGGCTGGCAGCACAAGCCCGCCATGGGCTTCAGCCTCGACGTCGCGAATCTGCTCAACGAACCGCAGGAGTTCTACATCGGCTACAAGAACCGCCACCGTCGCTCGATCATCAACTTCGTAACGGTGACGGTGGGCATGAACGGCCGCTTCTGAACGGCTGCTCGTGAAGTGTCGCCGGGTCTGACCCGAGCTGTCGGCTGGTTTTCAAATGGCACCGCCACCGCGGTGCCCTTTTTTGGCTTTGGTGGAGCGCGCGATGGCCTCGGTTCGATCGCTGGTGACCGCGATGTCCGGTTGGGTTGGTGCCGGCGGCTGAACCGAAAGCTCGCGCTCGACTTGGAGAACTGCGGTGCCGGACAGGCGAATACGGCGCCGGCTTGGGTTGAGCGGCTTGCTCCGCCTGAAATCGATACCGCGGTAGGGGCGACCGGTTTGGCGTGGCTGGGCAAGAGGGGAGTTTCGACTTGCGGGAAGCGTCTATCGTTTGCATATGTTGAGTGTCGGTCGGTCCTGCCCCTGGACCGTGTTACCTCGGTTCCTCTTCCCGGCTTGGTGCTTCCTGGGTCGAAAAATGATCCTGCACCATGTCTACGCGTTCTCGGTTAGAGCGTATGTTGGCACGGCCGATTTCTCCGGCCGTTGGCAATTCGACGGTTGGTCTGATGGCGTCGGTAAATGCGCGGTGGCTGACGCATCGAGGTAGACCCTTGGTGTTGAGCGCGGCGTTGTTGGCGGGCGCTTCGCGACTGGAGGCCCAGACGGCCATCACGTGGAATTTTACAACCGGCACGGCCGCTGCGGCGGGATCGGTCGCCAATATTTCTGCGAGTGCAGTGTCGGCCGGCAACACGGCGTCGTCGTCCGCCCTGGTTGTGAACACGACCTCAGCTTCGGATTTCTCCGGCGCGAGTGGCACCTACAATCTCGGAGTCCGAACCGCGACGTCCGCCACGCTTTCCACCGCGACTTCGACCTACTTCGAATTTACCCTGACCCCGACCACCGGATATTCGATCACCGCGACGAGCTTCAGTTTCGGCACTCGCAGCGCGGGCACAGGGCCGACGGCTTTGGCCCTTTACTCGAGCGTGGATAATTTTCTGGCCAACCTTTCATCGACGACTGTTTCGGCGAACGCCACGTGGACCTCCGTCGTCCTGTCGGGTTTCAATGTCAGCGGTGCGCAGGGTGGGGCCGTCACCTTTCGTTTGTATGGCGCCCCGGCCGGAACCGCGGGAACGCCCAATTGGCGGATCGACGATCTGTCCATGACGGCTACGGCCAGTGCCATTCCGGAGCCGTCGACCTACGCCGCGGTCGGCGGAGTTTTCGCACTTGCGGGTGCCGTGGTTTGGCGACGACGAGGGCGGAGCAAGGCGGGCTGAGCTGCGGGCAGGCAAGGTCTGGGGGACTTCAGGCGTTGGATGTCACAACGCGCGGCGCGGCAGGTCCCGACGATGTCGGCCTGGGGGGCAGGTCTTTTTCGCCTTTTACCGTGGCCCCCGACACAGTGGACGATCTCCTAACTCCGTGGCGGCCGGTTGTGCCGGGGTTCGGTTGGATCGTGGCAATGGCGCCGAAGAATCGGTGATCGCCGCTGCTTCGGCGTGTGAGTCACACCTTTGCGACCGAGTCGGGCGAGGTGACGCAGCCTTGCGCTTGTCGGGGGATGCGGCCAACGGAAGTGCCCACGTGAAACGACGCCTTACGGGTTTGGTGAAACGCGGCTTGCGCCATGCGGCCGGCGATCGCAGCCATCCGATCGAGAAACTGGTGCTGCGGTCGGCCGGCTTGGCGCGGCAGCCCGCCGACGGTCAAATCGACGACCTCACCGCCGCGGTGACCCTGCAACTGGGACCGCTGCTGGGCGCCGCCATGGCCGGAAATGTCCACGCGCTCCGCAAGCTCACGGAGCTGGCGGCCACGCTTTGCGCGGAGTCCACCGCCGCGGCCTGCCTGCATCCGGACGCGGCCGACCGGGTGGCCCGTGAACGCGAGTCGTGGCCGCTCAATCTCAGCCACGAACCCGAAGAGCGGCGCCGGGCCCTGCGGCTATTGACCGGACCCCGGCGGCTGCCGCTGGGCAACCGCGTTCCGCCGGCCGGCGCCGAGCGGAAGGCCGGCGGGTTTTCCCATCCGGCGTGCGCCGCCGTGCTCGTGGCGCTGAAGGCCATCGAGGTCGAGCGCTCCTACCGCATTCCGTCGGAGTTGTTTCCGACCCTGCAGCCGAATTGGTCGGCGGCGGCGTCGCGCCTGCCCGAATTGCAGGCTTCGTCCGCCGACGCCTGGTTCAAGGTCATCTGGCTCTACGTGTGCGAGCGCTATGGCGGCGCCCCCGAAGCGTCGGCCCTGCGGCGCCTCGTCGGGACCGGGGAGGCGCCGCAGGGCGCGGCGGCAGCCGAGGTTCGTTCCCGGCTGCGCGGGGTCCTCGAGCAGGCGTTCTTGCGTTTGATGGCCGGCCGCGGTCGGCGGGGACGCAAGGCACCGACGGACGCTCCCTGAGCCCGCGGAGCAGGGAGCAGGGCCCCGAGCGGCCGGCTGCCGCAAGCCGATTGCGCCGCGCGGCGGTCCCCGCTCATCCGGTGGTCGGAGCCGCTCATCACAAGTTCCCTGTAACTTTGTCCCGGCGCGCGTGTATTCAACGCATGTCCGCCGCTTCGGCTGTCCGCTTTTCGTCCGTCAGCGACCGGGACTTCATCGCGAAGTCCCGGCGCTTGGTCGCAATCGCGTTTCCAGCCGGAGCCGCGGACGATTTCTCCGTTCCCGTTCGTAGTAATCAGTTGTGTCGTGTGGCCGGCTCGTTGTGGGGCCGGCCACATCCTTTTGCCGCGGGTTCGGACAGCGACGCGCCGCTTGCGTAGCGGCGTCCCCTTCTTTCCGATGGCCAACTCTGTATTTACCCAGCCGACTGCTATGAACCGTTCCTCCGCTCCTGCTGCACCCAAGAAATCCAACGCCAAGTGGTATGTCCTGTTTGGCGTCGTGCTCTTCGGGGCCCTCGGCGCGGCGGCCTACTTCAAGAACAAGTCGGCGGACAAGGCCACCGTGGTGACCGTCGACAAGGCCGTGACCAAGACCATCACCCAGATGGTCAACGCCACCGGCAAGATCCAGCCCGAGGTCGAGGTGAAGATCTCCCCCGAAGTGGCCGGCGAGATCGTCGAGCTCACCGTGCGCGAGGGCGCGGCGGTCAAGAAGGGGCAGCTGCTCGTGCGCATCAAGCCCGACACCTACAAATACCAGGTCGAGCAGCAGGAGGCCAATCTGGTCGCCGCCAAGGCCAGTTCGGTCCAGGCCAAGGCCCAGCTCCTCAAGGCCCAGGACGACTACAAGCGCGCGGAGGACCTCTTCGCCAAGAAGCTCCTTTCCGATTCGGACCACCTCGCGGCGCGCACGCAGGTCGAAGTGGCCGAGGCCAACTACGACAATTCCCTCGCGCAGATCCGCCGCACCGACGGTCTGCTGAGCCAGTCGCGCGACCAGCTGTCGAAGACGACGATCTTCGCGCCCATGGACGGCACGGTGAGTTCCCTTTCTTCCGAAGTCGGCGAGCGCGTCGTCGGCACGGGGTCCTTTGCCGGCACCGAGATCATGCGCATCGCCAACCTCGACGACATGGAGGTGCGGGTGAACGTGAACGAGAACGACGTCGTCAACGTGAAGGTGGGCGACAAGGCCCGCATCACGATCGACGCCTACCCGAGCCGCAAATTCGCGGGCACGGTCAAGGAGATCGCCTCGGCGGCCAAGACCCAGGGGCTCAACACGCAGGAGGAAGTGACGAATTTCCAGGTGAAGATCCGCATCGCCGACAAGGACGTGCGCCTCCGGCCCGGCATGAGCGCCAACGTCGACATCGAGACCAAGACGGTGGAGAACGTCATCGCGGTTCCGATCCAGGCCGTGACGGTCCGCAGCCGCGAGGGCAACAAGACCATCGAGCAGCTCGCCACGGAGCGGGAAAAGAAGGCGAAGGAGATCCAGGGCGAAGGCTCCGCGGCCGCGGTCAACGAGAAGCAGCAGAAAGAGCGCGAACGGGCCGACCGCGACTCGCTCCAGCGCGTGGTCTTCGTGAAAAAGGGCGACACGGTGAAAATGGTGAACGTCGAAACCGGCATCAGCGACACGACGCACCTCGAGATCAAGTCGGGCATCGCGGCCGGCGACGAGATCGTGAGCGGTCCCTTCTCCGTCATCACCCGCACGCTGAAGAACGACGCCAAGGTGCGGCTCGAAAAACCGAAAAAGAAGGACGACGAGAAGAAGTGAGCCCGCCGGACCGCCCTCCGGCGATCCGCCAACCCTTGCGCCAGCCATGACACCGTCCTCCCCCTCCACGGCTCCGGCCGACCGCGTCACGCGACCCGCCGGGCCGCTCGTGATCGATATCGAAGGCGTCACCAAGCTCTACAAGATGGGCGCCGAGACCGTCCATGCCCTGCGGGGCGTGAGCGTGCAGATCCGCCGCAACGAATACCTCGCCATCATGGGGCCCTCGGGCTCCGGGAAGTCGACCCTGATGAACATGCTCGGCTGCCTCGATACGCCGACGGCCGGCCGCTACGAGTTCTCCGGCAAGAACGTCGCGACCATGGTCGACGACGAGCTGGCGGACATCCGCAACCGCGAGATCGGGTTTGTCTTCCAGACCTTCAACCTGCTGCCGCGCTCCGATGCGCTGCACAACGTCGAGCTCCCGCTCATCTACGCCGGCATCCCGAAGGCGGAGCGGCTCGACCGCGCGCGCGAGGCGCTGGACAACGTGGGCCTCGGCGAACGCCTGCACCACCGGCCCAACGAGCTTTCCGGCGGCCAGCGCCAGCGCGTGGCGATCGCGCGCGCGCTGGTGACGCGGCCGTCGATCATTTTGGCCGACGAGCCGACGGGTAACCTCGATTCGAAGACCGGGGTGGAGATCATGAACCTCTTCGAGCAGCTCTACGCCCAGGGCAACACGCTCATCGTCGTGCCCCACGAGGAGGACATCGCCCGCCACGCCCGCCGCATCGTGCGCCTGCGCGACGGTCTGATCGAGAGCGACGGACCCGCCCACTGATGCGTCGGCTCGCCTACGAGATCTTCGAGTCGATCCGGATCGCGTTTTCCCAGATC
>JACCDQ010987633.1_pt1 | contig 11896 bp, 10 predicted proteins | sample 7446031 | NCBI WGS metagenome assembly JACCDQ01 (sample SAMN15323442, study PRJNA562643) | freshwater metagenome | isolation source: river surface water | place: USA:Blue River Watershed | collected 2017-08-17
CATCGCCTACCGCTTTTACAAGGATGACGTTGCCCGTCTCGAAGCCTTCATGGCCGGCGAATTCGACGTCGTCGTCGAATACCGCGCGAAGAACTGGGCGCGCATGTACAAGGGGTCGAAGTTCGAGAACGGCGAGATCATCAAGAAGACGCTGAAGCATTCGAACGGCGCCGGCATGCAAGCCTTCGTGATGAACTTGCGCCGGCCGATCTTCAAGGACCCGCGCGTACGGCAGGCGCTGGGACTGGCGCTGGACTTCGAATGGATGAACCGCCAGCTGTTCTACAGCCAGTACGTTCGCATCGATTCCTTCTTCAGCAATTCCGAACTGGCCGCGCGCGGCGAACCAACCAAAGGCGAGCTGGCGCTGCTGGAGCCGCTGCGCGACAAGCTGGATGCGGCCGTGTTCGGCCCGGTGCCGGTGCCACCGACAACCCATCCACCGTCCTCGCTGCGCGCCAACCTGATGAAGGCGCGCGACCTGCTGAAGGAAGCCGGGTGGACGTATCGCGACGGCGCGCTGCGCAATGCGCAGGGCGAGCCTTTCGTCTTCGAGATCCTCGATGACCAGTCGGCGCTGTCGCGCATCATTGCCGTTTATGTGCGCAACCTCGAGAAGCTCGGCATCCGTGTCAATCAGCGCACGGCCGACTTTGCGCTGGTGCAAAAGCGCCTCGAGGAATTCGACTTCGACATGACCAGCCAGCGCTTTCCCGACGTGACCAGCCCCGGCAATGAAATGTTCGACATGCTGGGCTCGAAGGCGGCCGATGAAAAAGGCTCCAGCAATTTCTGGGGGCTGAAAGACCCGGCCGTCGATGCGCTGGTGACGTCGCTGGTGCGCGCTGAAACCCGCGCCGAACTGGTGTCGGCTGCGCGCGCGCTGGATCGCGTGCTGCTCAACAAATTCATCGTGGTGCCGCACTGGTATTCGGCCACGCATCGCGTGGCCTGGCGCAACCGCTTCGGTATGCCGGAGGTAATGCCCAAGTATTACCAGGCTGACCCGTACGTGATTTCCAGCTGGTGGCAGTCCAAGCCACGGAAAGCAGACTGACATGAACCTCTGGTCCTACATCCTGAAGCGCTCGCTGCTGATGATCCCGACCCTGCTGGGCGTGATCGCGATTACCTTTGCCGTGATCCAGTTCGTGCCCGGTGGCCCTGTCGAGCAGGCACTGATCGAATTGAAGAAAGGGCAGACCGGCGCCGGGGAATCCTCCGGCGGCGGCGCTTCCGAATACCGCGGCCGGCAGGGCGTCGATGCCGAGCGTGTGGCCGAGATCAAGGCGCTGTACGGTTTCGACAAGCCGCCGATGGAACGCTTCTGGCAAATGCTGAAAGGTTTTGCGAAGTTCGACCTCGGCCAGAGCTTCTATCACCATCAAGACGTGTGGCAGCTGGTGAAATCCAAATTGCCGGTGTCGATCTCGATCGGCTTGTGGACCTTCTTCCTGACGTATTTCATCTCGGTACCGCTCGGTATCGCGAAGGCCGTGCGCGAAGGAACGCGCTTCGACAACATCAGCAGCATGATCGTGCTGGTCGGTTATTCGATTCCCGGCTTCGTGCTCGGCGTGGCGCTGCTGGTGCTGTTCGCCGGTTCGAGCTTCGTGCAATGGTTCCCGCTGCGCGGCCTGACGTCGGATGACTGGGAGACCCTCAGCAGCTTCGGCAAGGTAAAAGACTATCTGTGGCACATCACGCTGCCGGTGCTGGCTTCGGTGGCCGGTTCGTTCGCGGTGATGACTATGCTGACCAAGAACACCTTCCTCGAAGAGATACGCAAGCAGTATGTGATGACGGCGCGCGCCAAGGGCTTGTCCGAGCGCATGGTGCTGTACAAGCATGTGTTCCGCAATGCGCTGATCCCGCTGGTGACGGGTTTCCCGGCCGCGTTCATCGGTGCCTTCTTCGCCGGCAGCCTGCTGATCGAAACCCTGTTCTCGCTCGACGGACTGGGTCTGCTGTCGTATGAATCCGTGGTGCGCCGCGATTACCCGGTCGTGCTCGGCACCCTTTACCTGTTCACGCTGATTGGCCTGGTCGTGAAGCTGCTCGGTGACCTCTGCTATGTGTGGGCCGACCCGCGTGTGCAATTCGAGAGCCTTGCCAAATGAGCGACATCATCGACAACATGAAGGCAGGCGCCAGCCAAACGGGTGACGCAGCAGGCGCTGCTACGGGAGCCGGCGTTGGGGCCGGCATCGAAGCCGGTCTTGCCGCGGATGCGGCCACCGTCGCGCTGGCGCCGTCGGTATCGCCGGGCCGCCGCGTCTGGCTGCGCTTCCGCGCAAACCGCCGCGGCTACTGGAGCCTGCTGATTTTTTGCGTGCTGTTTGTCCTGAGCCTCGGCGCCGAACTGATTTCGAATGACCGTCCGCTGGTCGCGCGCTACAACGGCCAGATCATGTTCCCGCTGGTGCGCGATTACTCCGAAACCGCTTTCGGTGGTGACTTCGACACGCCGGCTGATTTCCTCGATCCCTTCATCCAGCAGCAATTCCAGCAGGAGGGCAACTGGGCGATCTATCCGTTGAATCACTATCGCTACGACACGCTGAATTACTTCGCGAAGGCACCCAACCCCGCGCCGCCGACGGGCGACAACTGGCTGGGTACCGATGATCGCGGCCGCGATGTGTTTGCAAGGCTGCTCTATGGCTTCCGGGTATCCATCCTGTTCGGACTGGCGCTGACCATCACCGGCGTGCTGCTGGGCGTGCTGACCGGTGCGATTCAGGGCTATTTCGCCGGCAAGACCGATTTGCTGTTCCAGCGTTTCATGGAAATCTGGGGCTCGATGCCGGAGCTCTACCTGCTGATCATCTTCGCGTCCATCTTCGAGCCCAGCACCTTGCTGTTGCTGGTGCTGCTGTCCTTGTTTGGCTGGATGGGCTTGTCCGACTATGTGCGCGCCGATTTCCTGCGCAACCGCCATCTTGATTATGTGCAGGCGGCGCGCGCGCTGGGTCTGTCGAACTGGCAGATCATCTGGCGCCATGTCCTGCCCAACAGCCTGACGCCGGTCGTCACCTTCCTGCCGTTCCGGATGAGTGCAGCCATCCTCGCGCTGACGTCGCTGGACTTCCTTGGCCTCGGCGTGCCGCCGAATACACCCAGCCTCGGCGAACTGCTCGCCCAGGGCAAGAACAACCTCGATGCGTGGTGGATCGCACTGTCAACCTTCCTGGTGCTGACCGTGACCTTGCTGCTATTGACCAATATCGGCGATGCGCTGCGCAATTCGCTCGACGTGCGGAGGAAGGCATGAGCGCCGACCTGAATCTCCACATGAAATGCGACGGACTTCGCAACGGCGGGCATGACGACATCCTTGTCGACATCCGCAACCTGAGCGTGCGCTTTGGCGACGCAACGGTGGTCAGCGATGTCAGCTACCAGATCGCGCCCGGCGAGAAATTCGCGCTGGTCGGCGAGTCCGGCTCAGGCAAGACGGTCAGCGCGCTGGCGATGATGGGGCTGCTGCCGGAGGCCAGCATCAGTGGCCATATCAGTTTTGCCGGCAGTGACATTCTGGCCATGCGCGAGCCGCAGCTGCGCGCGATGCGCGGCAAGGACATCGCGATGATCTTCCAGGAGCCGATGACGGCACTGAATCCGCTGTTCACGATTGGCAACCAGATCGCCGAAGTGCTGATGCTGCACGAGGGCCTCAATGCCCGCGCGGCGGCGTTGCGCGCCGTCGAATTACTCGACAAGACCGGCATTCCCGAACCCGCGCGCCGCGCGCTCGCGTATCCGCACCAGCTGTCGGGCGGGCAGCGACAGCGCGCGATGATCGCGATGGCGCTGGCCTGCAAGCCGCGCCTGCTGATTGCCGACGAGCCGACCACCGCGCTCGATGTGACGATTCAGGTGCAGATACTCGAACTGCTGAACCAGTTGCAGCGCGAAGAGGGCATGGCGGTGCTGATGATCACGCACGACCTGAACCTCGTGCGCAGCTTTGCCGACCGCGTCGGCGTGATGCAGCAGGGGCGGCTGGTGGAAACCGCCGATACCGCGACCCTGTTTGCACAGCCGCGCGAAGCCTATACGCAAAGGCTGCTGGCCAGCCATGCGAAGCGCATGGTGGACGAGGCCGTCAGCGCGGGCGCGCCGTTACTGGAGGCGAAGGACGTGCGCTGCAGCTTCGGCATTCGCGAGGGCTGGTTCCGCGAACGCGAATTCGTTGCCGTCGATACGCTGGACCTCGGGCTGCAGCGCGGCGAGACGCTGGGTATTGTCGGCGAATCCGGTTCGGGCAAGTCCACGCTGGGCATGGCGCTGCTGCGGCTGTCGGTGGCGCGTACCTCAGGTGACATACGTTTCGACGGGCGTGCCGTCAGCCAGATGGACAGTGCATCGCTGCGCCCCTTGCGCGCGAAAATGCAGGTGGTGTTCCAGGATCCGTTTGCGTCATTGTCGCCGCGCCGGACCATCGAGCAGATCGTCGGCGAAGGGCTGGCTCTGCATCAGCCGCAGCTGACCCAGCAGGCTTTGCGCGAGGCCGTGGCAGCCGCATTGCAGGAAGTGGGACTGGCGCCGGCGATGATGGCGCGCTATCCGCACGAGTTCTCGGGCGGCCAGCGCCAACGGATTGCCATTGCGCGCGCTCTGGTATTGAAGCCCGAACTGATCTTGCTGGACGAGCCGACCTCGTCGCTCGACGTCTCGGTGCAATACCAGGTGCTGGAGCTGCTGGCCGCGCTGCAGAAGAAGCATCGCATCGCCTACCTGTTCATCAGCCATGATCTCGCGGTGATACGCGCGATGGCGCACCGCGTGCTGGTGATGAAGGACGGGAGGGTGGTGGAAAGCGGCCCGGTGGCCGAGGTGTTGAACCATCCGCGCGAGCCATATACGCAGCGGCTGCTGGCTGCGGCCAATTTCAAGTGGGTGGCCTGACGACGCTGAGGCGCGCTGCGTTGCAGAGGCGGCGGGCAGATTGGCGCTGACGGGGCCGGGGGCTACTGCCCGCACGTATGGCAGTGCTTCAGGCCTTGCCTTAGTCCTTGCCCCAGTCCTTGCCCCAGTCCTTGCTCCAGTCCTTGTCTCGGGCCTGGTATCAATCCGTTTGGCGGCGCTTGTGCGCCGGCGCGACCTTCTTGCGCTCATGCGGCGAGCGCACCAGCTTCTCGACCTTGCCGGACTTCGCCGGTTTTTCGACTTTGATCGATTTGTCGGCCTTCTCGGCCTTTTCAGCCTTGCCGCCTTTGCCTTTCTTCGGGGCCTTCACTTCCAGCTTCAGGCTCTGGCCGGCTGACAGCTTGTCGCCCTTCAGGTCGTTCCACTTGCGTACTTCTTCGGCCGTGACCTTGTAGCGCGCAGAGATGCTCGCCATCGTGTCGCGCTTGCCGACCTTGACGGTGATCTTCTTGCGCGGCGGTTCGTCCGGTGCAACGGCCAGCATCGCGTTGTCCGCGACCTCGACGCCGATATCCTTGTCGGCCGCTGCCGGCGGCTTCGGCACCAGCACGGTGGAGCCTGCGGTCGGGTGCATGTTCGGTGGAATCGCGTTCGCCTCGCGGATCACTTCCGGCGTGGTCTTGAACTTGGCCGCAATGGTCTCGATGCGTTCACGTGCCGCCGTGACCTTGTGCGCCGTCCATGTCGACAGCGCCTTGGTCCACTTCGACATGTTTTCCTTGAACTTCTCCGCGTTGATCTGCGGCAGCAGGATCTGCGTCTTCTCGCCGCCGGTGATCACCGGGCGATTGAACTGCGGGTTCAGCGCCTTGAATTCTTCCATCGGCAGCTCGGCCAGCTGGGCAGCGAGCTTGACGTCGATGTCGCGCGTCTTCTTGATCGACACGAAGTAGGGTTCGTTCTCGACCACCGGCAGCTTGATGTTGTACTGCGCGGGCGCGGCGATGATGTTCTTCACCGCCTGCAGTTTCGGGTAGTAGTTGCGCGTCTCGTTCGGCATGAAGGCCGACAGGCTGTTGTAGTCGGTCGGCAGTCCGCGTGCCTCGGCCTTGGCGATCGCGCGCGCCACCGAGCCTTCACCCCAGTTGTACGCGGCCAGCGCCAGCTGCCAGTCGCCGAACTGGTTGTGCAGCTTCTGCAGGTAGGTCAGCGCGGCACTGGTCGAAGCCAGCACATCGCGCCGCTCATCGCGGAAGGCGTTCTGCTTCAGGTTGTAGTCGCGGCCGGTGCTGGGGATGAACTGCCACATGCCGGCTGCCTTGGCGCTCGAATAGGCCTGGGGATTGAAGGCCGACTCGATGAAGGGCAGCAGTGCCAGCTCCATCGGCATCTGGCGCTTTTCCAGCTCCTGCACCACATGGAACAGATAGCGCGATGCGCGCGTGGTGGTGCGCTGGATATATTCCGGGCGCGAGCTGTACCAGGTCGTATGGTTGGAGACCAGCGGATTGTTCAGGTCGGGAATCGCAAAGCCCTTGCGGATGCGCTCCCACAGATCGAACTGTGCGATTTCGGCGTCGGCAAACGGCGCGTCGAACTCACTCGCGCCGAGGCGCGGCGCATCGGCGGCGTAAGGATCGACGGTGGGATCGGCCGGAGCCGGGGTAAGCGCAGGCTGGATGCTCAGGTCGTTCGCCCGGGCTGCAGTTAGCGTCAGGCAAGAGAACAGGGCGATGGATACCAGCTGGGCGATTCGGGATTGCTGCATTGGCCTCGAAAGCTAACGGCACGCGCAAGTGTGCGCTGGCCGTTCCAATTGAATTCGCGCAAGTGTAGTGAGGGGGTGCAAGCCCGTCAAGCGGAATTACTGGAATGAATTGTAGATAAATGCAAGATAACGGAAGTTTGCCTGTGATAAAGGCAAAATCGCTATCGATAATTATTTTTCCACTCGCGGAGGGCGGCAAAGGCTGCAACCGGGTCGTCCTCGGCCAGTTTTCCTTCGCTTCTGAGGGTGTTCGTGATGCCCGGCTCGCGGTAGCGCAGGAAGGGATTGGTCGCCTTTTCGAGGGCCAGCGTGGAAGGCACGGTTGCCTCGCCACGCTCGCGCATGGCCATCGCATCGGCCAGCCGCTGCGCGACCGCGGGATTGCCCGGCTCGGCCGCGACCGCAAAGCGCAGGTTGGAGACCGTGTATTCGTGCGCGCAATAGACGCGGGTGGTGTCCGGCAGTGCTGCGAGCTTGGCCAGCGAGTCGGTCATCTGCGCCGGCGTGCCTTCGAACAGGCGGCCGCAACCCCCGGCGAACAGTGTGTCGCCGCAGAACAGCCAATGCTGTCCGGGCGCAGGCTGTGCAACATAAGCGATATGACCTGCCGTGTGGCCGGGCACATCCAGCACCGACAATACTAGTCCGAGCTCGGGCAGTTGCAGCGTATCGCCTTCGACCAGCGGCTGGGAAATACCAGCAATCTTTTCGTGCGCGGGGCCGAATACCGGTATTTGCCTATGCGTCAGCAAATCCGCGACACCGCCTGCATGGTCGCGGTGATGGTGAGTGAGTAGAATAGCGGCCAGCTTCAGGTGCATCGCCGCCAGCGCAGCCTCGATCGGGGCGGCGTCGCCGGGGTCAACGACCGCAGCGTGCTGGTGGTCGTGGATCAGCCACAGGTAATTGTCGGCAAACGCCGGCACCGCAGTAACTTGCAAGGGCTGTATCACGGACATGGGCATCGACCGACAAGACCAAAATTCGATTATATCGCTCGCCCCCTGGTTCGATACGCCGGCCGGCGCCTATGCGCAAGCCTGGGAACAGGCGCGGCTGGACGAGCTGACGGCCGACATCTTCGGCTTCAATGCCGTGCAAATCGGGTTGCCGCAGATCGATGCGCTGGCAGCCAACCGGATGCCGAATCGCTGGGTGACGGATTCGGTGGTCCCCGGGGCTGAAGTGCGGCACGTGAATGGTGAGCGGCAGGTAGTGCTGGTGCACGACTATGCCGAACTGCCTTTCGCGACCCAGAGCCTGGACCTGGTGGTGCTGCCGCATGTGCTCGAGTTTGCGGCCGAGCCGCATCAGGTGCTACGTGAAGTCGAGCGCGTGCTGATACCGGAAGGACAGGTCATCGTCTGCGGTTTCAATCCGGTCAGCATGTGGGGGGCTAGGCAGGCGGCGGGTCGGCTGACCGGCGCGCATTTCCTGCCGCTGCATGGCGAGTTCATCAGCGTGCCGCGCCTGAAGGACTGGCTGAAGCTGCTGAACATGGAAATCAACCGCGGCCACTTCGGTTGCTATGCGCCGCCGTGCGCCACCGTGAAGTGGCTGCAGCGCTTTGCCTTCCTTGAGAAAGCGGGCAACCGCTGGTGGCCTTACCTCGGTGCGCTGTACATCGTGCAGGCGATCAAGCGCGTCAAAGGGATGCGGCTGGTTGGCCCGGCATGGCAAACCAAACGTGCCGGCGTCACCGTCGGCGTGCCGGCGACGAACCGGATGAAAGAACGCGGCTCGGCCAATACCATCGACTGATTGATCGGTCGACTGAGCAGTGAGCTGCCTCACGATCTGGCCCATGGCGTGATCGCAAATGGATCACAGATTGATCGGCAAGCACGCATGGCCGGCCCACAGAACTGAATGAAGACAATGGACAAGATAGAGATTTATACCGATGGCGCCTGCAAGGGCAATCCCGGCGTCGGCGGCTGGGGCGCATGGCTGATCGCCGGCGAACACCAGAAAGAACTGTGCGGCGGCGAACTCAAGACCACCAACAACCGCATGGAACTACGTGCCGTGATCGAGGCGCTGAATGCGCTCAAGCGTCCGAGCGAGGTGGTGGTGCACACCGACAGCAAATACGTCCAGCAGGGTATCAGCGAATGGATCGAGGGCTGGAAGAAGCGCGGCTGGCGCAAGGCTGACATAGCGCCGGTGCTGAACGTCGACCTTTGGCAGGCGCTCGACGAGGCGCGCCAGCGCCACACGATAGAATGGCGCTGGGTCAAAGGCCATGCCGGCCATGCCGGCAACGAGCGCGCCGATGAACTGGCCAATCGCGGCGTCGAGATGGCGCGCCGCGGCGTCGCCGCCTGAACACGGAATACGACAGCATGAGACAGATCGTCCTCGATACCGAAACCACCGGCCTGAATGCGCGCAGCGGCGACCGCATCATCGAGATCGGCTGCGTGGAAATGGTCAACCGCCGGCTGACCGGCAACAACTTCCATTACTACATCAACCCCGAGCGCGATTCCGATCCGGGTGCGCTCGCGGTGCACGGCCTGACGACGGAATTCTTGAGCGACAAGCCCAAGTTCGCCGAGATCGCCAACCAGTTCTGCGAATTCGTGCGCGACGCCGAGATCATCATCCACAACGCAGCCTTCGACGTCGGCTTCATCGACGCCGAGTTCGAGCGTCTGGGCTTGCCGAAGTTTGCCGAGCATGTGGCGTCCATCACGGACACGCTGGCGCAGGCGAAGGAACTGCATCCGGGCAAACGCAATTCGCTCGACGCGCTGTGCGACCGTTACGGCGTCTCGAATGCGCACCGCACCTTGCACGGTGCATTGCTCGATTCGGAACTGCTGGCCGAGGTCTACATCGCCATGACCCGCGGGCAGGACAGTCTGTCGATGGACCTGCATGTCGATGGCGACGAAGGTGCCGGCGGCACCTCCGGCGTTGCGCTGGCCGACATCATCCTGCTGGGGCCGACACCGGAGGAACTGGCCGAGCATCAGGCCTTGCTGGATGGCCTGGACAAGGAGGCGAAGGGCGCCTGCTTGTGGCGCAAGCTGGCAGAGCCTGCCGGGCAGTAATCCCCCCGTTCTCCCTTCGAATTGCAGCAAGCTGGCCACAAGACCGGGCCAGCTTGCCATCTCTCTGACTATGGTGCTTGACACCATGATTTTCGAGGGCTAGAGTCAGCCCCATGAAAGCCCGACGGATCTTTCACGACAAAGCCATCCTCCCTGATGGCGCGATCGTGGAGATGACGATCTGGCAGCTACCCGAGACAAGTGTCGAACGGCCGCACGGCCTGAAGTACAGCCTGTATTTTGGTCGCCATGGCAAGCGCCTCGTTGGCTATGACAACGAGCGTGGCAAGGGTGACCATAAGCATGTCCTGGAGATGGAACATGGCTATGCCTTCATCGATGTCGATACCCTGGTGGCAGACTTTCTGGCAGATGTGGAAAGGATCAGGAATGAAGGCGAATAGCAAGATTCGCGTGCATGTGGGCAGCCTTGCCGACATGGGCGAGCGCTTCAGCGACGCATGGAAGCGCGCAGCAACGGGCAAGCAGGTCAATGAAACGCATGTGACCTTCCTTGACTTGCAGACCATGCTTGAAGCATTGTCGCCGCGCAGGCTGGAACTGCTCAAGCATGTCCATCAGCACGGTGCGGAAAGCGTGAAGGAATTGGCCGAACACCTCGGCCGGGATTACAAGAATGTGCATCAGGATGTGGTCGTGCTCGAGGAAGCGGGCTTGCTGGTGCGCGAAGGGCGCAAACTGTTGGCGCCTTGGGATGAACTGCAAGCCAGCGTGTCCCTGAACGATTGATTCGTGCGCCTGAATCGGGCTTCAAATGCGCGATCGCTCAGGAAATTGATCTCCGGCTTTAGTTATGCCATAATCTTGGTCTTGCCCGGGAGGTTAGCTCAGGGGTAGAGCGATCGCCTCACACGCGATAGGTCGCTGGTTCGAAGCCAGCACTTCCCACCAGAATACGAAAAAGCCGGTCCTTCGGGATCGGCTTTTTTTATTCTTACACGCGTCGCTTGCGCTGGATCGCTGCGCCGTCTCTGACTGTCTTGTGCCCGAACTTCTTTGCGATCTTGCCGATGGCCGGCGTCTCGTCACGACGCGGCCGACGCCCGGACGCTGCCGCCGAAGCCGCCATGTCCGAACGCGGCACCAGATGCATCGGGCCGTTGCCGATCAGGTCGCTGCGGCCGATGCGCTTCAGACCTTCGCGCAGCACTTCCCAGTTGTCCGGGTCATGCCAACGCAGCAGCGCCTTGTGGAACTTGCGGACCTTGCCCAGACGCGGCGTCTCGACGACTTCCGAATCCTTCGAGATCTTGTGCAGCGGGTTCTTGCGCGTGTGGTACATGGTGGTCGCCATTGCCATCGGCGTCGGCAGGAAGGTCTGCACCTGGTCGAGGCGGAAGTCATTTTCCTTCAGCCACAGCGCCAGGTTCACCATGTCGTCATCGGTCGTGCCCGGATGCGCGGCGATGAAGTAGGGGATCAGGTACTGTTCCTTGCCCGCTTCCTTCGAATATTTGTCGAACAGCCGCTTGAAGTCGTAATACGCACCCATGCCCGGCTTCATCATCTTCGACAGCGGGCCGTCTTCCGAATGCTCGGGCGCGATCTTCAGCAAACCGCCCACATGGTGGGTCGCCAGCTCCTTCACATACTCGGGCGAGCGCACCGCGAGGTCATAGCGCAGGCCGGAGCCGATCAGGATCTTCTTCACGCCGGGGATGGCGCGCGCCTTGCGGTACAGCTGGATCAGCTTGCCGTGATCGGTATTCAGGTTGCTGCAGATGCTGGGGTACACGCAGGATAGCCGGCGGCAAGTCTCTTCGACGGCCTTGTCCTTGCACGCCAGCCGGTACATGTTCGCCGTCGGCCCGCCCAGGTCGGAGATGGTGCCGGTGAAGCCCTTGGTCTTGTCGCGGATCAGTTCGATCTCGCGCAGGATGGACGGCTCGGAACGGCTCTGGATGATGCGGCCTTCATGCTCCGTGATTGAGCAGAAGGTGCAGCCGCCAAAGCAGCCGCGCATGATGTTTACCGAGAAGCGAATCATCTCCCAGGCCGGGATGTGTGCCTTGCCATACGCCGGATGCGGCGAGCGCGCGTACGGCAGGTCGAACACGTAATCCATCTCTTCCATCGCCAGCGGCAAGGGCGGCGGGTTCAGCCACACGTCACGTTCGCCATGCGCCTGCACCATCGCGCGCGCATTGCCGGGGTTGGATTCGAGGTGGAAGACGCG
>JACCDQ011822148.1_pt1 | contig 11894 bp, 17 predicted proteins | sample 7446031 | NCBI WGS metagenome assembly JACCDQ01 (sample SAMN15323442, study PRJNA562643) | freshwater metagenome | isolation source: river surface water | place: USA:Blue River Watershed | collected 2017-08-17
CATGTATTGTCATTACTGTAACTCTAGTTTTATTTATAAATTTAATACCCATATTAACAGTTACAGTTAAATCTTGATAATTTGAATCTGTAAACATATTTTCTAAAACTTTTTCAACTAAGTCTAAAAATAAAGTTTCTTTAACGGCTTCTTCTAAAGAAATCATTTCTAAATTATAATCCATAGAAAAAAATAAATTGTTTTGTTTTGAAAGCGTTAGCATTGAAATAGAACCTCGATTAATTAAATTGATTTGTACTAAAAGACAAATCCTTAGCTAATTTTAGCTAAGAATTTAAGATTAAACAATTTTGTTCTAAATATTTTAGAATCTCGTCTATATCAGCTTTTTTAATATCTTTTTCCTCTAAATCTTTTAATTCAATAGAAGATTTATATAAACCAATTGCTTCAAATCCTTTAAAGTCTTTGTAATAATTTGGTTGTTCAATTAAAAAAGTTCTTTTATCTAAACAAAATTTAATAGCAGGTAAAGTATATTCTTTAAAATTACCTCCTATATAACCAAGCATTGCTAAATCTTTTTGATTTACATAAATACTTGCATTTTGTGTTAAACCAAATAAATAAATAGTTGGTTCATTATTATTTAGTTTAGCTGTTAAAGGTTTGTATTGCTCAATCAATTTTTCAATGATAATATTTTTCAATTCAAATTCTTGAATATATAATTGTTCGCCTTTTCCTGTGTAATAAATATCACCTCTTTGAGTTTGGTGTCTACTCATTACTATATTAATAGTATTCTCTGGAGCATTAGCACCAAATTCAACGATTTTATAATTAACTACAGATAACCAATCAAAATTTTGATTTTGAAGAATATCAAAATATTCTTTTTTGATATGAATTTGTAAATCCATATTTTTAATTACTTTTTCATAACCACAAAACACTTTACCTTGTTTGTCAAAGATTTTTTTATCAAGAATAATATCTTTATTTTTATCTGAGATAATACAATCTATATTAATAGTTGCTATATCATTTTCACAAGTTACAGTTCTTATCGTGCAGTTTGATTTTATGTTTTTCATTTTCTATCCTTAAAAGTTAACTCAATATAAATATTGGTAGATAAGTTATAAAGGATAAAAATGTTTTTATTTAAGTTTTTTAAGGTAAGTTATGATTATCTAAGTAATCCAATTATTAAATAATTAAATACCAAAGATAATAAATAAGCTCCTATAGAAATTATAATAAACATGATATTTAGACTTAAAAATTTTAATATTCTTTTTAAAAAAGTATTATTTGTTTTTTCCGATAATTTTAATAAATATTCTTTCATTTTAATTTCCTTTTAAGGCATTGCTGCAAATTTAAATTTTGTATCTCTACAAGAGTCATAAGTAGTCATTTTTTTAATTTCAGCATTAGAAATTTTTAAAACGAATCCGTCAATACAATCAACTCCAACAAATGTACTAACTGTAACATTTATTGTGTTTCCTTTTGTTAATGAAAATTTAGTTCCATTAAGAGTCTTTAAAGTAGTTTCACCTGTTCCATTTGAATCAGATTGATAACCAGTACCAACTATTTCTGCAAATGAATCTACTGTATCTCTTTTGTTTTTTAAATTATCTATAGCATTAACGGTATCAACTCTCAAAGTTGCTAATATTATGGTTTCTCTATCTTCAACATAGCTAGGAATTGCTATAGAAGCTAATAGAGTCATTACAGCCATTACAAATAGTATTTCAATTAATGAAACTCCTCTATTTTTTTTACGCATAATAAACCTCTTTTTAATTTTTTTTAATTATATCATTTTTTAATAAGTAATGTTTTTTAATATTATATTAATTATAACTAGACTACAATATATATTGTAATTTACATTAAAAAATAGAAGGATATAAAATGAAAATAAATATTTTATTACATACAACAGTTCAATGGAATAATAGACACTTAAAGTTAATTGAGTTTTGCAATTATTGGGGCGTTAATCCACAAGAATTTGCTAAAGCTTTATTAAGAAAACACTCTAAGAAAGATTTAACAGAAAAACAATTCTTAGAAAGATTATCTAATAAAATTTCCAAACCAATTAAAAAAATTAGTTATAACAAAGAAAATAAAAGAATGACTTTTAAAATTGCTGGAATTAAGATTCAAATAGAATTTATTTGTCCTAGAACAGAAGACCATTGTAATATTGGATCTATGCTTGTTAAGTTAAGAAACTTAGTTAAAACAAATACAATGAAGCATAGAGGTCAAAATATTAGTATTGTAAAAGCTCAATCAAATGTAATTTGGGAAAGATTAGCAAGAAATCCTCAATTAAAATTTGTAGGAATGAAAGCTAAAAAAGTGAAGAGTCATTAAGACTCTCACTAATACTTTGTAGTATATTTTAAAAAAAATAGGCAAAAAAAAAGTCTTTCGGAAACATACAAAATATGTTTTCAAAAGACTTTGAAGTGTTTAAAAGGGAAGTAAGTATAGATTAGACTTACTTCATAAGTATCTTTCGAGACATTACCATTGGGTCCTAAACCAATGTTCTTCTCTTATCCACAAAACCCTCCGAAAAGCGATTTTGTAATACTCAAGGCTGCTGTTTTTTTTACAGGTCTAGCTATCGACCTCTACTATGTGACTACTCTATTATCCTTCTACCACCGTGTTTGCCAACCCGTTAAAGAGGAGCGACCTCTAAATGTGCGAATTTCAATAAATAATTATCTGCCTTGGGAGCTTCAAATTAACTAGATTCAAATAAATTTGTCTAGTGTTAAGCCTCTTTCGTCAAAACTTTCGTTTTTTTACATAGGGAGCAGAACTTTCCAAAGGATTTTCTGTAATTTTTTCTATTTTCCATAAATAAAAATCAAAATAATTAAATTTTGTTGTAATGACGTAAACGTGTCTGCTCAGTGGCTTCATGATATGACTCACAAAATACCACACATTCACTGCTTCCATATTTCTACTTCCACGGTTTTCAAAGTATTTAGCATTATGTACCAAATCTTTTTCAACTGAATACCAGCCTTTGTCTTTCAACTCAAACATGTATTCTACTGTTCTTAATTCTCAACTCGCTATGTTGGATAAACCCTTTTTTCTGTCCCCAGAAAACATTCACTACACCGACTGGCTCTTGCAAATGAGATTGATTAAATCTATTGGTTTCATAACTTCGCTGATAGATCCTCTATTTATCAAGAATCGTTAAGCAATCAACTTAACTTAAAGTCAGCTTGCATAAATTTGCCTAATTTTATATAGGTACTAGATTGTCAAACTAGTCTTCCACACTCTCGTGTTTTATAAGGTTATGCCCTAAAACTAATAAGGAAATGTATTGACACAGTCAATCTATTTTTGGTCCGTCTTAATTTATGTTGGAATTATACATGCAATATACTTAAAGTTTTCTTAAATTTAAAAAGACTTTTTATTTTTTTAATAAATTTGTAATTTCGTCACCTAATTTAAAAATATCAGTAGTTTTTAATCTTATTGTAAAGCTGCTTAAAAACACTAAAGATATATCATTTTTAATCATTAAATTTGCAGCTTCTTTGAAATTATCTCTTTTTACATTTTCAATAATGTTTTCGATTAAATCTAAAAATCTTCTTCTTTTATTATAGTCTTCTGTATTATCTATGTCTTTCATATTTAATTTTATACTTTTATCCATGTTATAAGTATTTAATTTCCTCAATTATTTTTACTATTTCTGTTGATAATGAATCTGCTTCATTAGCTAGTCTAACTTTTTGTTCTATATCTTTTTCTGCTCTTATTTTAAATAGTAAATCATGATAGTCTTTATGTTTTTTATTTATTCTATCAAAGAAATCTTTATTTTTGCTAGAAACTTGTACTGAATTCAACCAAATACCAAATCCACATTCTTTATCATTTTTTAATTCTCTATTATCAAATAAAGAATTTTCTTTAGCCATATAATGAGCTGTTTTAAATACATTTAATTTAAATGTTAATGAACCATTTTTAACAACTTTTGGCTGAAATTTAGTTTTTGAAACTATTTCATTTAAAGCTTCCATTTGTTTATTTGATTCTATTGATTTTGTTAATATATGTTCTGCAATAGAAGCATTCTCTTGTGTTTGTTTATCAATACTGTTTGCACTATTATTTATTTCAACTAAAGATCTCTCTTCTTCTTTTGCATTATTATTAACTGTTTTTATATTATCTATAATTTCTTGAATTGATTCACTTAAATTAATATAATCTGTATTCATTTTTTCAGAAGTGATAATTCCTTTTGAAGTTCTATCTTTTGCTTCAATAGCTATATTTTGAATTATTTTAGCTGCTTCAGCTGTTCTATTAGCCAAACTTCTTACTTCTCCAGCAACAACAGCAAATCCTTTTCCTGCTTCACCTGCTGTAGCTGCTTCTACTGCTGCATTTAAAGAAAGAATATTTGTTTGAAATGCAATATTATTGATTGTTTCAGTTGTCTCATTTATTTTATTTACTATATTAGATATTAAATTCATTTCTTCTTTTGTTTGCTTAGAAAGATTTAAACCTTCTTCAGTTTTTGATAATATTTTTGAACTTTCATTTGAAATTAAAGCTATTAAATTAGTATTTGATTTTTGTTTTTCACTAATTTCATTTATTGCAGCTGAAGTTTCTTCCATAATAGCAGCTTGATTATTAGCATTTTGAGACATAATTTTAACTTCTTCAGATAATTCATTATTTATTTTAACTATTTCTTTTATAGCTTTATCTAACATAAAAAACAATTCATTTTGAGATCCATTTGAATTTTGTAATAAAGAATATATAGTTTTTAAACTACCATTAACTGAAGTATTATTTATTTCAATAACATAATTGTTTTCTGAAAATTGCTTTAATATATTAATCGTTTTTTCATTATTATCGTTCATTATTGTTATGAATGAATTTATTCTATCTATAATAATATTTATTGTTTGATTTGCACTTTTTTCATTTATTTTAAATGTAAAATATCCTTGTTCCATTTTTGCTAAAACTAATTCAATATTATTTAAAACCTCATGATCTTTTTCTAAATTTTTTGAAATATTTTTTATTTCAAATTGTAACTGTTTACTTAAATTAGATATTTCATTATTAGTTAAAATTTCTAAACATTCTTTATTTTTTTTATCTTTTAATAATGAAAAAAAATTATCTACAATACAATTTAAATTAGTTAATTCAGACTCAATATTTTTTGTGATAAATCTAACTAAGAATAACATTGAAAATAAATTCAATACAATTAAGAAAAAAGAAATGTTTTCTTCCAATTTATTATTATCTTCGATTAATTTATCTAAATCTTTCTGAATAAAATCTGTTTTCTTAATCATTGTTTCAGTTAATTGTGAATTCTTATATTTAAAAAAGAAATGTGAGCTTATATCCAATGTTGTTATCATTAGAAAAATTCCTATTAAAAATAACATTTGCTTTCTTATAGAGAATGATTTAAACATATTAATTACCTACCTTATACTTATATTTTTGGAATAATACCACGAAATTTTTAATTTAAGGCTTGGAATTAAGTCTTAATTAAGTCTTTTTCAAATAAAATACATATATAAAAAATAAAATATTAAGGAAATAAATTATGAGTAAGAATATAGAAAAAAGTCTTTTAGTAGAGCCAAAATTTCAATTAATTAATGCTGCTATTTGTAGATCAATTATGGCTCACTGTTTTGAAAATAACAGACCATTTCAAATAACTTGTTTTAAACAATTTACAAAATTTGAATCAAATGATATGTCTTTTTTAGATACATTAGGTGATATATTTGTTTTAAATATTGAAAATTATGCTTTAGAAACATTAGATTGTTCTAATGAAACTGAAGTTCAAATGACTGTTGGATTTGGTGATTCACCAGAGCCAGTAAAAATAACTATTCCTTATGGATTTATAATTGAATTAGGTGAATTATTCGAATTTACATTATATAGAAATCCAAGTATTCTATTTGTTGCAAGACCAGAAGGTATTGAAGAAGATCCTATTGAATCTGAAGAGGAATTTGGTGGAACTAAAATAGAAGCTATAGTTGATTCTCAAAAAGAGAATTCAAAAAACAAATTTTTAAATAATGTTAAAAATAAAAAATTTGGAGATAAAGAATGACTTTAGCTAGTTTTCCACAAAGAGCAGGTGCTGCTCTTTTTGATTTCTTTACAATAGTTTTATTGTCTGGCTTTATATCTTTATATGTATTATGTTTTGATATAAATGGTGCATTTTTTTTAAATTTAAAAAATTTTAATCAATATTTGTTTAGTACAGATTTTTTCTATTCAAAGATTCCATTATTTATTTCAACATTTATTTTTGGAATGACTATATGTTTATTTTGGACATATAATAAAGGTGCAACTCTTGGACAATATATATTTAATGTTAGAGTTGTTAATACAGACGAAACACCAATGACTTTTACAAAATCATTTATTAGAGCTTTCATATATACATTGTTTTATAATATAATATTTATGCATGTTATTTCTTGTTTAATGATTTTAATCAGAAAAGATAAATTATCTGCTCATGATTTAATAGTAGGAAGTAAAGTAGTTAAAAGAAAGGATTAAAAATGAAATATAATAAAACGAGCCATTTTTCTTTTACTTTGTCAAAAACTTCAGACGATAAAATATTGCTTCCTAGTGAAGAGTTATGTTTTATTAATAAAGAAGTATATATTTCGGAAAAACTTGACGGTGGTAATGCTTGTATGGGAGAGACTGTTTTTGCAAGATCTCACTCTTCTAATTTAGTACACCCTTCTTTTTCTAAATTAAAACAATTACATAATAGTATTCTATATTCTAAAGACTTTGATTTTACAAGATATTTAATATTTGGTGAAAATATGCAGGCTTTACATTCTATTAAATATACTAAATTAACAACTTGTTTTTATGTATTTAAAATTTTTGATAAAAAAGAGAATATTTGGTTATCTTTAGACGATACATTAGATATCGTGAATTATCTTGGTCTAACTTTTGCACCAATTATTGAACGTAAGGTTTTTAAATCAATAAAAGAATTAAAAGATTTTTTATTAAAAAAAATGAAAGAACCTTCAGTTTTTGGACCAACTGTAGAGGGATTTGTTGTTAGTAGTGTTAATTCATTTAAAAATGAAGACTTTAAGGAAAATGTTGCTAAAATTGTAAGAGCAAACCATGTTCAAACAGACGAACATTGGAGTAAAAACTGGAAAGAACAAATTATCTTATAGAGGTTATCAAGAAATGAAAAATTTATGTACAGGATTGTTATTAGTTGGATCATTATTAATTAGTGGTTGTTCAAGTAAAGCACAAATAGTTACTTATTCTGCACCTGAGATTAATACTAAAAATCAAACTATTAGTATATTACCTTTTGGTTATGATAGATTAGGTGTTAAATCAGCTTTAGAATATGATATGAACAATACTTATATAAATGGTACTAAATATTTTTCATTAACTAATAATCCTAGTTTGGCAAACATTGTTATTAGTGGTACTGTATCTGATTTAAATCAGTCATTTTATGAATATCAATCTAATATGACTGAAGAAGTTTGTTACAAAGACGAGTATAGAGATAGAGGTGGTTATAACTATAATAATAATTATAGTAATCATGGTTACAATAGTAATAACTATAATAGTAATTATAGAAATGGTAATTATAGAGAAGACCGTGTAACATGTTATAAAAAACCAATTAGGTGTTTACAAACAACATATTCTGCAACACTTTATGTTGATATACAACAAGGTGGTTATTTAAAGAAAGAAAGTTTTTCAGCTAGTGAAATGATTGATACATGTAGTAATTACTCAAATGATTATATTGCAACAATAAGAAATTCTTTAGCTGGTCAATTAGCTAATATGTTAAAACCAGTTAGAAATGTTTATTATATTGAGTATAAAAAAGAACTTTATGGAAAATATAGTTCACAAGTAACTAATCTTCAAGAGGATTTTATATCTTTAACAAAAGATTCTGATCTTAATAGAGCTTTATTTGTAAATAACCAAATTAAAGACTTAACTGGAAATATTGATTTTGTACCATTCTATAATGAGGGTTTAATACTTGAAAGTAAAAACCAGTTAAAAGAAGCAAAAGATAGTTATTTAAAAGCTTTAAATTTAGAATCTTCACCAAGTGATAGAGCTTTAATTAATTCTTGCTTAAATAGAATTTCTGATTCAATTGCTAAGAAAGGTTCTTTCTAATAAATTAAAAACAAACATATTTGGTTCAAATCTTATATGTTTGTTAACACTCATTTCATTCAATAAAATTTTTTCTATAAATAAACCTACCGCAGCAGATCTTGATATTCCAGCCTCACAGTTTATAATAAATTTTTTATCTTTATGCAATTTTATAAAATCAATTATTTCTTTAGCAATTTCTTCATTAAAAAGAATTTCTTTATTAGTATTTTCTTCAATATCAGAAAATTTTAAAGATAATTTATTTTTAGCTTGAATACTTATATTATTTTTATCTGGATCTGAAATAGTTATCCATGCGATCGAATCAGTTATTAATTCAGGAAAAGATTCTATTTCGTTTCTAGAAAAGATACCTTGAATAATAGAATTATTTATAGTGAATATTTTATTATTAGATAGCCATATATTATTATGTACTGTAGCTAAAGTTTGTAATTCATTTACAGGTATAATCATTTCTTCATTTGTTAATGAATTATCACAAATTAGAATGTTTTTTATTTGCTCTTGAATTAAAACTTGAAATTCTTTATTTCTGAAAAGAATAACTTGCTTATTCATTATAAATCCTTTTTTTTTATTTTGATTATAATAGTTTTTTGATTAAATTAAGATTAAGGAAAGTTTTTTTGAAGAGTTATTAAAAAGCAGAAAAATCTGCTTCTTAATTATTTTGCTTTTTTAGCAGGAGCTTTTTTAGCCACTGTTTTTTTAGCAGCTTTTGCAGGTTTAACAACTGGTGCTTTTTTAGCAGAGTCTTTTAACCCTTTACCAATTTTAAATCTAACTACCATTGAATCACTTGTTGTATAAGTTGTATCTTTACCAGGAACTTTTGCTGTTTTACCTGCTTTAAATGCAGATTTAAAAGAACCAAAACCAACTAAAGAAATTTCTTTACCTTCAGATACAGCTGAGTTTACACCACAAACAAAACCTTCAATAATTTTTTTTGCTTCTTTTTTTGTTGCTGCAATGTTATTTGATACTAAGTAATCCATAAATTCTACTTTATTCATTGTCTATACCTCTTTTTTTTGAATTAAAACACTATTCTAACATTTTTTTTATAAATGTCAAGAAAAATAGCGTATTTATCAATGTTTTTTACAAATTTATATAAAAAATTAGTTATTTTAAAAAACTTTTTGAATTTAATTTTAAATTAAGTTACTATGTGTCATAATTCATTCTAAAAACATTTTGGATAGGAGGACTTAATTATGCTAAAAAGAATTATTAAAATAAGTAGAAAGAGATCTTCTCATTTAAAATCTACAATTCACGTTTCAACAAAATAAAAATCCATTCTTAACTTAACTTCGCTTTAAAAAATATAAATCCAAATATATAGGAGAATTAAGAATGGAAACTAAAAAAATAAATATTCCTAGTGAATTACTAGAAATAAAAGCTTTGGACCATATTATAAAACAAAGAACTATGTCTGCTGAAGAATGGATAGCTATTCACGCTTCAGGAACTTTAAGAAAAAATAAATCAATTGGTATGGTTTGGAAACAACAATATTTAAGTGAAAGAGTTGCTTATCAATATGGATTCGAATTCAATATTATTCCAAAAAGTAGAATATTAACAGGTGAAGCTTTAACAGAAGGAGATAATCATTCTGTAACAGAAGCTGGTTGGCATATTGAAAGATATATGAATTTAAATTTATTCAAAGAAGAATCAATTAAATGTTTATATTTAAACATAGAAACAGATAATGAAGTTACAGAAGGTATTGGTATGGTATTCGAATCAACAACAGCTCAATGGATTCCAGAAGGGTATGTTGTTTATGCTGTGGTTGCTGAATTCGATAAAAAAAATGGCGTATTTTTACCTGCAAATAATCCATTTTAAGGAGCTCTAAATGAAAATCTTTATCATTGGTATAAGTGGCACAGGAAAAACTCCTGTTGCTACTAAAATAGCTGCTGCGTTAAATTTAACTCATATTGGTGCTTCTGAATACTTCAGAGCTAATTTTAAAAAACAAAATTCAGAAGATAGAAATTCTTTTATCACTGAAATAACAGATTATAGTTTAAGCGAATTACAAAAAGATTTATTCGTTAATGCTAAATATTTAAAAGAAAAAACAAATGGTTTAGATTGTGTTATAGAAGGTATTAGAAGTCCAATTGATTTCCAAGAACTTTATGATCCAAGTAATGATACAGTTATCTTCCTTGATTATAATAATTATGAAGACGAATATAAAATTAAAAAAACAAATTTTGAAATTGGTATTAATGTTATTAAAGATTATATTAAGTGGTTAAAAATTAATAAATTAATTAATGGTAAAAAAATTCATTATTGGAAATATAGTGAGTTTTTTGGTAAAGATTCATTAGAAACAAAAATAGAGGAGTTCTTAAATGGTACATGTTGAAATAAAACCTATAAAAGTTTTTGTTCAGGAATCAGTTCTTTTTAATGAAGATAATTCAAAAACAGATCTTATTCCAGCGACTATTTTTTGTATTTCTTCTTATGAAAAAGAAGCTTTAACATTTGGTATTGTTCTAGATAATGGTTCAGTGTTTTTCTATATACCAATACATAAAATATCTTTAAGTAAAGATTGTTCTTTTGAGTATTCATTAAAAGATTTGATTTACAATAATAATGAATCAATTAATTTTAATATTTCTTATTTTAAATATTTAGAGAAACAACCTTTAAAAATTTATTTAAAATATTTAAATAAATGGGATACATGTAAATATATTGCAACTTTAGATTGGTTTGAAGGTAATGACCTGGTGCATTTAGTTTTAATTAGTAATGGACAATTAGCTTGTATGCCGTCTCATAAATTGAATTTTACTGGAGAAGAAAAATTAGAAAGTTATAAAAAAATAAAAAGTTCTTGGATTGTTTAATGAGTAGGTGTTAACCTGCTCATTAATTATTGTATAAAGCGTGTAAAAATAATTTATTTTCTTTTGCAAAAAAATATGAAGTAGATTTGCTGATTGGTACGTCAATTAATATTTGTGCTAATGTTAATACAGTTCCATTTAATTTTTTTCCAATTGGTAATATTAATGTCTCTTTCATATGATTTTTTTGAATAGTTTCACTTATCGTAATTTGTTTATCAAGAATTGTATCCATTTTTGATTCAGATATGTGTTTAAATTTCACTTTAATCATATTATTTTTTGCTTTTAAGATAACACAAACATTATTTTTTTCTTTAAAAAAATCATTTGTATGAATATCTATTTTTAATAATTCCTCTGGTGTTATAGCTTCAATTAAAAATGAATTTTCAGATAATATTTCTGCAGAACACACTAATTTTTTAACAACTTTTTTAATATTTTCCATAATTAACTCCTAAATTATTTTTCATTTTCAAGCCAATTATCAACGGCTTGAATACTAGTTTCTTTTGAATCTGAATATGATTCATTTTTATTAATATTAAATTTTATTGATTTAATACTTCTTCCTTCTTTTACAAATTCATAATCAAAACAAATATCAGAATAAGCATTTATTTCATTCATTGCTGTATCAAGAACTTTTCTTTTAAAATTATTAAAAATATTTAAAGATTCTGATTTAGGATCAACTAATTTATC
>JACCDQ010100582.1_pt1 | contig 11893 bp, 14 predicted proteins | sample 7446031 | NCBI WGS metagenome assembly JACCDQ01 (sample SAMN15323442, study PRJNA562643) | freshwater metagenome | isolation source: river surface water | place: USA:Blue River Watershed | collected 2017-08-17
AATTACATCGAGATGTTCTACAACCCAAAGCGTCGCCACAACACATCTGGCGGCGTTTCTCCGGTAGAGTTCGAAAAACGCCAATCCCAACGGCTTGGAAGTGTCTAGTAGATCCGGGTCGATTCAAAAGGGCCAGCGCCAGCAGGGTCGGGGGTGGCCCTGTTTTCGGGGATCAGCCTAGGCGTGGCTCTACCTGTTAAGCGGGCAACGCCTCGCCGTGGTCGGTATCCGTGCGCTGAGTAGTTGAGCGCCAACCCTTTGATGTTTCACTCAGTACCACCATGAAACGTTCTGATTCATTCAACGCTGTCACGATGTTTTTCACTTGCTCATTACCTTTGGCGTGTGCGGTGTAGATCAGGCGCATGGCGGTGTCAGCCATCTTTGGCACCTTGCCTGTTTTCTCCCACAGTGCCACCGCCTGATTCGTCACGCCCAGCACTTGCCCTAAGCTCGGTTGAGACATCATCAAACCTTGGCGAAGATAGCGAAACTCTGCGCCCGTTAACTTGGATGGTTTCTTGGTCAGGGCCAGACAAATTGCCACCGTCAACCCGTCCAAATCATCAACGGCTACAGCCTCACCGTAGGGTGTCTTTTGCACCTTGTAACCATTGGCCAGCCAGATATTTTTTAGGCCGCCATCTTTGTACTGATACACGTTCAGCCTCCTATCAGTAATGCAGTTATGACAATCCCAGCAATGGCGCTAGGGCCATCCAGCGCCAGCACTACGCCCAAATCCCTTCCCGCCACCATGCGCTCCATGCGGCATTGAATGTGGCCAGTTTTTAGATCAGGCTCAGGCTCGCGCCTGATTACGCCATGCCTCAAAACATCCAAGACTTGCAGCCTAGTGATGTGGCGCTCCCTCATTCTGATTTCAGCGTGGCGCGTGAAAAGCACGTTCATGCTGTCAGCCGCCATGTGCCGTATCAATGTTTCCCATTGAGTTTTTGACGGGGTGCGTGATGGCATATAAAAATTATAGTACGCCTAAAGCCTGCAATGCACATTAGCGTTCGCTAACGTCTTGTGCTTTATGTATCAAAAGGGGTTTTTGTAGTTTTTGTAGCGTACCGGACCCCCCGTTTTCAAATATTCATACCATCACTTTCACGGGCTTTCCATCCAGTCCGATCACATTGCCAGTGGCCAACTTGTCACAGTAGTCGGCCCATGCCTGCATCATGCTGATACGTTGATCCAGGTACTTTGTCCGGTTGTAGGCAGTACCCAAGTCATCGGGCACCGCGTGGGCAAGTTGCGCCTCGATCACCAGCGGGTCAAACCCCAGCCGCTCGGCCAACATGGTGCGGGCACTGGCCCTAAAGCCGTGGGCGGTGTGCTCTTCTTTGGGGAAACCCATCGCCATAAGGGCAGTTCTCACTGCGTTATCACTCATAGGCTTTGCGTGGTCTCGCTCACCGGGGAAAACCATCACGCCGTGCCGGGTCATGGGTTCAAGCTGGCGCAGTACCTCTACAGCTTGACGGGACAGGGGCACCAAGTGAGGGCTCCCGTTGGCCTTGCCGTCCTTTTCCCGCTTCATGCGCTCAGGCGGTATCGTCCACAGGGCTTTGTCTAAGTCCAGTTCAGCCCATGCCATACCCCGAATTTCTCCAGGCCGCTGAAACACCAGGGCAGACAGTTGCAATGCCGCCTTGAGGATGGGGCCACCTTGGTAGGCCCGGATGTGGCGCAGCAGTACGCCAAAGCGGGCAGGGTCGGTAATGGCTGGGAAGTGTCGATCCGACGCAGCCTTGAACACTTTGCGCAAGCCACTGGCAATGTTGGCATTGGCCTTGCCCACCGACACTCCGAAACCCCAAAGGGCGCTGCACAGTGCCCGCGCCTTGACCAGCACTCCCAGCGTGCCGCGCTTTTCAATTTCGCGTAGCACCATCACCAGCTCAGGCGCTGCAATGTCGCGCATGATGCGCGGCCCCAGTTTGGGCAACAGGTCACGGTCAATGATGCGCTTACACCGTACTCGGTGTGTATCACTCCATTCAGGTGAACGCATCGCCATGTACTCTGCGGCCACCTCTGCAAAGGTGTCGCCCTGCATCGCTCGGGTTTTCAGCTTATCGACCTTACGGGCCTGCACAGGGTCTAGGCCCATGGCCATGGTGTCCTTGGCCGCATCCCTTGCCTTTCGGGCCTGCGCCAGCGAAACCGCCGGATACACCCCCAAGGCCATGCGCGATTCAACCAACAGGCCTGCCTTTTCGTCTTGCCCAGGTTTGCGGTACTTGAGAAACCAGCGTTTGGCACCACCGGGGGACACCTCCAGGTAAAGGCCTGCACTGTCGGACAGCTTCAGACGCTTTTTGTTCGCTGGACAGGTGGCGTTCTTGCAGGCGGTATCGGTCAACATGGCAGGCGCTCCGGTCGGTGGGGGAAACAGTCTTGGGGTTCGTTCCCCCATATTTTGGGGAAATGTCGTTTCGTTCCCCCATCTGTTCCCCCATTTTTTTTGCATGCTATCAGTTTTTGGACTACGCTAACCGACACTGATTAAGTTGGTTCTCCAATGAAAAAGGGGTGTTTGACTACGTTATCAAACACCCCCGTTCATAGTTGTGGTGGTGCATAGCGGACGCTGCTTCAAGTCCACACCAACGGCGGTTGCTATCTGGTTACCGGTAGTTGCGTATGCAGTGCCTAACAACAAAAAGTTCTAGAAGCAGCAATTTTCAATCGAAAATTTGACCCGGTTTTGATACGAAGTCCACAAGTATTTTGCTAACCCAAGAACTGCCCTAAGGTTTTGTTGGGCAACTTGAGAGTGATTATTCAAATTGCGAATGCTCCTCCATATATGAATTGAGCAAATACGTACTCTATCCAAATCTGCTCAATAACCACCCAAACTGAGTTTCGAGGTCATCACCGCGATGCTTCACCAGCTGGATTCCTGAACCATCAATCTAGTTTCAGTATGAGTCGCGCATCTTCTTTCTTGAGAACACCTTCAGATTGAAGCGCCGCAATTGCACGGTACAACGCCTCATGTGTCACCCCGAGTTCGCCAGCAAGGGTCTTTAAACCTGAGGGAATAGGAAATTGTCCATCTTTACCTTCAGTCTCAATCAGATGAATGAGCCGGTCACGAATCGACTTCATATTCAAACGTTCTAGGTGCAATCGCAATCGACGGACCTCACTGTTGAGCATATTGATCCAGCGACTCGCGAATGCGGGGTCTTGATCGAGTGATTGTGTGAGCGCTTTCACCGGCACTTTGATCACATGGGTGTCTGAGATCGCCACGGCATCGCAGTGGTAGCGAGCCACTTTCAGGCTGGCCTCACTAATAAAGCCTTGGCGAGTGCGTTGCAACACAACAGGCTCTCCATGCATGCCGTTTCGCTCGAGTGTGACCTCACCAGAAATGACATAGAACATCCAAACAGGCATGGAACCGGCAAGGAACACACTGTCTTGCTTCTTGATAAGTCCTGCTTCGCACTCCCCCTGAATTTCTGGTGGCAGGAGGGTTTTCAGCGTCGGTGGGAAAACTATGTTTCTCATATGATCTAAATCATATGGCATTTAACCATTCAGGCGCAAACTTCTACCCATGCCGAGATGAAACCCTTCATCTGGCGTTCATTGAAAAAGGGGGGTGTTTATGTCAATCGCGATGCAAATCGAAGTTGAAAACCTCAAGTGCGGGGGCTGTGCCCGCTCCATTCTGAATGGATTGGCAGAAATGCCTGGGGTATCAAACGTGGAAGTGGATCGAGAGAGCAAGCGTGTGAAGTTCTCGGGTGAGGACTCCGCTCGTGCTCAAGTGGTCGAGAAGTTGCGCTCTATGGGGTACCCCGAAAAGGGAACCCTTGAGGGTTTGAGTGCCGGTGTCGCAAATGCTAAGTCATTTGTTAGCTGTGCCATTGGTCGTATGTCTTAAACTTAATTGGAGATTGAAATGAAAAAATACATTCCTGTTGTTTTAGTTGCTCTTTTGGCTGGTGCTCAAATTTCTGCAGTTGCCCAACCAGCGCATGATCATTCTCAGCACGGTGCCCAGGCAGATGTGGCGGACATGACAGCCATGCGTGAGGAGATGCAAAAAAAGATGTCTTCTGCAAAAACTGATGCTGAGCGCCAAAAAATCATGAGTGAACAGCAAAAGAAAATGCAAGGTATGCACAACCAAATGCATCCTCAAATGCACGCTCAAATGGGTGGTCACGATCATGGTCATATGAAAAACATGCCAGCCGATGGTGATAGGCAAAAACGCAGACAGCAAATGCAAGAGCAAATGTCTAAGTGAGATATTTCTCCCTAAGGCACCTTGATTTGCAGTAGCATTGAAGCTGTGAAAATCCTAAAAGATCTGGCTGTCTGTCTCCTTATCCTTGCACTTCCCGTGCAAGGGTTTGCGGCGGCCAGTCAGGCTTTTTGTCATACACAGAAATCCGAAGTTGTGAAGCATGTAGAGCAAAGCTCTCATGCCCATAAGCACGAGCAAACCGCTGATCATCAACACGATAGTCATCATGCGGATGCCACAACTTCGAAACTCAGTCACAAGTGCAGTAATTGCTTGCAATGTTGCGCTGGGTATGCAATCGTTTCTTTTTCCCCTACAACCATTGCAGTGGTTGCAACTGAACCCGTATTGGTAGAGATAAAACCCGTCATGCACGGCATAGTCTCGCCTCTCACGCTAGAGCGCCCTCCTCGCTTCCTGATTGTTTGATCTCGCCATTGATTTGTTTTCAGTGGTAGTTGTCGTTTCGCCTTGAAATCCTTGGCGAAGTTCGATGCTCGAACAGTGAGGAATTTATGCATTTCACGAATAAACCGTGGCGCGAGTTGAAGTGGGCCTTGATGGGTTATGTTCTGCTGACCAGTCAAATGGCTCAGTCGCAAACGCCATTAAACGCTGCAACCGATCAAGAGATTAGGCTGCCATATCAGTCGCAGCTTGAAGGGTACCAACGCTACACATCATCAAAGATTGAGACATGGCGCAAGTCCAATCAGACTGTAGAGCAAATTGGTGGTTGGAAGGCTTATGCCAAAGATGGTGTCACGACGCCCACAAGTTCAAACGAAGCCCAACCCCAGCAGCATCAAATGCATCATGAAATGGGAATGAAGCATGAACATGGAGGTCAGCGATGAAACCATTAAGACATTTCAAGTTTGCGCTGACGATCTTGGCTGTAGCCACTTTGTATGGGTGTGCCAGCTATGACATTCAAAAGGGCGTTGATCGTGCAAGCTTAGATACCAAGGATTTTGTAAAGAGCGATCTTCAATTAGCAAGAACTGAAGAAGATCGCCAAAAGCGTCAAACGACAGCTACACAGTTGTTGCGCAATCCAGTGGGTCAAACAGAAGCTGTGCAATTGATGTTGGCAAATAGTCCAGCTTTTCAAGCCTTGATGGCTCAAAACTGGGCGGAAGCTGCCAATGCTGCGCAGTCCGGACGTATCTCAAATCCAGTCTTCTCGTATGAAAGCGTTGTGACGGGATCAGAGACAGAGATCAATCGATTTCTCACATTTGGCTTGCTTGATATTTTGACTTTGCCACAACGCTCAGCCATGGCAGAACACCGGATTGAACAGGCACAAATTAGATTTGCTTCTGAAATCGTAGATCGTGTGACGCAGGTTCGACAAGCTTGGGTCAAGGCCGTAGCTGCAGAGCAATCGTTTGGATATGCGCAGCAGGTTTATGACAGCGCCGAGGCCAGTGCTGAATTGGCTCGTCGCATGGAGGGTGTTGGCAATTTCAATCGATTGACCCGGGCTAGACACCAAGCCTTTTATGCCGATGCGGCAACTCAACTTGTGACCGCAAAACAAAATGCAATCTCTAAGCGCGAGGAGTTGGTTCGACTTTTAGGTTTGGACGACGCGCAAGCGGAGAAACTCAAGCTACCCGCTCGACTGCCCGCTACTCCCAAGAGCCCTCTGTCTGAACAAGAGGTTGGTCAGGCGGCTAGCCGCAACAGATTAGATGTTCAGTTGGCCAAGGCTACCTTGAATGCGTCAGCCAAAGCGCAAGGCCTAGTTGGTGTTACCAGCCTCACAGACATTGAGCTCTCGGCTCGCCGAGGCAGTGTGAGTGACAGCACAACTGGAACAACCTCTCGCAGAGGTTATGAGGTCGGTGTGCGATTGCCTATCTTTGATTGGGGTGGCATGCAGCGCGATGCTATGAATGCGCAAACTCTGGCGGCTGCGAACAACTTAGAGGCAACCATTCGTTCTGCAGGTTCTAGCTTACGTGAGAGCTATGCAGCTTATCGCTCTGCCTACGACATCAGCCGTCACTACAAAGATGAGGTGTTGCCGTTGCGAAAAGTGATGGCTGATGAAAACATGCTTCGCTACAACGGAATGATCATTGGCGTGTTTGAGCTGTTAGCGGATGCCCGTGATCAAGTCGCAACCGTTGTCTCGGCTATTGCAGCAGACCAGCAGTTCTGGATGGCTGATGCCGCCTTAAAGGCCAACTTGATTGGTCGTCCTACTTCATCCGGCGTGTCTTCCATTTCAAGCACGTCGAGTAGCTCAGTGGCTAATCACTGACAGGAGAGAGATATGAGTTCAAGAAGAGAATTTTTTAAGCTGGCAGGTATTGCCGGTGGCGCCGTCTCGGCCTTAGTTGTTGGTAAGCACGCATTGGCTGGGTTGCCTGAGCCTGTGATTCAGACCAAAGCCGACACGATGCCGCCTTTGGTCCCCAATACTGGACGCCCCTATAACCCCGTGGGCACACTCAACGGATGGACGCTGCCTTGGCGAATGAACGATGGTGTGAAGGAGTTTCATCTGGTTGCTGAACCCGTGGTGCGCGAAATGGCCCCCGGATTCAAAGCGCACTTGTGGGGCTACAACGGCCAATCTCCCGGCCCCACGATTGAGGTGGTGGAAGGGGATCGCGTGCGCATTTTCGTGACCAACAAATTGCCAGAGGTGACGAGTGTGCATTGGCACGGTCAGCGTTTGCCAAACGGGATGGATGGCGTGACAGGTTTGACTCAAAAGGGCATCGCACCGGGTAAAACCTATGTCTACGAGTTTGTTGCACGTCGTCCTGGAACTTTCATGTACCACCCTCACGCCGACGAGATGGTACAAATGGCGATGGGACTGATGGGAATGTGGATCACGCACCCTAAAGAAAAGCATCCGCACATTGCTGAAGTTGATCGTGACTTCTGCTTTTTACTCAGTGCATACGACATTGAGCCCGGAAGTTACACCCCCAAGATCATGACCATGACCGAGTTCAACATCTGGACATGGAATAGTCGTGTGTTTCCGGGAATTGATCCTTTGGTTGTTCGTCACATGGACAAAGTGCGTATTCGTGTGGGCAACTTGACGATGACTAACCACCCCATTCACATGCACGGCCATGAGTTCACGGTCACAGGCACTGATGGTGGCCCTATTCCTGAGACAGCACGATGGCCTGAGGTGACGGCTGATATTGGCGTGGGCCAAATGCGGCAAATGGAGTTCTTAGCCGATGAAGAAGGTGACTGGTCGATTCACTGTCATAAGAGCCATCACACCATGAATGCGATGGGCCATGGTGTACCTACGATGATTGGTGTTGATCATCGTGGCGTTGGCAAGAAGATCAACAACTTGATTCCAGACTACATGGTCATGGGTGAGCGTGGCATGCATGACATGACGGAAATGGAAATGCCTATCCCAGACAACACAGCTCCGATGATGGCTGGTGAAGGTCCGTTTGGCTCAGTGGGCATGGGCGGCATGTTCAGTGTCATCAAAATACGCAAGGACCAAAAACCCGGTAGCTACAAAGATCCGGGTTGGTTTAAGCACCCCAAAGGTACGTTGGCGCATGAGTGGAAGGGGGCTGTTCCCGAAGTGAAGCGAACCAACAAGGCGGAAAGCTCCTCCATGCCATCGCCTTCGAAAAATAGTCAACCTATCGAAGTCGAAGTGAAAAAACCATCCACTCACAATCACTAAACAAGGAGTTATCTATGACTGCAATTACAAATAAATTGATTCTTTCAGTGTTAGCCGTATTCGCCATTTCCTTTGGTATAGCACAAGCACAAACACATGAAGAGCACGTGAAAAGCGGCTTGCACGGCGAAACAACATCATGGACCTCTGGTGAAGTAAAGAAGGTGGATGTGTCACAAAAGAAGATCACCATCAAACACGAAGACATCAAAAACCTTCAAATGCCAGGTATGACGATGGTGTTCAATGTGAAAAATACCAAGCTGCTTGAAGGATTGGCAGCAGGTGATAGTGTGAAATTTGTTGCCGCCCAAGAGGGAGAGCGTTACTTTGTGACCGACATTAAGTCGATTCGCTAAACAGATATTCCAGCTAAAACCAAGCAATCAATGAGGTGTGCATGAATCAATTAACTGAACTTAAAACGATCAAAGTGTGGGATTTCCCTGTTCGGGTGTTCCACTGGTTAGTTGCGATCTGTTTCATTGGGGCCTACATCACTGCTGAGGAGGATGGATATCGCTTGATTCATGTCACATTTGGCTATACGTTGGGTGCTTTGATGTTGTTTCGCATCTTCTGGGGGCTTTACGGAACAAGTTATGCTCGTTTTTCGAGCTTCATTAAACCGCCAAGTGCCGTGTTCAGCTACCTAAAATCATTGCTTTCCAAGCAGCCTGAACATCATGTGGGTCATAACCCAGCCGGAGCTGTAGCCATTCTTTTCCTTCTCTTGTTCGGCATCATGACGCCGATCACTGGCTGGTTTTGTCTTCGTGAAATTGGTGGGGAATGGGTGTCTGAATTGCACGATCTATTAGCCAATGGGATGCTGGCTTTGGTCTTGGTTCACGTGTTTGGTGTCATTGTCTCTAGCGTGATTCATCGAGAAAGTTTGATCAAGGCTATGGTGACGGGACGTAAATCCTCAACGATTGATCACGAACAAATTAAGAGTCAACATCCTTACATAGGCATTCTTGTTTTAGTTGTTGTCTTTGCCTTTTGGGGATTTCAAATTTTGACTTCAGATGCTGGAGGGGTTGATGGCGATGTTTTGATCGAAGGTCACGATCATTCACACCATCACCATGAAGAGGGTGATGATGATTAAGTGCACCAAACAAAGTCCGAAACAAACCCAGGAGACCTAGCATGGCATCAAAAGCTCCCCGGAAAAAGAAATCAATTGATTTTTCTAAACCCGTTGGCAACGTGCTCGATCCCTATCAGATGACAGAAGCTGAGAGGCAATCTGAGGTCTCCGAAATTATGGCAATGGGTATCGCAAGAATACAAAACAAGAAAACGCCGCGACAAGTTGAGCACCAGAAAAGAGTTGCCGCACAGAAACCAAACCAACCACGTGACTTGCTCACTGAAGACATGTTGGCCGAACGTTGGCTATGTTCTGCATCGCGATTGCAACGTTGGAGAGTTGAGGGGCAAGGAATCCCTTATTTAAAAATTGGAGCTCGCGTTTTGTACCGCTTAAAGGACATCGAAGCCTACGAAGAAGCCTGTCTCATTCGGCCACATCCTGAGACCAACACCAGTGGATTTTTCGTTAAGAGCCCATAGCCCGATACAAACAGTTGTGACTATTTCAAAGTTTACGAGAAAAATGTGGTTTGTTCGCATCTAGTCAACACCCCACATTACGCGTAAGCTGTTGATTTATAAGGATTATTTTTGGTTGTAAGAGAGTGAATATTTTTTAGATTCACTTCCGGTAAGCAGACTTCAACCGGAGATCAAAAAATCAATACGGATATTGCGTACGCAACTGTCATCACTGAACTAGCAACAACCAGCAATATCCGTATTGACAGAGTCGCATTTTTACAATGCAAAAATATGGTGGTGGATGGTTGACCACTAGAAAATTCTCTCTTCGTACTCAAGCGTGCGTGGTAGCGAATGAGCGGTAGTAGATCATAAGCCACTGGACTTATGAGAGGAAGTACGCGTGAATGCAGCTCCGTTATCTCAAGGAGCATGCAACGTGAGCACAAGCCTAAATGAAATCGAACTTGCAGCTCGATGGGCCATGAGTCCCAAGACCCTGCAGCGTTGGCGTTCGACACACCGGGGCCCTGAATACCTCAAGCTTGGCAAGAAGGTTCAGTACCCGCTGACGGCCATCGAGGATTACGAGAACCAAATTAGAACCAACATCGCGTTCGCAGGTGCCGAAGAAATTTTGCTATTTCTCCAGCATGCTGGCCAAGCTGACCTTAACCAGATCCGCGCAGCATGTCTAGGCGGGAAAAAATCAGGCAACCAAATCCAGAATCACCTTTATCGGTTGACGCGATGCACACCACCCCGAGTCAAGGCCACGATGCTGGCACTGGAACCCAACTCTCCGGTCTTGACCGTCGTTTACAGCCTTTGCTCAGACGATGCTTAATAGGCCGCTATCTCCCCAGGATCTTGCAGATCGGTGGGGCGTTCCCACCGGCACCCTAGCCCTGTGGCGTCAGCACGGAAAAGGCCCCTGCTTCATCCAAATCGGAAGACTGATCCGTTACCTCGTCGCCGAAGTCGAGGCATTTGAACGCCAGATGAAAACTGAGCGTTCCTGGAACAAACGCATCCCAGTCGCGGCATTCATGGAAGTGCCGAGCAAAAAGATTGGCCGATTGCGGCGATCCAAATTTTCTGAGAAGAAATCACAAGCCATCATCCAGACCTACCTCACCCACTTGTCCGACTGTCAGCCTGCCTGCTGCCAGCGAAAAGCTATTGATGACTTCAGAACCCTAATGACGCTCAGCATCACCTCCCGCGACTCCGACGAGATTGAAATAGGAGACGACACGGAACAGTTAACGCCGGAAGTGCTTTTTGTCGACTTGATCAACAACCTCGAGAAAACAAACGCTCTGGTCAACGCTGTATTGGATCAGGCATGCAGCAAGTTACGCTACCTCAATCGCACCGAACTTCTACGGGCGGTCGACAACTTCGGCGACATGATCACACGCCGCAGAGTCAATGCACTTCTTTGTAACGACTTCAAATCCGGCATTCGGAATTGAACCGACGTCCACACATCGGATCAGATATCTCCTTGGCACTGTGGTTTTCTTTTGCCGATTCGGTCAGATTCAATCTGACAGCTCATAGCTCGTGCTGCGCCCGCCACCAGGCGCTTTCCTGAGCATCCCCTGCTCTAGCAACTGGGTGATATCGCGCAATGCGGAGTCGGGCGAGCATTTGGCAATGGCTGCCCATTTGCTGCTGGTAAGTTTGCCTTCGAAGCCATCGAGCAAACGGTTGATCAGTTTCACCTGCCGCTCGTTCAGCGGCGTGCCTGCCCACCGTTGCCAGAAGCGAGCCTTGACCAGCACCGCATCCAGTTTGGTTTGCGTACTGTCCAGAGCGCGCGCCAATGTGCCAAGGAACCACGACAGCCAACCGGTGACATCAAGCGTGCCTTTTTGTGTGCGTTCAAGCACCTCGTAGTAGTCCCGGCGGTCCCGTTGGATTTGTGCCGAAAGGCTGTAAAAACGCTGCGGACTGCCATCGGCGCGTGCAAGAAACAGGTCTCCCACCGCTCGGGCGATGCGACCGTTGCCATCGTCAAATGGGTGCATGGTCACGAACCACAGATGCGCCAAGCCCGCTTTGATGAGTAGCGGCTCGCCCGTTTCCTCATTGGCCCAGGAGAGAAAGCGCTCCATTTCGTCAGGCAAACCATTCGCTGGTGGTGCCTGAAAGTGGACCTTGCGCCGTCCGGCTGGGCCTGAGACAACTTGCATCGGCCCATCCGCATCATCACGCCACTGGCCGACCGTGATTTTGCTCATGCCGGAGTACCCGGTTGGAAACAGTGCTGCATGCCAACCGAACAGTCGATCGGAAGTCAGCGATTCGCTACTGCGTGTGGTGGCGTCAAGCACCAT
>JACCDQ011499587.1_pt1 | contig 11891 bp, 16 predicted proteins | sample 7446031 | NCBI WGS metagenome assembly JACCDQ01 (sample SAMN15323442, study PRJNA562643) | freshwater metagenome | isolation source: river surface water | place: USA:Blue River Watershed | collected 2017-08-17
AAGTGGGTCCACAAAGCCCACATGGTCATTTGTTGAATCGATAGCTTGTTGGGAAGCCTGACCAGCCGACCGGCGTCATCGAACTGGAATAGTGCTTTGCGCACAGTATTCGACATCGACGCCAAATTCACATTGTTTCCACCTTCTTTGTTTTCGGAAGCAATCTTTGTTTGATCAGGATTAACTCCATGAAGTGTAGGCATGGCTGTGTATTCAAAAACCTGCGTAAAGCTACCGTCTTCATTATTGCGTAATTCACCTCTAGCCATACCCGACTTGAGTAGAACTCGATGCGAGGCAATGTTCTGTGGTGCGGTGGTTGCGATCATTCGGCGAATACCGTGTGTTTTGACGCCGTAGTCGATGAGACCAGCCAATGCTTCACTGGCAATACCCTGACCCCAAAATTGTCGCAGGTAGGCATATTTGCACTCAGCCTCTTCTTGCCCGCCGGGATGAACAATGCCGCAGAATCCAACGACACGCGATTCAGATTTCAACTCTACGGCAAACATTCCGTAGCCATATTTTTGGTAATTTCTGTTTGTAACGGTCAGCCATTCAGCGCACAAGGCCTGGGTGAGGGGTTGACCATCTCCAACCCATTTCATGGCATCTCTGTCGCCGTAGACAGCCATCAGGCTGGTTAGGTCTGAATTTCGCCATCGGCGCACAACTAGGCGATCGGTTTCAAATACGGTATCAATCAAGGAATGAACTCCAAGTCTAGTTTGAAATCATATGAAATAAAATTGTCATATATTTCTATTAGCATTGAATTATGGAAGAAAAATTTGTCATTAAAGCACTCGCTGCCCTGGCTCAGCCTAACCGTCTGATGATTTTTCGTGCATTGGTCGTCAAGGGAGAAGAAGGTCTCACACCCGCTTTGTTGGCTGAAGCATTGGGCATGCCAGCCAACACGCTCTCTTTTCACTTGAAAGAGTTAATGAATGCAGACTTGATTTCTCAAGAGCGTAGTGGCCGCAACCTCATTTATCGAGCTCAGTACGACCGCATGAATGCCGTACTTTCTTATCTTTCTCAGAACTGTTGCCAAGGGGAGGCCTGCGAGGTCAGCCCTGAGGCTGTTTGCAAAAACTGCTAATCCGAAGGAACCCAAAGTGATCGTAGTCAAACCCCTGAATGTACTTTTTTTGTGTACCCACAACTCAGCTCGAAGCATCTTGTCAGAGGCATTACTCAACCATATGGGGCAAGGCAAGTTCAAAGCTTATTCAGCGGGAAGTAGCCCTAGGGAAAATCAAAAACCTAACCCTATGGCCATCGCTACCTTAGAAAAGGCAGGCATATCAACGGAAGGCTTGACCAGCAAAAGTTGGGATGTATTTGCCACACCCGATGCGCCGCATATGGATTTGGTCATCACAGTTTGCGACAACGCCGCTGGTGAAGTTTGTCCCTATTGGCCAGGTCAACCTGCCACCGCGCACTGGGGTTACCCAGATCCTTCAGAAACAATTGGCACAGACGAGCAAAAACTAGAGGCTTTCAAGCAGACACTTCATCAAATTAAAAGGCGTCTTGATCTTTTGACAAGCCTTCCAATGACAAGTCTTAGTAAATTGACTTTAGAAAATACAGCTCGAGATCTCGCGACAAAATGATCCATTTGAGAAGATATTTTGCTGAGCTCATTGGCACAGCAGCCTTGCTTTGTGCCGTCATTGGCTCAGGCATCATGGCCGAACAATTGGCTGATGGCAATACAGCCGTAGCTCTTTTGGCTAACACGCTTGCCACTGTCTTTGCGCTTTATGTTTTGATTGAAACACTCGGCCCCATCAGTGGTGCGCATTTCAATCCCGTCGTGTCCATGGTCATGGCATATCGCAAAGACTTAGCGCGACATCATTTGATGGGCTATCTGATTGCACAACTCATCGGTGCAGCAATAGGTGCTTGGACAGCACACGCCATGTTTGATCTTGAAATACTGCAATGGTCTACGAAAGTGAGAACTGGTCCTGCACAATGGTTCGCTGAAGCAGTGGCTACTTGCGGCTTGTTATTCGTGATCTTGCGCTCACCTGAGGGTAAGGCATCATCGATTGTTGCTTGCTATATTGGCGCAGCCTATTGGTTCACGGCCAGTACATCTTTTGCAAATCCAGCAGCTGCGTTTGGTCGCATGTTCACCAATACATTTGCTGGAATTTCACCAGTTGATGTGCCGGCCTTTGTTTTAGCTCAGATGGTTGGCGGATGCATCGGGTTGCTGCTTCATTCATTATTGAAGCCTGAACGCCAACACGGTCACTGAGAATGGCATGATGGATCATGCCATTCTCAGCAATCGCTTCATTAACCGCGCTTGTCTTCAATTTTGATGACCTTGAACACGTTAGCCGCAGTCATGTAGCCTTTAACCTCTACAAGACCACTGGTGATCACTCGGCCATGTTCCCAAATAGCCGTGCTGAGATCAATGGTGATGGTTGTGCCATTGGTATTCAACAAACATGTGGTGGTCACGCAGTTGCTCAGTGTGCCGTAGAGTTCATAGCTTGTCGATCGTTCATACATTGAACTTCCAGAGCTGCTTGAACTTCCAGAGCTACTTGAACTTTCTGAACTATTGCTTGAAGTTGTGGTGGGGATGCGGCTGTATTTCAAATTGTCGTGATCATCGTCGTTGTGGTCATCTTGGTAGCCTGTCAGATTGCGATCGCCGCCTGCAGTTTTGAACTCAACACGATAAGCCGCAAGTGCTCCGTTGCTAAGTTGACCCTTCACCTCAACGTAGTCCCCGTTTTGCAAAGAGCTGCACAAAGTGGTGCTGGTGAGAGTGGTGGGAATGCCTTGAACTTGCAGTGAGCAACCAGTGCTGGTACTGGTGAGGTTGGTCACCATACCGTAAAGTTCATTGGCTTCATGTTTGACACCTGTGGTGCCAGCATATTTGATCGCGTAGTCGTTGAATACGGTTGCATTGCTAGACCTGACGTATACCGAAGTCGCCGTGTAAGCATTCGCATTGCTTTGCGCATTGGTTCTAATCGAGACAACAGCCCCATTGATCAAGCTGGTCGGAACAGTCGCTGCATTGAAGTTAATGCTGACGGATTGCGTGCCTGAACCTAGGTTAAATGTTGAATTGGCAGTGTTTAAATTTGAAATCACACCCACCAATTGAACAAATGAAGACGAAGTTTCAATTTCAATTCGCGTCGCTTTGAAGGTGCCATCTGTTTGCGGCAATCCATAAACTTCGACTGAGTTATTGCCAACATTGGCCAAATTACCCACTGCACCATTTGCCAAAATGACAATGGTGCTGCTATCAGTTGAAATAGGCAAGCCGGCGACGTTCAAAGTCTTTGATACAAGATCAACAGACGTGGCAAACCCTTTAATGCCGCTTTGCACATGAATGATGCTGGCTGCTGTAGGGTTGGTGCTGTTTGGTTCTAGGCTGATGGTCATGCCCAAACCTAAAGGCGCATTGATATTATGGTGATCATCAGCGTCTAAGACTGTAGCGCCAATCGTTTCATATCGCACGCCATTCACGACAACCGAACCCAAGCCACTGATCAGGCCAGCCACAGACAGAGCCTGGGAGATCAGAAGAGTTTCACCTGCGCCGCCCCCACAACCGCTGAGCAAACCAGCGCTAGCCATGACGCTTGCCAATAAACCAGTTTTAAATTTGGAGTGTTTCATAAATGCCTCGAGTTTCAAGAATGAAGAAAGTTTAGTTTGCGATTCTTAAGTGAATCTGAAGACTAAAACTTGATTCGTCTTGATCTTCAAGGTCTTGGCCAGCTTAGGGTGACCTTCAATCCACCCAGCGTGTTGCTGGCGTTGAGGTCAATGCCGACACGGCTCAATTGGGCTATTCTTCGTACGATAGACCAGCCTAAACCGCACCCAGAAGCATCGTTGCCAATGACTCTGAAAAACCGATCACCAAGCCTACGCCTATCGGCTTCTGTCATGCCAGGTCCGCTATCTTCTACGCTAAGCGTGGGCTGAACACCTTGCTGCCACGTGACCTGCAGAGTTGCCCCTTCGGGGCTGTAACGGCTGGCATTGTCGATCAAATTGCGAACCACAATAGACAACCACTCAGGTTTAACTCTGATCATCAGCGACTCGGGCGCTTCAAAATTCAAAGTTTGATTTTTTGCGATCCACGTGAAGCCAGACTCGGCCAACTGCTGACGCGTGATAGCCACCACATCGACAGGTTCGGTGCTGATGGCGTCATGGTTGAATTCAGCAGCATCTAACCGAGATAGCTCTAAGAGCTGTGAAATCAATCGATTGGCACGGTCACATCCATCCAAGAGGGCTTGCACTGCCTTCATTTGGCCAATCTCATCAGAAGCCTGCATGGCTCCCAAAGCGACCTGAGCCTGCATGCGAATGGCCGCCACAGGGGTTCGCAATTCGTGGGCTGCATCCGACGTGAACTGACGCTCGCTGGCCATTTGAATCTCTACACGTTTGAACAACAAATTCAAGGCGTGAACTAAGGGCTGTACTTCCTGCACAGCATCATCTTCACGAAGCGCTTGTAGCGAAGAGGCCTTGCGTAATCCAATCTCCTGACCCAAATGTCGCAAAGGTCCCAAGGAAACTCGAATGGACCACCAAATCAACAAGGCCAAGAGCGGAAAAATAACTAACAAGGGCCAAATTGCGCTTTCAAGCCCCGCATACAAAATATCTTGTCTGTATTTGCCGAGCTCAGCGACATGGATCCAGACATCTTTTTCTTGACCTTGCGTACTGAATATTCGCCAATCCTGCCCGTCAACATTTCGATCTGTCAGTCCGCTCAAGCCGTCCTCCCGAAAGGGTATCAAGGGCGCTTTTTCTGAACGAACGATCAACTCACCTTCATGCCAAATTTGAAAAGCGACGCGAGGTTGGTATTTGTGAAGCGTTGGACTGGCCGTGAAATCACTGTGATTTTCGTGACCATCACCTGATTGAACGACTAAAAAGGAAGCCGTTTGCGCTAAGTGTGCGTCCAGCAACTCCTTGAGTTCATGGTCCGTTTCGTACCAAGTCAGTCCCAAAACGAGCAACCATGCGGCAGCAGTCACTGCCATCAATGAGCTCAATAATCGATATTGCAATGAAGGGCGTTTTTGGGGGGGCGTCATGGTTTCATTTTGGCATGACATAGCCCACCCCACGAACTGTTTGAATCACATCATTGCCCAGTTTACGTCGCAAATGGTAAATGTGTACTTCTACTGTGTTGCTGCTGACTTCCGTACCCCAACTGTACAAATGCTTCTCCAATTGATCGCGTGTGAGTACATGCCCTGCATGCATCATGAAGGTGAACAAGAGGTCAAATTCACGGGTAGACAAGTCAACAGGCACAGACTTGAGGGTCACGACACGGGCAGTGGAATTGAGCGTCACTTGCTTAACCGTGACAGTGCTTTGAATTTCGCCATGTGACCGCCTCACCAAAGCACGCAATCGCGCCGCAAGCTCCAATAAATCGACGGGCTTGACCAAATAATCATCCGCGCCTGCATCTAGTCCTTCAATGCGATAGGACACCGCATCTTGAGCGGTGAGAATGATGACCGGTGTTTGAATTTTCTTTTGACGGATTTTTTTCAAACTGATCAAGCCATCTTGGCGAGGCAAGCCCATGTCCAAAATGACGACCTCATGAGCTTGGGTCAGCATTTCACGTTCTGCTGCAATACCGTCTCGCACCCAATCGACCTGGAAGCCATTTTGTGCCAAGCCAGCCTTGAGGCCAGAGCCTAGGGTTTCATCGTCTTCTGCCAAAAGCACGCGCATTGTGATTCAAGACCTTATGTCAGTTGAAAATACAAAAACGAAGCCACTAAAACACTGAGCAACAGAGCTGCCCACAGATGGTTGCTTTTAGCCACATCGGGTCCAGCGCCATCGCGTCTGCCTGACCACATAGGGCGCAAACCTTGGGCCTTCTTGCTGATGACCAAAAGCCCAACGACTGCAATATGCAAAAGCACCGCCATGAGTAAAAAGTTACCAAAAAACTCATGGATTTCCGACATCCAATCGCCCGTTATTTCATTGTAAAGGGCGTATCCTGAAATGGTAATGAATACAGACAAAAGTAGTGTGCTGAAAGCTGCAATTGTTAACACCAACATGCCTAATTTTCGAAGCGTTTGCCCATTCCAACTCAGCAGAGACTCAGGAAAATTCTGAAAGTCAGATTTGAGTTCTTTGATCGTTGCCAGTTTTCGCCATGTAGCGCTCAGCCTAGATTGACGAGGCCCCAACATGCCCCAAAGAATCCTAAAGATGACCAATCCAAACAAGGTATACCCCAAGCTGACATGCAGCAATCTAAAGCGTTCGCTTTCGGCCGTGATGTAGGCGCCCACAAAACTGATGGCCATGAATGTGTGAAACAAACGCATGGGCAGCTCGACAATGCGTCGACTGGGTGTTGCCACTTGCGAGGATGTTTGAAGCGGATGGAGTGTGCTGTTGGTCATGGGGTATGCCTTGAACATTGACGAATTTGACTTTAATTTGGTTGGTTCAAAGAGGGATTCGAACGCGATCGTCTTCGAAGTCACCCTTTTCGGCTCCCTGGTGGCAGGCTTGGCACTGTGCTTTACCGTTAACTGATTTGCGCGTCCACACGGCTTTGTCAATACCCCGATGTTTCTTTTCAAACCACTGAGTAGTGGTCAATCGGTCTTCAGGTGAAGTAGCCTCTACGCGCTTGTATGTGCCGCCGAATGTCTGAAGCCAGGCACCAATTTGACGCTCTGTAGCGCCGTCTACAGAAGCGTCCGTACCGTAGTGTTTGTCAAGTTTGCCCATCACCCGCTGCCAAGCAGGCTTAGACAGCAAGGCGGGTGGGTAAGCCATATGGCAAGAAGCACACTCATTTTTGTAAGCAGGCAGCACCTTGGCTGGCATGAGGGGACTATCAGCCATTGCCATAGAATGAAAACATAAACTCAAAACGATGGCGGTCGAGTTCAGAAGTAAGCCTTTTGCCAATCTCATTTGATCTCCTTGACGTAAGCGACAACATCTGCCTTTTCAAGAGGTGTGCATTCTCTGTTCAGCACATCTTTGCAATTTCTGCGAAACCATTTTTCAACTTTGGCTGAATCTGAAAACCGTTCGGGATTGACCAAGGGCGCTAAAGGTGCAATGCTTTTGCCGGTGCTGGCGTGTTTCCCCGGCTGTGCCGCTGAAGTACCGTGACAGGACGCACAACTCAAATCGTTGCTTGCCGTGGCATTGAAAAACTTTTGCCCGCGCAGTCGATCGGCTTTTTGGCCCGCGGCTTGTTGATATTGCGTTAAAAGCGCATCTGGGGAGGTGTCGCCTGCAAAGCTAACACCACTCATCAGAACTGACACCAGCCCCGCTAAGATGCTGCGTCTACAAATGAAGGAGATATGTGAAGTCATGTCGTGATCTTGACGACACAATCTGAAGCAATTCTTAAGAAGTCGCCAGAATTAAATGCGACTTTAGAAAGTTATCCTCATTTTTCCATCAGTGGACGAGTGGTTCGTTTCTGGAAACTATCCAATCCTGGTCAGGTTTTAGTTGCTTACTTTATAGGTGCTTTGTCATAAACACACTGTGTGGATCTAGTGTGTAGTCGCCAAAAGGGCCACAGATTTCAAAGCCATTTCTCAAATACAAAGCCTTAGCGGCTGAGAATGATTCTGATGAACCTGTTTCTAAACTCAGTCGCTTCATGCCCTCATCAGTTGCGTGCTTGATGATGTGAAAGAGGACCGCTTGCCCAACACCTTGACGTAAAAACTTTGCCCGGGTTCGCATTGTTTTAACTTCACCATGCTGAGGGTCAAGGGTTTTTAAAGCACCACAGCCACACAGCTCTGATCCCAGCCATGCAGTCCAAAATTTAATATTGGGTTGTCTTAGCTTATCCATTGGCAATGCGTGAACACTTTCTATGGGTGTGTTGGCCAGCATGCCCGCCATATGCTCTCGAACGATTGCTTGAGAATCGTCGCTTGATAAGTCATCTAAGTGAATTTCAAATTGCATTTGGAGTCATCAATCTTTTTCCAAAAGCACAAGGTAACCAGCACCCCAAGTCCAGAGGCCAACGGTGAGGAATAGAACCAATACTTGAATCAAGGTAATGAGCAAGTTTTCGTTGGTGTGTTTCACAATTTGCACAGCATGCCAGCCGTCTTTGTTCGCCTCCACCATCAAGTCATCGAGCGCTTTACGAGGATTAGTAAAGATGAGGCCGATCAAGCCACTTGCTAGGTAGACGCGTTCTACTTTGTTTGTTTTCATAGTGCTTTTGTTGAGTGACTGCAATTAATTTTAGCTTTGAGCATTGGCAAACTGCTGTTAAATTGTTAAAAACTGATCGCTGATAATTTACTCACTTTTTCAATTAAATATTCAACAAATCAAATTCACATCGTTTTTTTAAAAATGACATTACATCGATTGGTCGCAAAGACAGTTTTAGTCTTTTTCGCTTTGCTTATCTCAATCACTCAGATTCACGCGCAACAGTCATCTGGAAGAATTGGCTTTAGCTTGAATGTTCAAGCTGATGGATTTTTTAATCCTAAAGTGATAAAAATCACTGTCAACCAAGTTGAGCTCGGTTCGCAAGCGCAATTAGCAGGTTTAACGATTGGCGATGAACTCATTCAAGTTCAGGATATTGAGGTGCCCGGCGCTGAAGCCTCTGTGCTCAAACCTCATATAGAGTTTGTCAAGGGCAAGCCCAAGAAGCTCTTATTCAAAAGAACCAATGGACAAATCTACGAAGCCACGCTTGTTAAAGCCTAATCACTGAGTTCCAGTATTTTCAGGTTTAATTTTTGATTCAAATGCCGCATTTCTCATTACCTGTTCCACCACAGCCGGACAAAGTTCCGCAGTGGCGAAGCCCAATGTTTTGGGTTCAAAGTTTGGTGGGAGCGATGTTAGGTGGTGGGCTGATGTTTTTGTCAGTCTCTGCAGTTGGCAACTTGAGTGGATGGAAGACGGCTGTTCTGTGTGTCGCACTTCCTGTCATGGTTTGGTTTCAAATTTTGATCCATGAGATCGGTCACGCCATTGCAGGGCTTTTTTCGGGTCATCGCTTGTTAGCCTTTGGCGTGGGGCCACTTCGTGTGTCGCGCCAAGGCCAGAATTGGGTGCCTCAATGGTCAAGCAGCAAGGATGCGATTGCTGGTTTTGTATTGATGCTGCCTCATCCAAATTCAACAGGCCGGTGGCGTCCCACACTTTATTTATTGGGGGGGCCTCTTGCCAACCTTCTGTTTGCAGCGTTTTTTTTTCAGTGGGGTGTCTTTGAATTTCACGCTGCTACAGAATTGACGCTCGTTTTGTTGCGAATTGCTACGGGCATCGCTTTGTTGATTGGGATCGCCAATCTAATCCCTTTTATGGCAGGAGGATGGTATTCCGATGGGCGTTATTTGCTCAAGCTTTGGCAAGATTCAGGCGAAACGCATGCCTTGATGTTTCTTAGGCAATTGAGTGCGCTGTCTGTGGCGGGTGTTCGTGCTAGAGACTGGCCTGTGCCAGCCATGTCTGCTCAGTACTTACGTCAATTGCCTCAATCCATTTCTAATGCGCTGGCGTTGTGCCTCATCTACAAAGCCATTGACGAACAAAAGCCTGATCAACCTGAGGTGCTGGATGCGGCAGTCGTTTTGGCGAAGAATTTCTGGCTTGGGACTGCTTCAAGTCGTCCCATGACAGCCCTCATACTGAGCAGATGGATCAACGAAGTAGAAGGTGATATTGAAGAGTCTCAGGCTTGGGCCAACTTGGCTGAAGGTGGACTGATAGATCAGTCTGCAGAGTTGGCGCTAGTGAAGGCCCAGATGGCCTTGAGACGTGAAGATGAAAATTTGGCACACCGATATCTTCAAGAGGCGACTGCCTTGCGACATCGGGTTCAGCCGGGTGCGTCGCTGGTCATGTTTGACGATGATCTGAAATCGATGGCGGCACGACTGAGCTCAAGTGATTCTTTTCATAATTAGATGGGGTAGCATGTCTACGTGACATGTTAATCACCCGCAGATCCGCCGCCGCCATCGCCACCACTGTCACCGCCACTCTCTCCAGCGTCAGAGCTATTGCCATTATCGAGGGCTTTATGAGCGCTAGGGAATATCAAGGTCTGCGTCACAAAGTCGTCTTGAGCTTTCTTCTTTTCTTCTTCGCTTAGCTCAGCCACTGCTGGCTGTTCATTTCCAAAAAACTTTTTGATCCAGTCAAACAAGTGCAGCTTCCGTTTGGGTGAAATGAATTTTGTGACTTTAAAAATTAACGTTTTTTCAGTTGATCGTATTTCCGCCAATATTGAAACGGATCTTCATGAACTTCGAGATCAATTTCCATCACGCGCGATTGAATTCTTTCTTGAACTTCAGCAACGGCCATGTTGTAGATTACGGGGCCAATTTCATCGACAAAAAAACCAAGCAAAGCGCCTGCAGCAATGTTGCCAATCTTCTCGTCCATGTTCTCAAGAAAATAGCGCTCGATAGATGAAATGGCCTGCTGCCTGACGTCTTTAGGAAGTTCTATGGTCATGATGCATTTCGCTTAATTAGCTTGCCCCACCAGCATGGCTTCAATCAGCTCTTGAACCGCCAAGGCTTCTTCAGCCGTTGCAAGTTTGTGAGCTTGGCCCTTTAGCCACTTGTCCACTTCGGTCAATTGGCGTTGCAAGGCGCTGGTGCGGGGGTCTTCTTGCGACCAGTCAAGGGCATCTTGCCAAGGGCCACCATCTGAGCGCCATAAATTTGAGAACTCACGGAACTGGTAGCTGATGCGACTGCCGCGCACCGTCACTTCTTGCCGATCGGGCTGCATGCCACCTGTGGTTCCCAAGACGGTGACGGGTCGACCATCTGCCGTGGTGAGTCGCGCCAAGATGTCTAACTCGCAAAGGGAGGGGTCGGCTGGATAGCGAGGTGATGCATATTGCAGCGTCAGTGGTCCCAAGTAGCGGCCTGCCAAGAATAGGAAATGCGAGATGACCTCACGGGTGTAGCCACCTTCGTCACGAAAGCGCAGCCAATCGGCTTCTTTTTGCCAAGCGCGTGGCCAAGCAGGGTAATTCACCACAATGTCGATGCCTAGCAATTCGCCAGTTTCGCCGGCCTGAATGGCGCGTGACAATTCTTCAAAGCCTCTGGAAGAGGCTTGCGTGAAGTTGACCACGCTGGGCAATCGAGCTGTGGCCAATTTAGACAAGAGGTCTCGGCTTTCTGCGTTGTTGGTACCCAAGGGTTTTTCCATGAAGACGCCTTGTCCGTTGGCGGCAGCTTGCAAAGCATAATTTTTGCGAGGGCCGGGAGGGCAAGCCAGGTATACCACATGGGCATCTTGCATGGCTGCTTCTGCGCTGGCGGCAATGGGTGCGTCAGGGCAAAGAGCGAGTGTTTTTTGAATGGAGTCTGCTGAAGGGTCCCACACCCCACACACTTCAAACTCTGGGTGACGCAAAACGTTTTCCAGCATGCGGCGGCCCATGATGCCAAGTCCGATGATTGCAAATTTGTGTTTCATAAATGCCTTTTGTTGAATATGAGCTTAACAAAGGTTCGTAAACTGAGTTGCTTTAAGTGACGCAAAGGTACGAAGAAAATGGACTATGGCTTGATGATTTCACCAATACGAATGAGGTTGCCGTCTATGTCTAAGATCGCAAACTCACGAAGCCCCCAAGGTTTGTCTTCTAAAACATCCATCCTAGGAAGTCCCGCCCTTGGTAATTGAGTGGCAGAAAATGCCTGATAGATGCTGTTGACATCCGCAACGCGTATGTAGCACCCAGCATACGATTCGTCTGGGACAAGCGTAGGGTGATGAAAGAAATGGAGTTCAATGCCGCCTTTGGTGAGAAT
>JACCDQ010173616.1_pt1 | contig 11890 bp, 9 predicted proteins | sample 7446031 | NCBI WGS metagenome assembly JACCDQ01 (sample SAMN15323442, study PRJNA562643) | freshwater metagenome | isolation source: river surface water | place: USA:Blue River Watershed | collected 2017-08-17
CCTTCGGTTTTTTACGCTGTGCTTCTGACAGCGCAGCAGTTGACGGGGGCGTGGCGAATAACGACCGGCTGTCCAGCACGACGCGTTCGGCACCAGCCTGGCGCAATAAGGTGTGGAGTGCCTGCTCGGCGGCGCCTTTGTTGAATAATGCCGGGTGCCGGACTTCGACGGCGCAAGCGGCAAATTGTCGTAATTGCCGGAGCAGTTCCGGCAGGTCCGGATCTGCTGTCACCAACTGCTGGGCGGCAAACTGCAGATGTAATAATCCCGTCTGCTGTTGTAACGGTTCCATCAGTTGCAGCCAGTGTTGCAAAGCGCTAAACCGCTCGGAACCCGTTAGCTGATGACTGATTTGCTGGGGGACTTTCAGGCAAAAGCGGAAATCTGCCGCGGCCTGATGGCTCCAGCGTGTTACTGTAGCGGGCAGTGGATTGGCGTAAAAAGTGGTGTTACCTTCTACTGCATTGAAATATCTGCTGTATTGGGCTAAAAAGTCAGAAGCAGGGCAGTCGTCAGTAAACAACAGGCCACGCCATTGTTCGTTTGCCCACATCGGGCATCCCAGGTAATACATCTCAGGTCCGGCAGTGAGTTCCAGTTGTTATCAGTCAGAGAGCAGAATTTGAAGCATATCATAAAGATTGTCTGGCTTTGGTGCTGTCTGTCAGCCAGTCTCTCTTTTGCAGATACGAGCGACCGCAGCCTGCAAAGCGGACAATTGATCGTTGGGATTAATGACGATATCTATCCTTATGTTTTTCTGGATCAGCAACAAAAACCGGCGGGATTGCTGGTGGACCTGTGGAGCCAGTTAGCCCAGCAAACAGGCCTGCAGCTGCAGATCCGGTTACTGAGCCGCCCTGAGCTGTCTGGCAGGCTGGCCGACGGCAGTATTGATGTGATTGGTGGCTTGAGCCGCACCGCCGAGCGCGAACAGCAGTTGATTCTTGGGCCTAATCTGGTGGTGGCTTACAGCAACGTATTTTTGCATAAAGATCTGGCAAGCGTGAATGAGCTGTACCAGTTAAAGCCCTATATTGTGGGTTCTCTGCAGCAATCGGCGAACACCACCACGCTGAATCAGGCAGTGCCAGGACTGACGATTCGGGAGTATCCGCTGGCTGATGATTTATATGATGCGGCCATGCGTGGCGAGATCAAAGCGTTTACCGGTCAGGACAGATTAAGCCCCCGCTACCCGCATTACAAAGAACTGTCGGAGCAATTTCCGCTGTTTCGGAAAATCCCGCTGCAAAGCCTTGAACTGACTTACGGTCTGGCAAAGTCGAGGCCTGTGTTGGCGCAAACATTGTTACAGGCTTTTCATCAGCTGCCGGAAGGTTTTATCGAACGGCTTGAGCGCCGTTGGCTTGCTGGCATCAAGGATGAAAATACCGTTTTGGTGGCGATGGCGCAGGGCAACCCGCCGCTGATGAATGTGACGCCGAGTGGTCTGCCGCAAGGTTTATTGGTGGACTTGTGGCAGTTGTGGTCGGCACAGACTGGCATCCCTATTTCGCTGGTGCCTGAGACTTCCGGAGAGGGGTTGAAAGCACTGCGCCAGGGCCGGGTTGATGCGCATATGGGCTTTCCGGTGAATGACGTTTTGCCTGAGGGCGTTAAAGCAGTCTGGCCGGCCTATCGGTTAACTTCTTCTTTTTATCACCGGGCCGGGCAACCAATCAGCGATTTACATGAAGTCACAGCGCCTGTCGGTGTGTTTGCTATCTCTTCTTACCTGCCAAAACTACGGGCGGATTATCCTGCCTTGCAGATCCGGCCTTTCACCAAACTTGATGAGATTTTGCGTGCTTTTGAACGCAATGAAATCGCGGGTTTTTTTATTGCAGACCTGGTGATGCAACACCGTGTGCTGCAAACCAATGGCAACAGTTTTCAGAAGCTAGAGTTGCCCCGTTATCAGACAGAATTGCAGGTGCTGGTCAGTGAAGATGCCGCGAAATTGCAGCAGCAGGTGCAACAAGGTTTTAGTGCGCTTAGCCAGGATCAGCTGGAAAACATTGAAAAACGCTGGCTGAGCCGGCCGGAAACCGGTTTTTATCACGGCTTTCGCCAGCAGGTTCCTCTGAGCGCAGAATCAAGAGAATGGCTGCGTCAGCATCCAGGGTTCCGGGTCGGGGTGATGGCCAACTGGCCGCCGATGGAGTTTGTCGACGAGAACGGCGCCTTTCGGGGCGTGACGCAAGATGTGCTGACCAAACTCAGTGAGCGGCTGGGCATCGAACTGACTGCTGTGCCATATCAGGACTGGCAAGTGCTGGTCGCCGATTATCTGGCCGGTAAACTGGATATGGTGGCAAATATGGCGGACACCGACGAGCGCCGTCAGCAGGCGCTGTTCAGTCAGAATTTCTGGCCATCGCAGTGGGCGCTGTTGAGCCTGGCGCAGTCGGCAACCGTCAGTTCCTTGCGGGATGTCAGCGGCAGCACCGTTGCGGTCGAAAAAGACTACGACATCAATATCATTCTTGAGGAACAGTATCCGGATATCAAAATAGTTCCGACGCATCACTACAATGAAAGTCTTGAATTGCTGCAGCAGGGGCGGGTCAACTATGTCATTGACACGCTGATGACTGCAGGCGGCACCCTGCGAAGCCCTGAGTACAGCAATCTGCGCATGCATTTGCCGCCCGATATGCCGATGACGCCGGCATTATTTGCGATACGTAAGGATTATCCGCAGCTGGTGCAAATTATTAACCAGGGGCTTCACACGCTGACTGAAGCGGACCGGACGGAGATCCGGAACCGCTGGTTCCTGCTGGATGTCAGCCCAGGTATTGCGCAGGACCGGGTTTACACCTTAGTGCTACAGATTGTCGGCGCTGCTGTGCTGCTGTTTTCAGTGGTGTTTTTCTGGAATATGTCACTGCGCCGGGAGGTGAACCTGCGCCGGGAAATCGAACAAAAAATGCGATTTATGGCAACGCATGATGATCTGACGCAACTGGCCAACCGGGCTTTATTGCAGGAACGCCTGAGCCAGGCGGTATTGCAGCACGCCAGACACCAGGAAAAACTGGCGCTGTTGTTTATCGATCTGGATGGTTTCAAGGCGGTGAATGACGTGCATGGTCACCATGTTGGTGATGAATTACTGACCAAAGTCGCGGCGCTGCTCAAATACTGTGTGCGCAAGAGTGACACTGTGGCGCGTTTTGGCGGTGACGAATTTGTTGTGCTGCTGACTGGCCTGCTGGACCGGGATGATGCGGCGATTGTGGCAGAAAAAATTCTGTTGCAGCTGGCTGAGCCACTACAGCTGTCGGTTTGTCAGGCCCGTGTGGGCGCCAGTATCGGTGTGGCTTTATATCCGGATGATGGCAGCGATGCCGCCGCGTTGATGAAGACAGCCGATGGTCTGATGTATCAGGCCAAACAAGCCGGCAAAGGACAATATCGCTTCAGCCGCCAGGGAGCGTCATAGCTTGGTGGCCTTGTGGCCACTGTGCAGGCCATCGTCTGACAGAAGCTGATTTAGGCCCGTGACATTAACGGGCTTTTCTATATAATTGGCGCTCATTTTTTGCTGTAAGCTCAGCTCGACCGGTTGAAAGGAAAAGTACATGCGTAGCCATTATTGCGGCGCTCTGAACGCGCAACACGTTGGAGAACAGGTTTCATTATGTGGTTGGGTCAACCGTCGCCGTGATTTGGGCGGGCTGATTTTTGTAGACCTGCGCGACCGCGAAGGTTTGGTACAGGTATTTTTTGACCCGGATCGCACGGATTTATTCGCCCAGGCGGCCGAGCTGCGTCATGAATTCTGTATCCAGATTGAAGGGGTGGTGCGGGCGCGTCCTGATTCACAGGTCAACAAAGACATGGCGACGGGCGCGGTAGAAGTTTATGCTGACCGACTGACCATCCTGAACAAGTCGCCGGCACTGCCACTGGATTTTAACCAGAACAACAGTGAAGAGCAGCGGCTGAAGTACCGTTATCTGGACCTGCGTCGTCCGGCCATGAGCGACAAATTAAAGTTTCGCGCCAAAGTGACCAGTTTTGTCCGCAATTTTATGGACAGCCATGGGTTCATGGACATCGAAACACCGATCCTGACCAAGGCCACGCCGGAAGGTGCGCGCGATTATCTGGTACCAAGCCGTACGCACAAGGGCCAGTTCTTCGCGCTGCCACAATCACCGCAACTGTTTAAACAGCTGCTGATGATGGCGGGGATGGACCGTTACTATCAAATCGTTAAATGTTTCCGTGACGAAGATTTGCGGGCGGATCGTCAGCCGGAATTTACCCAGATCGATATCGAAACCAGCTTTATGACAGCGCCGCAGGTGCGGGAAGTCACCGAGGCGATGGTGCGTCAGCTGTTTAACGAAATGCTGAACGTTGATTTGGGCGAGTTCCCGCAGATGACCTTCAATGAAGCCATGCGTCTTTATGGCTCTGATAAGCCTGATTTGCGTAATCCAATGTTTTTTGTTGATATCGCAGATTTAGTTAAAGATGTTGATTTCAAAGTATTTTCTGGTCCAGCCAATGATCCCAAAGGTCGTGTTGTTGCGCTGAAAGTGCCAGGCGCCGCTGAAAAAGTATCACGCAAAGATATCGACGGTTACACCGCTTTTGTCGGTATTTATGGCGCTAAAGGCCTGGCCTGGCTGAAAGTCAATGATGTGACTGCCGGTGTTGACGGTATTCAGTCACCGGTTGCCAAGTTCCTGAGCCCGCAAATCATCGCGGAGCTGTTACAGCGCACTGAAGCACAAAATGGTGATTTGATTTTCTTCGGCGCGGATCGTTACAAAGTGGTTTGTGAAGCCATGGGCGCGCTGCGTCTGAATCTCGGCGAAGAGCTGGGTCTGACGGTTCCGGGCTGGAAACCGCTGTGGGTCGTTGATTTCCCAATGTTTGAAGAAAACGATGATGGCAGCTATTCGGCAGTCCACCACCCATTTACTTCTCCGCTGGATACTGCGGCCTTCCTCAATACGCCAATGGACCAGCTGGCGCTTGGCAATCTGCTGTCAAACGCCTATGACATGGTGCTGAACGGTACTGAGTTGGGTGGTGGTTCGGTGCGGATCCACACGGCAGACGTGCAGGCCAAAGTGTTCCAGTTGCTTGGCATCAGCGATGAAGAAGCGGCAGAGAAATTTGGCTTCCTGCTCGAAGCACTGCGCTACGGTGCGCCGCCACATGCCGGTCTGGCGTTTGGCCTGGACCGTCTGGTCATGCTGATGACCGGTGCCAGCTCTATCCGTGATGTGATGGCTTTCCCGAAAACTGCGACAGCTGCCTGTCCGCTGACTGATGCACCGGGTTTTGCCAATCCACAACAGCTGGCTGAGCTCAGTATTCAGGTCGTGGTAAAAGACACGAAATAAGCCGAAGCTGCGGCTTCGCAGCGTAAAACAGAGGTCACAGTCATGTACTGCACCTCTGTCAGAAAACGGCGACTTCGGTCGCCTTTTTTGTCAGTCAATAAATTCGACAGACTCTGCTATCCACCGGCAGGGTCGTAAACAGATGGAGTGACAGATGGCCGGACACAGTAAATGGGCCAATATGAAACACCGCAAAGCCCGTCAGGATGCCAAGCGGGTCAAGATTTTTACCAAACTGATCCGGGAGCTGACGGTTGCCGCCAAATTTGGCGCCGATCCGGCTGGCAACCCGCGGCTTCGCACGGCGATTGCCAAAGCGATGCTGAACAACCTGTCGCGTGATGTGATGGACAGAGCCATCAAACGTGGGGCTGGTGAGAGCGGTGGCGAGCAGTACGAAGAGCTGGTCTATGAGGGTTACGGCCCTTGTGGCGTGGCTGTGATTGTGGAAACTCTGACGGACAACCACAAAAGGACGGTACAGGATGTGCGCAGTGCCTTTACCAAATACGGCGGCAACTTGGGTACGAATGGCTCGGTCTCTTATCTGTTCAGCCAACAGGGCATGCTGCATTTCGGCGCCGGAGTCAGTGAAGATCAACTGATGGAACTGGCGTTGGAAGCCGGAGCCAGTGACGTGGTCAATCATGACGATGGCTCTTTTGAAGTAGTGACCAGCCCGGAGAGTTTTGTCGATGTAAAAGAAGCGCTGGAGCAGGCAGGCTTGCAGCCCGAGCATGCCGAAGTGGCGCTGGTGCCGTCAACCAAAGCCGAAGTGGATGCCGCTAACGTGGTGAAGTTCTTCAAATTCATTGACATGCTGGAAGACTTCGACGACGTGCAGAATGTGTATCACAACGCCGACATCAGCGACGAAGTGCTGGCGCTGGTCGAGACGTGATTATCCTCGGTATTGACCCCGGCAGCCGGCTGACCGGTTATGGTGTGGTTCGCCAGCACGGCAGCAAATTTGAATACATCGCCAGTGGCTGTATCCGGATGACGCTTGGCGAGATGCCGGACCGGCTGGCGCAGATCTTTGACGGTGTGCGCGAGATCATCCGTCAGACGCAGCCCGATGTATTCGCAATTGAGCAGGTGTTTATGGCGCGCAATCCGGATTCAGCACTGAAACTGGGTCAGGCACGCGGTGCTGCCATTGTTGCGGCTAAATTCTGCGATTTACCGGTGTTTGAGTATTCCGCCCGTCAGGTGAAACAGTCAGTGGTTGGCACAGGGGCTGCGGCCAAAGAGCAAGTTCAGCATATGGTGCGGACCTTGTTGAAATTACCAGCGAACCCGCAGGCCGACGCTGCAGATGCCCTTGCTGTGGCTTTGTGCCACGGGCATACTCAGCAAAGTCTCATTCATCTTGCCGGCCAGGCCAGTAAAACGGTTCGGCGCCGGCTGCGTTAGAAGTTGCAACTCCTATGATTGGTCGTTTACGTGGTGTGATCCTGGAAAAACAGGCGCCAGAGATCCTGCTGGAAGCCGGCGGTGTTGGTTATGAAGTGCAATTGCCGCTGACCAGCTTTTACAAATTGCCTGCTACCGGGCAGGAAGCTGTTGTTTACACGCATTTTGTGGTGCGGGAAGACGCGCACCAGCTGTTTGGTTTCAGTTCGGCGACCGAGCGTGGTTTGTTTCGTTTGCTACTCAAAGCCAACGGCGTTGGCCCCAAACTGGCGCTGACGATTTTATCCGGCCTGACGGCCAGCCAGTTTGTGCGTGCGGTGCAGGCCGATGATATTTCGACATTGGTCAAGTTGCCGGGGGTAGGCAAAAAAACCGCTGAGCGTCTGCTGATAGAAATGCGCGACCGCCTGAAAGACTGGGGACTCAACATTGACACGCCGGTGACCGATCATCTGGTGCTGGCTGACGATGAAGTCCAGCATTTTGAGCTTAAGGAAAGCCCGGAACAAGATGCCATTGGTGCGCTGGTGGCGCTCGGCTATAGCCAGTCGCAGGCCGGCGCCGCGGTGAAAAAGGTATTTAAGGCAGAACTGACCAGCGAGCAGCTGATCAAAGCTGCTTTGAAATCGATGATCTGAAAGGATAACCATGATAGAAGCGGACCGTCTGGTTGCACCGGTTGCCAGAATTGAAGAAGAAGTGCTGGACCGGGCTATCCGGCCTAAGTCGTTGCAGGACTATACCGGCCAGGACCATGTCCGTGCCCAGATGGCCATTTTTATTGAAGCAGCGAAAGGCCGTGGAGAGCCGCTGGATCATTTACTGATTTTTGGTCCGCCTGGTCTTGGCAAAACCACGCTGGCGATGATTGTGGCCAATGAAATGGGTGTCAACATCAAACAAACCTCAGGGCCTGTGCTGGAAAAAGCCGGCGACCTGGCGGCGCTGCTGACCAATCTTGAACCCAATGATGTGCTTTTTATCGATGAAATTCACCGGTTAAGCCCGGTGGTTGAAGAAATTCTTTATCCGGCGATGGAAGACTATCAGCTGGATATCATGATAGGCGAGGGGCCGGCAGCACGGTCGATCAAGTTAGATTTACCGCCTTTTACGCTGGTTGGCGCCACCACAAGGGCAGGCGCATTGACGTCTCCGCTGCGCGACCGCTTTGGTATTGTGCAGCGACTGGAGTTTTACAAAACCGAAGAACTGGCGCAAATAGTCCAGCGCTCCGGTCATTATCTGAATATGCAGCTGGATCTGCTATCCGCCACTGAAATTGCCCGCCGTTCCCGCGGCACACCGCGGATCGCAAATCGTTTACTGCGCCGGGTGCGTGACTTTGCGCAAGTGAAATCGCAGGGGCAGATTGATGTTGATGTCGCGAATCAGGCACTCTTGATGGTCGATGTCGATGCGCAGGGTTTTGACTACATGGACCGTAAGCTGATGCTGGCTATTATCGAAAAGTTTGGCGGCGGCCCCGTGGGTCTTGAAAATCTGGCTGCTGCAATAGGCGAAGAAAAAGACACCATCGAAGATGTTATAGAGCCATTTTTGATCCAGCAGGGCTTTATTCAGCGCACACCACGAGGGCGTATTGTCTCAGCGCATGCGTATCGTCATTTTGGTTTTGATTTGCCGCAGTCCTGAACGTTAAGTGAGCGGCTATAACGCAGATATTTTCATCTGCGTTATAGCGCAGCATGGCGCTATGCTCAGTTTCGGTGTGTTACAGACAAAAAAAACCCGCTCAGAGAGCGGGCAATGCAACAAGTTGAAGATAAGACTTCAAAAAATCCAGGGAACATGCTCGGCGACCCGGTGTAAGAGGACAAACACCCAATCGCCATGTGAACTTCACTACAATCCAGCACCCTCGGCCTGAATCGTTGCGCTAGTGGAGAACACGCTGCGCATTCTAGGGATTTAGAATATTTACTTCAAACGAGAAAAATTGGATTTTCGCATTAATAAAACTAATCAGAATATTCATGCAGCATTCATGAATAGTAAGTTGTAATGTCAGAACTCCTTTCCTGACGCTGAGTGTATACGAACAAGGAATTGGTATGACCATTCGATATATTAAAAAAAGTACCCTGAACGCTTTATGTCGAGCGGTGCCTTTTATCGCTGTTAGCGGGCCGTTCGTCGTAATCAGATGAACTTTTTGTAACTTTTTGCTTCTACCGGCTCAGCAGCGGCAAAAGTGTGGGTTTAACTGAAATATTTTTACATTCGGCGCAGGGGTGCTGTTGAGTTCAACCTGAGGCTCCCATATCATAGCGCGCAAATTTCCAGCCTTTCTCAGATGTTCAGGGGTGTGTTGCGGTGGCAAATCAGCTTTCAGTTCTCAGTCTCATTTTAGAAGCCAGTATCGTCGTCAAAATAGTGATGTTGATTCTGGTTGCTGCTTCAGTAGTTTCCTGGGCGATGATTATTCAACGTAACAAAGCCCTGAATGAAGCGATGGATGAGAGCCGCAAGTTTGAAGATCGCTTTTGGTCAGGTATCGATTTGTCCAAGCTTTACAATGAAGTAAGCGCCCGTGCCAATGTCAGTGGTATGGAGTCTTTGTTTAAAGCCGGTTTTAAAGAATTTGCCCGGTTGCACAAAACATCTTCCCGTTCACCAGCCGCCGTGATGGAAGGCACACAGCGGGCAATGCGCGTTGGCTTGTCTCGTGAGGTCGAGCGTCTGGAAGCTCATTTACCATTTTTGGCGACTGTTGGCTCTATCAGCCCCTACATCGGTCTGTTCGGGACTGTCTGGGGGATTATGAATGCTTTTATGGCGTTAGGTGCTGTGCAGCAGGCGACATTGGCGATGGTCGCGCCTCCGATTGCAGAGGCGTTGATTGCGACCGCTATCGGTCTGTTCGCCGCGATTCCGGCGGTTATTGCGTACAACAAGTTTTCCCACAGTGTCGAGCAGCTGGAAAACTCATATGCCAACTTCGTTGAGGAGTTTGCCAACATTCTGCACCGTCAGGCGGTGAGCAGCGGGGATGCACACTGATGTATGTTCGTAAGAAACGTCGGATGGTAGCTGAGATCAACGTCGTTCCCTACATCGATGTCATGCTGGTGCTGATGGTGATCTTTATGGTGACCACCCCGGTGATCACGCAGGGCGTCAAGGTCGAGTTGCCAAAATCGAAAGCTGAACCCATCGAACAGTTAAAAGACAATAAGACCCCAATTCTGGCCACCATTGATGAGTCAGGCCTTTATTATTTCGAAAAAGATGGCGTCCAGAAAGGCCCGTTTAACGCCGAAGCTTTGCAAAGCGAAGTGATGAACACTTTGACCATCGAGCCTGGTACGCAGGTGATCATCAAAGCAGATGGACGTGTGGATTACAGTTCAGTAATTCAGTTACTGAACATGATGAAAGATGCTGGTGCCGCAGCAGTTGGTTTGATGACTGACGATCCGGAGTCAAAGTAAGATGGAACCGGGGTTAAAGAAGGCGCTGAAAATATCAGCGTCACTTCATCTTGCTTTGGTTCTTGCGATGTTTATCAACTTCAGTTTCTTTGACAAAAAAGAAGTGATCATCGTCCCTTTGTATTCAGCTTCGAATGCGCCGTTACAAGCGAGCATAGTAGAAAACCCGGATTTGAAGGAATCAGACAAGCCAACGCGTCAAAAACCGAAGCCAGAGCCTGAACCGAAGCCCGAGCCTGTGAAACCGGAAGAACCAAAAGAGGATCCGGCGGATGAGTTGAAAAAGCTTGAAGAGCTGAAAAAACAGCAGGAACAGAAGGAGCTGGCGGTCCGTAAGCAGCAAGAAGAAACCAAAAAGAAAAAAGAGCAAGCTGATCTTGCACTGAAAAAGAAAAAGGAAAAAGAGCAGCAAGAAAAGCTCAAAAAAGAAGAAGAGAAGAAAAAAGCTGCGGCTGAAAAGAAACAAAAAGAAGAATTAGCTAAGAAAAAGAAAGAAGAAGAGCTGAAAAAGAAAAAGGCTGAGGAAGCGAAGAAAAAAGCCGAGCAGCTGAAAAAGAAAAAGGCCGAAGAAAAACGTCGGCAACAGGAGCTCGATAAAGCCGCCGAAGAGGCTATGTTACAGGACGAGCTGGCTGACGAAGCTGAAGAGGCGCGCCGTGCAGCAAGACAAGGACAATTACTGACGGAAAAGCAACGTTACGTCGCCATGATCGTTGAAAGGGTTCGGCAAAGCTGGTTTACCGACGATACGATGAATGGTAAAGAATGTATTATTGAGCTGAAGTTGGCCAGCAATGGCTTTGTGACCAGCCTGAATGTTGTCGGCGGGGATTCCGCAGTGTGTAACGCTGCAGTAAACGCGATTAACAGGGTTGGCAGGTTCCCGATGCCAGAAGACCCGGATTTAAATGCCGAATTCAGAGAACTGAGATTACCGTTTAAAAAATAACAGAGACGAGACTTTATGAATTTCAGATGGATAACAAGGTCCTTCATTGTCGCCGCGGTGTTAGTGGCTGGTTATGCCAAAGCGTCGCTTGAGATCATCATTACCGAAGGCATGGATAGCGCCAGACCAGTGGCGATTGTCCCGTTTGCATTCGTTGGTGCAACGAAGCCGGCGCAAGATATTAGTCAGATTGTTGCAGCCGATTTGATGCGAAGCGGTAAATTCAATCCAATCAATGCGATGCGTATGCCACAACAGCCCCAGAACAGTGGGCAGTTTAACGCCGCACTGTGGGACAAGTCTGGTGTTGAAGCCGTAGTGATGGGGACCGTCAAAGAGGTTGGACTGGACAGATATACCGTCAGCTATGAGTTGGTTGACGTGGTCAAAGCAAAAGGCGGTGTAGGCCAGCCTATGATGAATTCAAGTGGCCGGTTGGTAACCACAACAAATGCAATCCTGCATGCCAGTGAAATTACCATCACCGGCAAGCAGTTTCGTCAATATGCGCACCGAATGAGCGATGTGATTTACGAGAAACTGACTGGAGAACGTGGTGCGTTTTCTACCAAGATTGCTTATATCCTGGTTCGTGACAAACAAGAATATCGTTATCAGTTGGTAGTTGCGGATTACGACGGTGAAAACGAGCAAGTGTTATTACGCGCAAAAGAACCACTGATGTCACCAAGCTGGTC
>JACCDQ010820956.1_pt1 | contig 11890 bp, 12 predicted proteins | sample 7446031 | NCBI WGS metagenome assembly JACCDQ01 (sample SAMN15323442, study PRJNA562643) | freshwater metagenome | isolation source: river surface water | place: USA:Blue River Watershed | collected 2017-08-17
GGTGGGCAAGGCATTGCGCTGCTGATCGAAAACCCGGAAGGCCAATAAAACAACCCCGTAGGAGCGGCGCCCTCGCCGCGATCCGCATCTGGAATCGCGGCGAGGGTGCCGCTCCTAAATAGAACAAAAGGAAACAACATGAATATCCAAGGAACAGCAGCCCTCGTCACCGGTGGTGGATCCGGCCTGGGCGAAGCCACCGCGCGTGAACTGGCCCGTCTGGGCGCCAAGGTCGCCGTGCTCGACCTGAACATGGACAACGCCGAGCGCGTGGCCAAGGACATTGGCGGCGTGGCGGTGAAGTGCAATGTGTCTGACCCGGACAGCATGGCGCAGGCCATCGAGACCGCCGCAGCCGCCCACGGTCCGGCCCGCATCCTGATGCAGATCGCCGGCATCGGTACCGCCAAGCGCGTGGTCGGCAAGGACGGCAACGCCGCTCCGCTGGAAGACTTTGCCAAGGTGATCAACGTCAACCTGATCGGCACCTACAACGCCGCCCGCCTGTTTGCCGCCGCCTGCGCCAAGCTCGATCCGATGGAAGACGGCGCCCGTGGCGTGATGGTCTTCACCGCATCGGTCGCTGCCTTTGACGGCCAGGTGGGCCAGCAAGCCTACAGCGCCTCCAAGGCCGGCGTGGCCGGCATGACACTGCCCATGGCCCGCGATCTGGCGCAACACGGCATCCGCGTGTGCACCATTGCTCCTGGCCTGTTCAAGACACCGCTGCTAGCCAGCCTGCCCGAGCCCGTGCAGCAATCGCTGGCCGCCAGCATCCCCTTCCCTGCGCGCTTGGGCAAGCCCAGCGAATTTGCCGAGCTGGCCTGCCACATCGTCACCAACGACCACCTGAACGGCGAAACCATCCGCCTGGACGGCGCTTTGCGCATGGCCCCACGTTAAGAGAAAAACATGAGCAAAACCGTTGTTTATGAAGTGCAAGTGATGTTCGGGGATTGCGATCCCGCAGGCATCGTGTTCTTCCCCAACTTCTCCAAGTGGATGGACGCTGCTTCGCTGAACTTTTTTGTGAAGTGCGGCGTGCCGCCCTGGCGCGAGCTGGTCAAGACGCGCGGCATCATCGGCACCCCGCTGCTGGAGATCAACACCAAGTTCATCCGCCCGGCCACCTATGGTGAAACCATCCAGGTGCACACCAGCGTGCAGGAATGGCGCGAGAAGGTCATCGTCCACAAGCATGTGGTGATGCGGGGCGATGTGGTGCTGTGCGAAGGCACCGAAGTGCGGGCTTTCTGCATCAAGCACCCCGAAGACCCCGACCGCATCAAGGCCATCCCGGTGCCCGAAGACATCAAGGCCCTGTGCTCCTGATGCGGGCATTTGCGCTGTTCAATTTTTCCGTTTTCCCCTAACCTGCATTTTTTCAACCCCCCCTCCGAGGAGACAAGCATGAAACTCAAGAAAACCCTGTTGGCTTTGGCCATCACCGCCGTGTCCAGCACCGCTGCGCTGGCCGACATCAAGATTGGTGTGAGCCTGGCCTTGACAGGTCCCGGCTCCGGCCTGGGCATCCCCATGCAAAACCAGTTCAAACTGTTCCCACAGACCATCGGCGGCGAAAAAGTCCAGCTGATCGTGCTGGACGACGCCACCGACCCCGGCAAAGGTGCGGCCAATGCCCGCCGTTTCGTGACCGAAGACAAGGTGGACGTGATCATCGGTTCGTGCATCACCGCCGTGGCCGCTGCCATGACCGACATCGCCTCTGAAGCGGGCACCGTGCAATTGGCAGGCTCACCTGTGGGCGTGCCTGCTGGCAAGGACAAATGGATGTTCCGCTTGCCCCAGTCCAACACCGTGATGGGCTATGCCGTGGTCGAGAGCATGAAGAAACAAGGCATCAAGACCATTGGTTTCCTGGGCTACACCGATGCCTATGGCGAGCAGTGGCTCAAGGAAATCAGCCCACTGCTTGACAAGGCCGGCATCAAGATCGTCGCCACCGAGCGTTTTGCCCGCACCGACACCAGCGTGACCCCACAAGCCCTCAAAATCACCGCGGCCAATCCTGACGCGGTGCTGGTCGTGGCTTCGGGTTCTGGCGCAGCCATGCCTCAGCTGGGCCTGCTGGAGCGCGGCTACAAAGGCAAGATCTACCAAACCCACGCCGCAGCCACCATGGACCTGATGCGTGTGGGCGGCAAAGCCGTGGAAGGCACTTATGTGGTGTCCGGCCCCGTGATTGCCCCAGAACAACTGCCTGAGAGCCACCCCTCCAAGAAAGTGGCGTTGGACTTTGTTGCCAAATACGACAAGGTCTATGGTGCAGGCAGCCACAACCAGTTCGCTGGCCACGCCTACGACGCCCAAGTGGCCCTGGAAAAAGCCATTCCCCTGGCACTGAAGAAAGCCAAACCCGGCACCGCCGAGTTCCGCGCCGCCTTGCGTGACAGTCTGGAAACCATGGGCCGCACCACTTTTGCACACGGCATCATGAACTGGACAGCCGCTGACCACTGGGGCTACACCATGGAAACCGGTGTGATGACCAAGGTCGTCGACGGCAAGTTCAAGGTCGAATAAGACCTTTTCCATCACCCCAGGGGAGCTTCTGTAGGAGCCCGCCCCTGGGTGACAGAACCGGCCGCCCCTCTTCCTCCTGGACAGAGGGACGGCCCAAAGGGCTCCGACCGTTTTTCCCAAGGCTTCCCCATGGACTTTTCAATTGCCAGCATCTTGCTGCTGGACGGCGTGACCAATGGTGCGGTGTATGCCCTGCTCGGGCTGGCCACCGTGCTGGTCTTCACCGTCACCCGGGTCATCTTCATCCCACAAGGCGAATTTGTGGCTTATGGCGCACTCACCCTGGCCATGCTGCAAACCGGTAAAACGCCCGGCACCGTCTGGTTGCTGTTGATCCTGGCTGGTGTGGCCAGTCTGATGGAGGGGGTGGAACGCTGGCGTCACCACGGCAATGCAGTCCGTGCTTTGCGTTCGGCCTTGAAAACACTGGCTTTTCCGGCCCTGATTTCTGCGCTGTCCATCTGGGCCGCGCCCCAACAATTTCCGCTGGGCGTGCAGGCAGCGCTCAGTGTGGCCATCGTCACCGCGTTCGGTCCGCTGGTGTACCGCGTGGCCTACCAGTCACTTGAAGCAGCCACCCCGCTGGTGCTGCTGATCGTGTCAGTGGGTGTGCATTTCGCCATGACAGGTCTGGGCCTGCTGTTCTTTGGTGCCGAAGGCTTTCGCAACCCCTCGTTCTGGGACGAGCGGTTTGCTGTGGGCCCGATGTCGCTGTCGGGCCAGACCGTGATCATTTTCGGGGTGTCGTTGGCGCTGATTGTGTTGATGTGGCTCTACTTTGAGCGTTCGTTGCGAGGCAAAGCCCTGCGCGCCACCGCGGTCAATCGCACGGGGGCCCGCCTGATGGGCATCTCCAGCCACAGTTCGGGTCAACTGACATTTTTGCTGGCCGCGTTCATTGGGGCCCTGTCGGGCCTGCTGATTGGCCCCACCACCACCGTGTTCTACGACTCGGGCTTCCTGATCGGTCTCAAGGGTTTTGTGGCCGCCGTGATCGCGGGCCTGTCGAGCTACCCTGGTGCACTCATCGGTGCCTTATTTGTGGGCATCGTCGAAGCCTTTGGGGCCTTCTGGGCCAGTGCGTTCAAAGAGGTGATCGTGTTCACCCTGATTTTGCCCATCCTCTTGGTGCGGTCACTCCGCAGCGGTCACAGCGACGAGGAACACTGATCATGCTGAAAAAACAAAACATCGCCTTGCTTTTGCTGGCCGCTGCGGTGCCTGTCATCGCCTTGCTGCCCCTGCCCGATTTCTGGATTGCACAACTCAACTACATCGGTCTGTATGCCCTGGTTTGCCTCGGTCTGGTGTTGCTGACCGGCGTGGGGGGGCTGACCTCGTTCGGTCAAGCCGCGTTCGTGGGCATCGGTGCTTACACCACCGCCTGGCTCACCCTCAACACCGGCATGTCGCCCTGGCTGACCTTGTGGGTCGGCTTGGCACTGACCGCGTTCAGTGCCCTCATCGTGGGTTTGATCACGCTGCGAATGTCGGGCCACTACCTGCCACTGGCCACCATCGCCTGGGGCCTGTCGCTGTACTACCTCATGGGCAACCTCGATGCCCTGGGCAAATACGACGGTCTGTTGGGCCTCAAGAGCCTGTCGATCGGCAGCATCGACATCGGCCAGGGCCGCCTGTTCTTTGTGCTGACCTGGGCCATCTTGCTGGCCGGGGCCGTGGCCTTGCTCAACTTGCTGGACTCGCGGCCAGGTCGTGCCATCCGTTCGCTCAAAGGCGGCTCGCAAATGGCCGAAGCCATGGGCATCAGCACCTTCCGCTACAAGGTCACGATCTTCATCATCGCTGCCTTGTTCGCCTCGGTGGCGGGCTGGCTGCTGGCGCACTTTCAGCGCACCGTCAACCCCTCGGCCTTTGGCCTGAAGATGGGCATTGAATACCTGTTCATGACCGTGGTCGGCGGTGTGGGCTATGTCTGGGGTGCCATCGTGGGTGCTGGCCTGATCAAGCTGCTGGACGACCAATTGCAAGTGGCCCTGCCTGCCCTGATCGGCACCAGTGGCAGCTATGAAGTGATTGTGTTCGGCATCGCGCTGGTGCTGGTGCTCAAGTACTTGCCCGATGGCCTGTGGTCGGTGGTGGCGCGCAAGCTGCCGCGCCCACCGCGTGCCGTGGACTGGCAAGATGCCGCCGATCTGCCTGCGCGCAGCAAACCCGCGTCAGGCGATGTGGTGCTCAAGGTCGACAAAATCCGCAAGCAATTTGGCGGCCTGACGGCGGTCAATGACATCAGCTTTGACATCAGCGCAGGCCAGATCGTTGGCCTGATCGGCCCCAACGGGGCGGGCAAATCGACCACGTTCAACCTGATCACGGGCGTGTTGTCCAAAACCAGCGGGCAAGTGCTGTTTCGCGGTGAAGACATCAGCGCCCTGCCCTCGCGCGAGATTTCCCGCAAGGGCATGGCCCGCACTTTCCAGCACGTCAAGATGATCCCCGACATGACCGTGCTCGAAAACGTGGCGCTGGGGGCTTACACCCGGGGCCACAGCGGTGTGGTCTCGTCCATGCTGCGCACCAACCAGGCCGAAGAGCAGCGCATGATGAAGGAAGCCCAGCGCCAGCTCGAGCGCATCGGCATGGGGGCCTTCCTGCACGAGCAGGCCGGCAACCTGGCCATGGGCCCGCAACGCCTGATGGAAATCGCCCGTGCGCTGTGCTGCGACCCGGCCCTGCTGCTGCTGGACGAACCCGCTGCCGGTTTGCGCCACAAGGAAAAACAGGGCCTGGCCCAGGTGCTGCGCCAGCTGCAAGGCGAAGGCATGAGCATCTTGCTGGTCGAGCACGACATGGACCTGGTGATGGACGTGTGCGACCACCTGGTGGTGATGGAGTTCGGCACCTTGCTGACCCAAGGCACCCCTGCAGAAATTCAAGCCAGCCCGGCCGTGCGTGCGGCTTACCTCGGAACGGAACACTGACATGGCAACCCCTCTCCTCAAAGTCACCGACTTGCGCGCAGGCTACGGCAAAGCCGAAGTGCTGCATGGCCTGAACCTGGAAGCTGCCAAGGGCAGCGTGATCACCGTGATCGGCCCCAACGGCGCTGGCAAGTCCACTTTTCTGAACAGCCTCATGGGCATCTTGCCCGCCAAAGGCCAGATCGAGTTCGAGGGCCAGTCGGTGGCCGATCTGACGCTCGAAGAACGGGTCATGCTGGGCATCTCGCTGGTGCCTGAAAAGCGTGAGCTGTTTGGCACCATGAGCGTGGAAGACAACCTGGTGCTGGGTGGCTACCGCCAGATGCGCCTGGGCAATGCCCAGTGGCGCAGACGTCTGGATGACGTGTTTGACCTGTTCCCGCGCCTGAAAGAGCGTCGTCTGCAGGAAGCGGGCACGCTGTCGGGCGGTGAGCGCCAGATGTTGGCCGTGGGCCGCTCGCTGATGTCTCGCCCATCGCTCTTGATGCTCGACGAACCCAGCCTGGGTTTGGCCCCGCTGATCGTTCGGGAAATCTTCACCATCATCGAGACCCTGCGCAAAACCGGCGTGACCATCGTGCTGGTCGAACAAAACGCCCGCGCTGCCCTGGCCGTGGCCGACGACGGCTATGTGCTGGAGATGGGTGAAATCGGCCTGCACGGCAAAGCTGCCGATCTGGCCCAGGACCCCCGCGTGATCGACACCTATCTGGGTGCTGCCAAAAAATAAATTGCTAAATTGACCATGACCGCCTACCAACCCCGCACCGACGACATGCAGTTTGTGTTGTCACGCGTCCTGAACGCGCCCGCCCAGCTGCAAGCCCTGCCCGCCTTTGCCGAGGTGGACCCCGACCTGATGCAGCAAGTGCTGGACGAGGCCGGAAAGTTTGTCGGCGAGGTCATCGCACCGCTCAACCGCGATGGGGATGAAATCGGTGCGCAATGGAAAGACGGTGCGGTTACCATGCCCCCCGGCTTCAAGGAAGCCTATCAATCGTTTTGGCAATCGGGCTGGCCTGCACTGGCCTCTGCCACCGAAGACGGTGGCCAGGGCCTGCCCAGCGTGCTCGAAGCCATGCTGTATGAAATGCTGTCAGCCGCCAACCACGGCTGGACCATGGCCCCCGGGCTGCTGCACGGCGCTTACGAGTGCATCAAGCACCACGCCAGCGACGAACTCAAAGCCCTTTACCTCGAAAAAGTCGCCACCGGTGAGTGGCTGGCCACCATGTGCCTGACCGAGCCGCATGCGGGCTCTGACTTGGGCCTGGCCCGCACCAAGGCCGTGCCCCTGCCCGATGGCCAGTACGCCGTCAGCGGTACCAAGATTTTCATCTCGGGTGGCGAGCATGACCTGACCGACAACATCGTGCACCTGGTGCTGGCACGTCTGCCCGATGCGCCCCCCGGCCCCAAAGGCTTGTCACTGTTTTTGGTGCCCAAGTTTTACGCCGACGGCTCGCGCAGCCGCGTGCATTGCGACCGCATCGAAGAAAAGATGGGTCTGCACGGCAGCCCCACCTGCGTGATGCGTTTTGACGAAGCGATTTGCTCAATCGTGGGCGAGCCGGGCAAGGGCCTGAACGCGATGTTCGTGATGATGAACGCCGCCCGCCTGCACGTGGCGCTGCAAGGCATTGGCCTCTTGGACGCCGCCTGGCAAAAGGCCGACGCCTATTCGCAAGAGCGCCGCCAGATGCGTGCGCCGGGCAAAGGCAAATCCGCTGGTGAAGCCGACCTGATTGGCGAGCACCCCGCCATGCGCCGCATCCTCGACACGCAGCGCAGCTGGGTGGACGCTGGCCGCGTGCTGGCCTACCGCACCGCGCTGGAGTTGGACCTGATCAAGCACAGCGCCGATGCCGAGCAACAAGCCGCCGCCCAACGCTGGTGTGCGCTCGTCACGCCGGTCATGAAATCGGTCTTCACCAACCAAGCCTTCCATGGCGGCAGCGACTGCCTGCAGGTGTTTGGCGGCCACGGCTATGTGCGTGAATGGGGCATCGAGCAGATCGTGCGCGACGCCCGTGTGGCCATGATTTACGAAGGCACCAACGAAATCCAGGCGATTGACCTGCTGGTGCGCAAGGTGCTGGCCGATGGCGGTCAGAGCATGAACGCCCTGCTGGACACCATCGCATCAGACCTGCCCAAAGAAGCCAAAGCCAGCACGGCAGCCGCAGCCCGCATCCAGACGCTGCGCGCCGTGACCGCGCAGATCGTCAAGGCCGCGCCGCAAGACGCGGCCCTGGCCTTCCGCGTGGCCGACGACTACCTTCGCGCTGTGGCCCTGGTGCTGATGGACTGGGCCTGGCTGCGCATCGAAGCGGGTGTGGACGACAGCACGCCCAACGCCGATGCACGCTGGCTGGCCCCCGCCAAAGCCCTGCGCAGCTGGGTGCTGCCCGAGTTCCAGATGCGCACCTTCATCATCGTGCAGCAGTGCACGGGTGCAGCGGCATAATCGCGCGGCCATGCCCAGAACCACCGTCAGCCCCTCGGCCACCAGCGCTGCCACGCGCCGCAAGAAAAAATCCACGGACGCCACATCGGCGGCCGTGGACAAAGTAGATACCTCTTACCTGCAATCCCTGATGGGCTACAACGCCCGCAGGGCGGCGCTGAGCATCATCGAATTGTTTCTGGAGCGCCTGGCCCCCTATGGGCTCAAGCCGGTGGATTTTTCAGTGATGTCCACCATCTTGCACAACCCGGGCGTGACCTCTCGGCAGTTGTGCACAGCCCTGAACTTGTTGCCCCCCAACTTGGTCGGCTTGATCCAGTCGCTGGAAGCTCGTGGGCTGATCGAGCGCCAACCCCATCCGCACGATGGCCGGGCAGTGGGTCTGCACCCCACGGTGCAGGGCAAGAGCCTGATGGAACAAGCCGAGCAGGCCGCCTCAGACCTGGAGATCGAAAAAACCGCCCGACTCACAGCGGCCCAGCGCAAAACCCTGCTGGACTTGCTGCAAAAGATTTACCTCTGAAGCCACCGGGGCGCTGCGGAGCGCCAGCCCCGGTGGCAACTTGCGGCCCTCACTTAGCGGCAGAACGCTCGGCCAGATAAATATCGATGCGGCGGTTGCGGGCGCGTCCAGCTTCGGTGGCGTTGTCGGCGATCGGCTCACGCGAGCCACGACCGTCGATCGAGATGCGCTGGCTGCTCACCCCACGAGCCACCAGATAGTCCCGCGCACTTTGCGCACGGTTGACCGACAGCGGGTTGTTGACCGCATCGCTGCCCGTGTTGTCGGTGTGGCCCACGATCTTGACTTCCATGGACGTTTGCTGGCTCAGACCTTGCGCAAACTGGTCCAGGATCGGACGCAAATTGGGCTTGATGTCATGGCGACCCGTGTCAAACGAAATGTCGTTGGGGATGCTCAGCTTGAGCTGGTTATCGGCGGTCTGCGTGACCACGGTGCCCGTGCCGGCGGTGGCCACTTCCATGGCACGCTTTTTATCTTCCATGTTCTTGGACCAGATGTAACCGCCCAAAGCGCCCAGTCCGGCACCGATGGCCGAAGACTTTGCATCACGGCCCAGCACCTGACCAGCCACTGCGCCAATCAAGGCGCCTGTACCCGCGCCTTGCTGCTCTGGGGTGGCGGTGGCGCAGCCAGTCAGCAAAATGGTCACGGCGCTGACGATGGCAGTTGCGCTTTTGAGAGAAGTTGAAATGTTCATGAGAGGTTTCCTGTGTCTGAAGGATGCGAAATTTAACGCCGACAACAGGGTGGCGCAGTGATGCAGCTCACAAGCTTGCAACAAATTGCTTCCGTTTCATGCCAACGCACAGCGCTCTTGCGTGACAGCGCAGCGACTTGCCATCTGGCAAGCTCCGCACAACATCACCTCAGCTGACCTTCATCATGAACCACCCTGCTTTGCCCGCCGATCATGCCCAAGCCTGTCTGATTGGCAGGCTGTGGCAACCCGAACTCGGGGCCACCCTGGTGGCCATCACCGCAGAACATGTGTTCGATCTGTCGGCGCTGGCCGCCACCAGCAGCCAGTTGCTGGATCTGGCGGGGCCTGCGGCGCAGGTCCGTCAATGCATTGCTGCAGGGCAAGCGCCCGCTTTGGCACGCACCGACGATGTCCTGAACAACGCCAACGAGGCCCAACGTGACAACACCCAACCCTGGCTGCTGGCCCCCTGCGACCTGCAAGCCATCAAGGCCGCAGGCGTCACCTTTGTGGCCAGCATGCTTGAACGCGTGATCGAAGAGCAAGCCCGTGGCGACGCCAGCAAGGCCGAAGCCGTGCGCCAAGCGGTGGTGGCTGTGATTGGCGACAACCTGCGCAGCGTCAAGCCCGGCTCGCCCGCATCCGCCAAGCTCAAAGAAGTGTTGTTGGCGCAAGGCATGTGGTCGCAATACCTGGAAGTGGGCATCGGCCCGGACGCCGAGATCTTCACCAAATCGCAACCGATGAGCGCCGTGGGCACAGGGGCCATGGCCGGCATCCACCCCGCAAGCCAATGGAACAACCCCGAACCCGAAGTGGTGCTGGCCGTCAACTCGCGCGGCGAGGTGGTGGGGGCCACACTGGGCAACGACGTGAACTTGCGCGACTTTGAAGGCCGCAGCGCCCTGCTGCTGGGCAAAGCCAAGGACAACAACGCCAGCTGCGCCATCGGCCCCTTCATCCGCCTGTTTGACGAGCACTTCGGCATCGACGATGTGCGCCAGTGCGACCTGACTTTGACCGTGAAGGGCCCCGAAGGCTTTGTCATGCAAGGCAGCAGCTCGCTGGGCCAAATCAGCCGTGACCCGCTGGACCTGGCCGGCCAAGCCATGGGGGCTTATCACCAATACCCGGACGGGATGATGCTGTTTTTGGGCACCATGTTCGCCCCCACCCAAGACCGCCACGGCCCCGGTCAGGGCTTCACCCATGTGGTGGGCGATGTGGTGAGCGTGTCCACCCCCCAACTGGGCACTTTGACCAACACCATCACCACCTCGGACCAAGCCGCACCCTGGGTGTATGGCGTGCGGGCCTTGATGCGCGATCTGGCGCGGCGCGGGCTGCTGGCATAATTTTGGGTTGGCCTGAACGTGGCCTGCACTCACAGGCAGGCATTTCAGGCACTCCAAACTGATTCACCCAGAAAGCTCACCATGAACACCACCCCCTCCGGCCTGCAATACGAAGACACCGTTGTTGGCGAAGGCGCAGAAGCGACCAAAGGCCAGGACGTCACCGTGCACTACACCGGCTGGCTCTACAAAGACGGCCAGCAAGGTGCCAAGTTCGATTCGAGCCGCGACCGCCGTGACCCCTTTGTGTTCCCTTTGGGCGCAGGCATGGTCATCAAGGGCTGGGACGAAGGCGTGGCCGGCATGAAGGTGGGCGGTCAGCGCACCCTGATCATTCCCGCAGAGTTGGGCTACGGTGCCCGTGGCGCTGGTGGCGTGATCCCACCGAACGCCACCTTGAAATTTGACGTGGAACTGTTGGCGCTGAACTGATCAGCCCGCTGAAATGCCCCACTTGGCGGCGATCAGCCTCTTGAAACGCCTTTAAGACCCCCTATTTGTATGGGGTTCATTTCTCTTTTCCGGACATTGTTCATGTCAGACGCCACCCAAAACCCCGAAAACAAGCCCCTGAGCGACGAAGAACTCGCTGCCGCTGCTGCCATGGCTCCTGCCGATCCATTGGCCGATGCCCAAGCCGAACTGGCCAATGTGAAGGCCCAAAACGCCGACTTGGCCGACCAGTACCTGCGTGCCCAAGCCGATGTGCAAAACGCCCGCCGTCGCGCTGATGAAGAAATCAGCAAGGCCCGTAAATTTGCCGTCGAAAGCTTTGCCGACAGCCTGCTGCCCGTGCTGGACAGCCTGGAAGCCGGTCTGGCCATCCCCAACGCCACGCTGGAGCAGATCCGCGAAGGCTCGGAAGCCACCTTGCGCCAGCTGAAAAGCGCCCTGGAACGCAACAAGGTGGTCGAGATCGCCCCAGCCGCAGGCACCAAATTTGACCCGCACCACCACCAGGCCATCAGCGTGGTGCCTGCGGAGCAAGAGCCCAACACCGTGGTTTCGGTGTTGCAAAAAGGCTACCTGATCGCCGAGCGCGTACTACGCCCTGCCTTGGTGACGGTCACCGCGCCCAAATAAACGCAAGCGATTTAACGCCCAGTGTCACCCCGAACTTGATCCGGGGTCCATGACTTCAAGAAGATGGATGCCGGATCAAGTCCGGCATGACAAGTAAAAAAACCTTTTTTAGCGTGTGGGGACTTGAAAAGTTTTCACCCCACCCCACCTGCAGACCATCTGCACTTTCACTGAATTTTGGAGAATCAACATGGGAAGAATCATCGGTATTGACTTGGGCACCACCAACTCGTGCGTGGCCATCATGGAAGGCAACACGACCAAAGTGATCGA
>JACCDQ011417809.1_pt1 | contig 11888 bp, 6 predicted proteins | sample 7446031 | NCBI WGS metagenome assembly JACCDQ01 (sample SAMN15323442, study PRJNA562643) | freshwater metagenome | isolation source: river surface water | place: USA:Blue River Watershed | collected 2017-08-17
GAACCATTCGAACTGCTGATTGACAAGTCACCTCCCTTCCCCCCATTGTTCCCATTACCTCCGAGCGATACAACGGATCCGCGCAAGGTGATCGAATTAACTGAATTGATCGTGATCGCTCCACCCGTACCCCCATTATTATTATACGTAGGCATCACGGCTCCTCCCCCCGTAGCGTCCAGGACACTCCCAGCCGCAAAATTCACAGAACCACTGACAGTGTAGGTTTGGCTCGCACCATTCCCTCCATTTAAACCCGAATAAGCACCTGTGGCATTGCTCCATCCTTTGGTCATTATCTGTCCACTTGCGCTTACGATGAAATCCCCGCCAATCGTCATACTTAAATTCGCTGGCCGAACTGGACTATTCGTATTAAACACACTCCCACCACTCAAATCCAAGACGGCATTGACGCGTACATCGCCCCCTACATTAAATAAGACACTACTGGGTCCTTCAGTGGTTCGAATTGCCATATTGGCATTGATTTGCAATTCCCCCGCACAGGTAATTCGAAAAGTAGATGAATTCGAATAATAATAGAAATTCAATTGGCTCACAGCGGCATCAACAAGTACATTCCCCGCCTGCGTTCCTCCAACCCGAGTCGTATTAATCTCTACAGATGTATATGCCCCTAATTTATTTTGTAAATCCGTTGCACTTAAAATGGCATCATCTGCTGTGGGAAAAAAGGTATTTGCGCCATTCGGGCCACTTCCCCAAATACCATTACTACTCGTAGCAGCATTGGTAATTCGAATATTACTATGTTGAGCCAGCACGACAAAACTCAACAACCAAAACACAGCAACTAAATGGATTCTCATCATCATGACTTACATCAATAGTAATAATCCACTTGAATCCGATCGCCCACAACTAAAGTCGCCGCCCCATTATTCGTCGGGTTATAGGTCAAAATTGTTCCCGAAACAGAGAGCGCCGTCTTCGAAATCCGAACTCCATTGATAAATAAACGAATCGTTGAATTGACATTCGGGGTTTGTGTGAGCGTAAAACTTGTTTGACCTGCTGTCGCTACGGTGTACTCATCCGAGACAAATCGAACCAAACTGTAATCCATATTAATCGTCGCCTGGCTAACCGCATTCGTTCCATTTCCCTTCAGCATCCCCGTCAGCGTCGTGGCACCCGTTCCTCCTTTTCCCACCGTCAAACTTCCGAAAAACTTCGCATCGGTCACCGCACCATTCGCGATTTTAGCCGTACTAATTGCATTATCGCTGATCACCGGCGCCGCCGCAGTCGTCCCCGATCCTCCCAAATCACCCGCCAATTGAATCTTGCCTTTCGTGGTCGTATTCGCATCCACCACCGTGGCACTCGCCATCGCAGTCTGCACATAGGCCGTAGTAGCCAAGGCAGTCGAATTGTTACCGGAGGTTTGCGTTACGCCCGTCGTACCCGTGGGTAAACTCGGTGTACCCGAAAATACCGGCGAATTTAAATCCGCCTTATTGTTCAAGGAAGTCTGCGAAGCAATCCCCGACGTGGCCTGATCCACATAATCCTTCACCGCCTTCACCGACGGGTATTTGGCATTCGATCCGGCATCTGCCACTAAGTCAGTCGACTTATTCAGTAAGGATTCTTTCTGGACTAGGCCAGGTACTGTGGGTGTCGTCGCTGTACCTGCTAGATCACCGGCCAACTGAATTTTTCCCGTCGCAAGGGTCGTTGCATCGGGAACACCGTTGGAAATAACCATGGACATTGCATTATCGACATAAGATTTCACCGCACGCTGAGTCGGATAGAGGCTATTACTCGGATTTGAATTGCCTAAATCGATGGCGGCCGATTTATTGACCATGTTTTCATAGGTTCCGGAGAGATTGGCAACCGTACTCTGCGTAACATTTAATTGCGATTGCAAGGACCCGATTTGGCCTTGCATCGTAGAGGCCGTCGCTTGAATTTGACTCGAATTCTGCTGAATGCGTACATCATAATCATGCAAGGTAGTATTCACCTGCATCATGTCATCGGCTTGTTGCTTAAGCCGACTCGTTAATCCGGAAATCGACTGATCAATAATCCCAAAACGCGTCTTGTTTGCAGACTGATTCGCTTCAATCTTGGCGGAATTTTCCTGTACGCCCGTCAAGGCCGTGCCCATATCCTTCTTGATGGGATCCAAATCTTTGGGAATCAAATACCCCACATCATTTTTATACTGACTTAAATTCGTAGGAGAATCCCGAACATTTTTGTAATCCACTGAGGCAGCATAAAGCGAATAGGGACTAAAAGTCATCAGTTGATTACTTACTTCTGTATAATTTCCGGTGCCCGTAAAATTGACCGAGACCTGAAGTCGCTTTAATTTTTCATCCCAAACGATGGAATCAAATTGCGAATAGCGCACAGTCCCTGACGATGCGTTTGTACCCAAAGTTACCGTAGAGTTCCCCGAACCTATGATTAAATTTACCAGACCAAATTCATCCGTCTGTGTTTGATGAACTTCCTCGTAATCAATCCCTGCTTGTGAAATCAATGTAAATCGTACCCAAACCTTTCCTTTCGACAATGGCTGCCCAGCGATGACTTGCCCAGGAATTTCAATCGTGTTGGGATCTAAGATTACAGCTTGATAATTCAGGCCTTTTTGTTGGCCCAAAACACGCAACGAAAACAAAAGAAATAGTAGATACAGATACTTCATTTGATTTTCATTTATGGATTCAAGCTAATTCCCATCGAAATTGTCAGGGGTGACATATCCAATTTCCCCGTGGGACTTTGAGGAGCAAAAAGGCTTTCAGTCTTTCGAACTTGAACAAATGCGCGAATATTCGAACTAACGATTTTCGTTAGCTCCATCTGATATCCTGCGAATACTTTGAAGGAATTAAATTGACTATCCTGCGTCAAGGGATAATAACGATTGGATAACAGCTGGTTCCCGGCAATCAGTTGCTGGCCCATCACAACACCCGCTACACCCAGATCCCATCCTTTGTAAAAGGTATATTTGGGGCCTAAAGCCAACGAGAATCCGACAAAATCCGTTTGGTAAGAAAAGGCTATTTGCTGCACATCCCCAATGGCGTTCAGTTGGTGATAATTCAACCCTACTGCATAATTCAGTAGGCTCAACGACCTCGCTAGTTTAGGCCGATTACTGAAATAAATCGCCGACTTAGAAAACTTAGAAATCAAATGAGCTGTATCCACGAGCACATGTTCATGCGCAACTTCGACATGTAAACCCGACGATGGTTTCATCCAATCAATCAGCTTACCCTTAGAATTTTCGAATTGGTACGATGTGATGGCGGATCCGATGGACCATTTCCAAGATTGAGCATGCGCATGAAATGGCGCATGACACATATAGCATGTTATCAACAAAACGCCATAGAGGTGTTTCGCCAAGGCTTTATAATATTTCATCTATCAGAACTAGGATTGAGTTAAAATAAACATGACATTAACTCATACCTGGACAAGATAGCGATATTCAAAGAGTTTTGAAAAAGTTTACCAAGAAATTGATAAACTAAGCATACGAATTCAAGTTTAAAAACGTTAGCTACATGGGCACAACCCTGCCGGCGTCCACGGCAATATTTACCGCAAATCGATGTTATAATGCAAGCCCTTATTTTGACGTTGCGCCCGAGCATGTTTAATAATTAAATACGCGACATTGATCATATTCCGCAATTCACACAAGGGAACCGTAATACGCGATTGCTTATACAATTCTTCATGTTCTAAATAAATCAACTCCAAACGATCATAGGCCCGTTTCAACCGGCGATCTGTACGAACAATTCCCACATAATTCGACATGATGGACTCCAGTTCTCGAGTCATCTCGGTTACCAATACCAATTCCTCCGGATTTCGCGTGCCCGAATCATCCCAATCGGGAATACCAGCAGGTAAAACTTGGGTGCCATATTGGCTCACTGATTTTTCGAAAGCATTATGTGCATAAACGATTGCCTCTAACAACGAGTTCGATGCCAAACGATTCGCGCCATGCAATCCCGTATGCGAACATTCACCCGCGGCATATAGATTTTCTATATTGGTTTGACCAAAATGATCTACGATAATTCCACCACATAAATAATGTTGGGCCGGTACGACTGGGATCATGTCGGCCGACATATCCAATCCCAACTCCTTCAAGCAATGGGCATAAATCATCGGGAAATGCTGAAGAATTTCCTCCTTCGGAATATGACGGGTATCCAAATAGACGTGATCTACGCCATGAATTTTCATTTCGGAATCAATAGCACGTGCCACAATGTCACGAGGCGCCAAAGACAAGCGCTCATCGTATTTCTCCATAAAAGTAGAACCATCTTGGTTCTTCAAAATACCCCCATGGCCACGAACTGCCTCGGATATTAAAAAGGATGGTTTCTTCCCAGGATTATATAATGCCGTAGGGTGAAATTGAATAAACTCCATGCCTTGAACAAATGCCTTGGCCCGATAAGCCATCGCAATTCCATCACCTGTTGCTATGGTCGGATTGGTTGTCGACTGGTAAACTTGACCAATCCCCCCCGTCGCTAGGAGCGTAGTTTTGCCCAAAAAGGTTTCCACTTTTTGGGTTTTCTTATTCAAGACATAAACGCCATAACATTGTTTGCCCGGGGTATCTTTTGTCACCTTATCCCCCAAATGATGTTGGGTAATCAAATCAACAGCAAAATAATGGGTAAAAAAATCAACAGATCCAAAAGACTTAACTTTGGCTAATAAAGCGCGTTCAATTTCATTCCCGGTCGAATCCTTATAATGCAAAATGCGCTTATCTGAATGTCCACCTTCTTTGACTAGATCAAAAGAACCATCCGACCTCCGGTCAAAATCTGTCCCATATGCTATCAGCTCACGAAGTCTTTCCGGCGCTTCCTTTACGACCATTTCCACAACTTCCTGATCACTAATAAAATCGCCTGCCACCATGGTATCCTTTATGTGCTTCTCAAAGGAATCGTCCGTATCCCAAACAGCAGCGATACCTCCTTGCGCATATTTGGTATTCGTTTCTTCTGCAACGGTTTTGGTAATCAACGCGATTTTAATGGGTATATTTTGCTCCTCGAAGTGTTGAGCAACTTTGACAGTATAGGATAACCCTGCTATCCCCGAACCAATCACAATAAAATCATACGTAGGCATCCTGTTTTCGATTTTCCTGCAAATTAACCAAAAAGCGCTTTGGAAAAGAAAAGTAGATAATTTATTGTAGCTTTGCATTTGAAAAAATTTAAACCCTTTAAAATCAATCTATCTACATGGAATCTTCCAACAACACTTCTAAAATTGCGTTGATTGTTTTAGCAGTCTTAACCGCAGTACTTGGTGTACTCTATTTCCGTTCGAATCAATTAAACAACGAACAAGCGACAACCATCGAAGAAAAAGCGACTGAATTAGCAAATACACGCACATCGCTGGATTCTATCTCGACTCAATTGGATGCCAAAATCGCAGAAATCAAGTCTCTAGGCGGACAAGTTGCCGATTTAGAAGCTTTAAAAGTTCAATTGGAGCAAGATAAAGCATCGTTAAAACAAGCAAACCACGCAACAATCGCTTCCTATGAAACAAAAATCAAGGAATACAATTTGGTATTGACTCAAAAAGATGGCGAAATCGTTGAATTGAAGAAACAAAATGGAATTTTAACCGAAAGTAATCAAGTGTTGACAACGCAAAACACCAACTTGAATAATGAGAATTCCGGTTTAAAAAACCAAAACAAATCGTTGACAGATACATTAGCCGAAACAGCAGCTAAGAACAAAGAATTAGCGCGCAAGGTTAGTATCGCAGCTGCATTGAAAGCTCAAAATTTACGTGTACTCGCTGTGAATGCCAAAGGAAAAGAAACAGAGCGTGCGCGTTTAAATGGTAAGAAAATTGAAAAATTGAAAGTTGTCTTCACACTTGCTAACAACCCAATCACGAAATTAGAGAACAAAACAATTTATGTTCGTGTGATTGACGGCGAAGGCGCTACACTTTCTGATGAAGCAATTGGTTCAGGAAAAGTGAATGTGAACGGCAAAGAAGTCATCTATACAACTAAACAAGTTATTACATATACAAATGACAACCAAGAAGTAAGCGTTGTTTACCCACGTGGTGGCGTTGCTTACAAACCAGGTAAATATACTGTAGAGTTAATCGCAGAAGGATTTACGGTAGGTGCGGGGACGTTTGAGGTGAAGTAAGAGTTAAGAATTAAAAGTGAAGAGTGAAGAGGTAAGAATTAAGGGTTGATGCTATCAATTCGTAATTCTTACCTTTTTTTTTGGACAATAGACTTTAGACGTTGGACTGTAGAGACGCGATACTTCGCGTCTACTCCCCAGGTTAAAACCTGGGGTTATAACCCCAGACTTCAGTCTGGGGAATCGGTGTAAAGCGCCTCAGCAGGAACGAACGTCCAAAGTCAAACGTCTAAAATCCAGAGGCTATAGCCAAGAACTAAAATACGAAAACTCTTCACTATTCACTCTTAATTCTAAATTCTTAACTCTTAACTCTTCACTATTCACTCTTAATTCTAAATTCTTAACTCTTAACTCTTCACTATTCACTCTTAATTCTAAATTCTTAACTCTTAACTCTTAATTCTTACCTCTCACCTCTTACCTCTTCTCCCACCACCACTTCGAAAAGCTCTTCGTAAACAGAATACTCGACCCAATTGTTTGGTTAATTTGATAAGAGTTTAAAGACCCCGCTAGGGAGGTTTGCACGTTGCGATTATAAGTCTTTAAGCGCAAGGAACCATCCCGATTCATAAACCATTCCAATGCCCAATCGCCGAGCAATAATTGAGGACTCGTCTGATTTCGCGCATCCGTAAATCCACCACTCCGCGTAATACGCAATCGGTCATTGACATTATACGACGCTCGCAATTGTAAATTTGACAAGATATCCTGATTCAAAACCCCACCTCCCAAATACACATCCACATTCAAATCCTTATCTATCTTGGAAGCTAAATTACCCAATTGATTCGACAACATTTCTGTAAAATTCCCCATCAAATTACTGATCGCTATACCTGATCCGCCAAAGGGTGAGACCAACTGACCGAACAACAAAACATTACTAACCTGACGTGTCAACTCTTGTTCATCCGTTTTAATCCGATTCGCAAAAGCCGTCACAGCACCATTTAAATGAACGTCTTTCGGGTAATCCCGAATGCCAATATCAAAGGTAATATTGGGTGATAACAAACGATTCTGCAAATTAATCGTCACATCGACGGGGTACCGACGTTTAAATTCCGGCATATTGCTCTTGTTTGTCGTATCCAACAGAATTGGGAACAAGGACGCATATTGGGTATACACAGCCTTGATATCGACATTGGCCTCTAAGGGATCCCCTTTCCAGGATATCTTCGACCCGCGCTGAATGGCAAACTTTTTGTTAATCAAGTTCTGTAGCGTAAATGTATAATCACCCTGATCAATGGCATAATCCCCATTCATCTTAAAATCACCCTGCTTGTCCAAGGTCATTTTGATATTACCCATCCCATACACCCGCATGATATCGCCCTTCTTCGCATCAAATTGTACCTCGCCATAAGCCTCAGGGGTCAAAGCCAAATTAAGATCCATCGTAATCCCATCTTGCTTCAATTGATTCACCAACGGTTTTTGATTCAACTCAGCCGCCGCGGCTAAAGTATGACTATAAAAGGCATAATCCCCTTGATCCATTTGTTCATATTCGCGGTCCAATGGAATGAATAAGCGTGTCCCGCGATCACTTTTTAAATCTGCAGAAATGACTAAATGATCCACCGTTCCGCGTATAGCAAAGGGCCCCGTGGCATAACCTGTTCCATAATAAATCGACTTCGACGTTCGTAATGTATTCAACAACTTGTAACGACTAAGATCGGCTTTTAAATCCAATTCAAACGGACCATTTTTCGGAAAAGCAAGTAGTGCATTCATCCTTGCTGTGTTCCCTTCGGGATCTTTCAACAACCAGTTTTGGCCTACAATCTGTCTAGCATTAAACAGCACAGTATCCGCAAATAGGATACGCGTATTCAAATAATCAAAAGTCGTTTTTCCATTACGCACAATGATTTTACCATCCAAAATGGGTTCCTGGAATCGACCTCCTATTCGTAATTCGCCCGAGGCTTCCCCACCCAAATCCGAGAAGATTCCTTTCGCAAAAGGTTCCAATATCTGCAAATTCGTCTTATTCAATTCGGCACGAACATTCAATTTCTCCGACTCCTCAAAAGGGCGATAGGTTCCACTCACTGACAACACCGATTCCCCCAAACGATTTAAGTGATAATTCAAATCCATCAATTGCGAAGCTGCCTCATAGGTTCCTACGCCTTGAAAATCACCGATGTAAAACTTATCCAATCGCAACGAATCCAATAACAACCAAGAGTCCAAATGTGTATTTTGATACCAATTTTGCAAACTAAATTCAGCATTCATTTCGCCCTGAACCTTGGTTGCAAAGAGCGGAGCAAGTGTTCCCAATTGGAACTTATTGACCTTCAACTTCAAGGTTTCCGTTGAATCCATGGAGATACTTCCTTGTAGGGCAATCGACTGTTTTTTATTCGATATCAACACATGCTCAGCACGCAAATCCTGGCCTTGAATCCGAACTCGATTCTCTGGGTCAATCGACCAATCCTGACCTAAAATACGAACATAAGAATCCTTAAATTTCAAAGACAATCCATCCTTTTCAAATTTCCAAAGCCCCCCAAAATGCGCCATATTTTCTTCGCCTTGTTGCTTAAAATCTAAGCCAAAATTGATGCGATCTTGATCCCATAGGGCATCCAATTTGAAATTTTCCGTAGGCGTTAAAAAATTCAACTGTTGCTTCCGAGATTGAAAAATCAAGCTAGAAGATACCTCTGGACCTCCCAAGTATTTCGAGCTTTGAAAAGAGAAAACCGATTGATAAAACTTGTATCCACCCATAATGAGTGTGTCGGGATATGCCTCTAAACTTACCTGAAAACTGCGTCCTTTGGACACATTTCCAGAAAAAACGGTATTATGCCCAACACCGAGTGAAGGATAAAAGCGCTTCAATAAAGGTGCCACATCATGGCAAATAATCGTAAAATCAGCACCGTATTTATTATCCGTATCATGCATTTTTCCAGCATAATAGGCTTTTCGCTCCATGTCATTTTTCTGGAAATACAATTGATACTCCTCCCACAATTGAAGCAATTCTGCTTGCATCTGACTCGGCACAAATTCCCCATTCACTTCCACAGAAACAAAAGGCGAATTCAATACATAATGCCGTTTGGAACCGGAACGATTCTCCGCATTAAACGTCACCATATCCATCGCCAAATCTTCCATATTGGGCTTTTGAATAAATACGTCTTGGAAAAACCCACGCCCCATTAAATCATCCACATTATTCAATGCCAAATCAATATCAATAGCTGACTTAATTCGAATAGGTTCTTTCGTAAAATGCAAGGCCGCCAAATCCGCGCGCTCCACTTTCCCTTCCAATTGATAGCTAGGCTTTGCTTGTCGCAAATTGATTTCCCCTGCCAAATTAGCCACCAAATGTGTATCCTTGACTGCAACCGTTCCTTTAAACAATTGCTTCTGCAAATTCCCCTTTAAGCTCACGCGTTTGTACGCATAGCGATTGAAGTTAATCTCCGAAATCATGCCATCGAAATCGACATTTGCCGATTGATTCGAGAATCCCGTCCCTTTGATTTTAGCAGCCAAATCAATCGTGCCTAAGTAAGATTCTAACGCAAGGAGTTTGCCCAACTTAAATTTTCGTAGAGCAACGCTTCCATCATACGCTGAAAATGCCATTGAATCTTTCAATCGCATCGATACATCGCCTTCCATGTAGCCTAATCCCGTATTCGCTTGACCCGAAGTCCGGAAATTCATGTGCGTGCCATTGAACTTCCCAGCAAAGGAAACGGGGCCCAAAATACGCATTTTGTTAGACGCTGGCTTCGAGATAAAAACCGCCAAATCTTCAGGAATAAACAAAGAATTTCGCATGTTGAAATCCATTTGTGTCCTCTGAATTTCCGGCAAACCTTTGAATGAAAAATCACCGCGGAGTACACTCTTTGACCCGAATCCCAGAGAAAAATTCTTCAAGGCTAAATCCCGGACCGTACCATTTAATTTTCCAGTTGCGGTATACACGCCTTTGTAAGGATACATCGCCTCAATGAATCGCCCCACATCATCCGAATTCAAACGTGTTTTGACCAAATTTGCTTGCATGTTGGCCTTATCAAACCATTGCGTCAAATCCTCAATGTGCTTGTAGTTAACCAAAAATTGATTCGCCACATAGGACTCATTCACCGCTAAATCCAATCGGTCAAAGCGCATTTGCTTATCACAAATCATAAAATGCGTATTCATGCGCTTGACTTGTAACCGTGTAGCCTCATGTTGCGCCTTAAACCCAACCGTTTCCAAGCCAATGGTATCACCATGGGCATAAAACTGCTTCACCCGGGAATTAATATGGGAAATAGCAAAGTGCGACAAATCAAAATGCGTTGAATTTCCTCGATTCGGCTCTTGCTCATCATCCAATAAAAACTGCCCATCCACAACCTCTGCCTCGCGAATGACAAACATAGATGCACCCTTGGATGGCCCTGGCGAAATCCGATTGACCCAAGCGATAATTTGATCCGTAAAGTGATTTAAATTGACTTGGCCATGCTTTTTTTCAAGAACCAAATGAACCCTAGGCCGCAATAATCGAGCATAATCTAACGTAGGCTGATCACCCCCAAAAAAGAGATCACTGATACTGAAATTTACATCGAGATGCTCAATGTAAATCATTTCCTTACCCCAAGGGTCCTGAATCTTGAGCCCCGACAAACTTAATTCATCGAAAAACTTGACTTGAATTCCCTTAATTTCAACGGGATAGCCCAATTCACGCTCAATAGTGGGCGTAAAATAATTGGCTAAAAGCATTTGATTGGCAGGTGCCCGAAGCAGCAAAATACAGGTAAAAACAAGCAAAAAGATTCCTACCAACCCGTATAGGATCGCTTTAGCGAGGATCTTTACATATTTTACCATGTTTACTTTTTTTGCCCTATTTTTGCAGACAAATGGTCCTACTAGCAATCGAATCTTCTTGTGACGAAACCTCCGCAGCCGTAATGGTTAACGGAGAATTAAAGTCAAATATTATATCAACCCAACTCATCCATACGGAATGGGGTGGTGTTGTACCCGAGTTAGCTAGCAGAGAACATCAAAAAGCGATCATTCCTGTCGTTCAAGAGGCGCTGCAAAAAGCAAATATAAACAAAAATGACCTGAATGCCATTGCCTTCACGCGCGGCCCAGGTTTATTGGGTGCACTGCTCGTAGGAACATCCTTTGCGAAGTCTTTAGCCTTAGCCTTGGACATACCATTAATCGAGGTAAATCATATGCAGGCGCACGTTTTGGCTCATTTTATTGAAGAGCCCAAACCGCAATTTCCCTTTCTCTGCCTCACAGTAAGTGGCGGACATACGCAATTAGTCTGGGTCAAAGATGCTCTCCACATGGAGGTCATCGGCGAAACACAAGACGATGCGGTAGGAGAAGCTTTTGATAAAACCGCTAAACTCATCGGCCTACCTTATCCAGGTGGACCTTTAATCGACAAATTAGCGCAAGTAGGAAATCCGGATCGCTTTCCGTTTTCATTGGGCGAAATGCCCGGATTGAACTTCTCCTTCTCAGGAATCAAGACGCAAATCCTCTATTTTCTTCAAAAGGAAACGCAGAAGAATCCCCAATTTGTGGAAGAAAATAAGGCCGACATCTGTGCCTCCGTTC
>JACCDQ010366590.1_pt1 | contig 11887 bp, 5 predicted proteins | sample 7446031 | NCBI WGS metagenome assembly JACCDQ01 (sample SAMN15323442, study PRJNA562643) | freshwater metagenome | isolation source: river surface water | place: USA:Blue River Watershed | collected 2017-08-17
ACCGCCACCCCCATAGACAAGTTAACCGAGATGATGCCGGACCAGACCGGGCTGATCGCCATAGTCGGCAAGGCCGAGCGGGGGCCGACCGCGGTCGAGGCGATCAAGAAGCACAAGGCGGCTTACCTGATGGCGGTCGGCGGTGCGGCCTATCTGGTCGCGCGCGCGATCAAGGGGGCCAAGGTCGTCGGCTTCGAGGATCTCGGCATGGAGGCGATCTACGAGTTCGACGTGCGCGACATGCCCGTCACGGTCGCGGTCGATTCGACCGGCGAGAATGTCCACCACCTCGCGCCGCTGGTGTGGCGCGAGAAGATCGCCAAGGAAAAGCTGCTGGCCGGCGCCTGACGCCGGCGGCAGGTCGAAGGAGGATACGATGACCGGGATGACCCTCTTCTGCGCCCCGGGCGCGGTATCGCGCGCGGTGCTGATCGTGCTCGAGGAAAAGGGCATCCCCTTCACGCCCCACATGATCAGCCTCGCCAAGGGCGATCATCTCAAGCCCGACTTCCTTGCGGTGAACCCCAAGGGCAAGGTGCCCGCCTTGCTGGTCAACGACGTGGTGCTCAGCGAAACGCCGGCGATTCTCGCTTATCTGGACGCGCGCTTCCCCGAACAGGCCATCCTGCCCAAGGGCGACGCGATGGCGCATGCCCAGGCCTTGTCCGACATGGCTTGGTTCGCGTCCGCCGTGCACCCCAATTTTCCGCGCATCTTCCGCACCGTCCGCTTCTGCGACCTGCCCGAAGCACAGGAGCGGGTGCGCGAACAGGCGCGCGACCTGCTGGCCGACTGCCTCGACCTGATCGAGGGCCGGCTGACGGGCCGCGACTGGTGGTATGACAACTGGTCGGCGCTCGACGCCTATGCCCATTGGGCGTGGCTGCTGCTCGACCGCGCCAAGGTCGAAAATGCGACCGCGCGCTGGCCGGCCTTCGCGGCCCATGCCGAACGGATGGGCCATCGCCCCGCGGTGATGCGGGCGCTGGCGCACGAGGTCGGGGCTTAAGCCTTTTTCTCGCGCGCGACGCGGCTCGCCGCCTCGGCCTCGACCTGCCGGAAAATCTGCTCGAGATCGTCGACGCTGACATCGATCAGCTCGTTCGACCGGGCAAGGACAGCCTCGACGTCCGCGCGACTATAATGCCCCGGCATAGCGGGCGCCGGCGGCGGCGCGCGATGCGGGTATCGGTGCCCCAGCGCGTTGTTGACCAGCCAGCCAAGCCCGAGCAGCAGCGCCGCGTTGAGCGCGACCGGCACCAGCGCGAACGACCAGCCCGCGGCATGGATGGCTGGCCCGCCGGTCGCCGCCACCAGCGCGACCGCCCCGCCGGGGGGATGCAGACATTGCGTCGCCCGCATCGCGAGGATCGCCGCGGCGACCGCGACCGCGCCGCTAACCACGGGATCGCCGATCAATCGGCCGCAAACTATGCCCACCAGCGCCGATACCAGTGACCCGCCAAACAAGGCCCATGGCCGCGCCAGCGGGCTGGCAGGGACCGCGAACAGCAGTACCGCCGACGCCCCCATTGGCGCAATCAGATAGGGCAGTCCCTCGGCGGTCCCGAGCCAGGCGCGACAGATGAAGGCCGTCAGCCCAAGGCCGACCAGCGCGCCGACCGATGCGCCCAGCCAGTCAAGCCGCCCGGCAGGACCGACCAAGCGCCTCATGCCGGCTGCGTCATCATCAGCGTGCGACGCCGCCCGCAGCCAGCACCGCAAGCGTCACCAGTTCCGAGGCCGTCGCCGACATCGTCGCGATCTGCACCGGCTGCTCCATGCCGACCAGCATCGGGCCGATCACCGAATCGCCGCCCAGCTCGCGCAGCAGCTTGGCCGACAGGTTGGCGGCCTGCAGCCCCGGCATCACCAGCACATTTGCCGGGCCCGACAGGCGGCTGAACGGATAGGCGCCCGCCATCTTGGGGTTGAGCGCAACGTCGGGCGTCATCTCGCCCTCATATTCGAAGCTCGGCGCGCGCGCATCGAGGATGCGAACGGCCTCGCGGATCGTCTCGAGATCGTCGCTGCCAATCGGGTTGCCGAAATTGGAATAGCTCAGGAAGGCGATGCGCGGCTCGTGGCCCATGCGACGCGCAACCGCGGCGGTCTGCTCGGCAATGTCGGCAAGGTCGGTCGCGGTCGGATGCTCGTTGACCGTCGTGTCGGCCATGAACACCGTGTGGTGCTGGCCGACAAGGACGTGGATGCCGAACGGCTTGCGATCGGCAATCGGGTCGATCACGCGCCGCACCTGCCGCATCGTCTCGGCATAGGGTCGCGTCACGCCGGTGATCATCGCGTCAGCCTCGCCCAGCGCGACCAGCAGCGCGCCGAACACGTTGCGGTCGCGGTTGACGATCGCCTCGACCTGGCGACGCAGATAACCGCGACGCTGCAAGCGGGCGTAGAGATATTCGACCATCTTGGGCACCAGCGTCGAGCGCTTCGAATTGTGCAGCTCGAAGCTCTCGGGGTCGGCGACGCCCAGCGCGCGCAGGCGGTCGGGAACGTCGTCGCGACCAACAAGGATCGGGGTGCCATAGCCGCCCTCGCGGAAGTCGATCGCGGCGCGCAGCACCACTTCCTCTTCGGCCTCGGCGAAGACGACGCGCTTGGGCCGCGCCTTGGCGCCCTCATAGGCCATTTCAAGCACCGAGGTCGTCGGGTTGAGGCGCGACTTCAGCCGGGTGCGATATTCGGCCATGTCGAGGATCGGGAGGCGGGCGACGCCGCTGTCCATCGCGGCCTGCGCCACGGCCGACGGCACCACCTCGATCAGCCGCGGATCGAACGGCGCGGGAATGATGTAATCGGGGCCGAAGGTCGGCGCGAAGCCATAGGCCGCGGCGACTTCCTCGGGCACCTGCTCGCGCGCCAGCGCGGCGATGGCGTGGGCGGCGGCGATCTTCATGTCCTCGTTGATCGTCGTCGCGCGCACATCAAGCGCGCCGCGGAAGATGAAGGGGAAGCCCAGCACATTGTTGACCTGGTTCGGATAGTCCGAGCGGCCGGTCGCGACGATCGCGTCCGACCGCGCGCCATGCGCGTCGGGCGGGGTGATCTCGGGATCGGGATTGGCCATCGCGAAGATGATCGGCTTGGGCGCCATCGACGCCACCATCGCCGGCGTCACCGCGCCCGCGACCGACAGGCCCATGAAAACGTCGGCCCCGACCATCGCCTCTTCGAGCGTGCGGCGGTCGGTGGCGACGGCATGCGCCGACTTCCACTGGTTCATGCCCTCGGTGCGGCCCTTATAGATCACGCCCTTGGAATCGCACAGGATCACGCGGTCGGGCGAAACGCCCATCGCCTTGATCAGCTCGGTGCAGGCGATCGACGCCGCGCCGGCGCCATTGACCACCACGCTCAGCTCGCCAAGGCTGCGCCCGGTCAGGTGCGCGGCGTTGATCAGGCCTGCCGCCGCGATGATCGCGGTGCCATGCTGGTCGTCATGAAAGACGGGGATCTTCATCCGCTCGCGCAGCGTCTGCTCGATGATGAAGCATTCGGGGGCCTTGATGTCCTCGAGGTTGATCCCGCCGAAGCTCGGCTCCATCAGCTCGACCGCGTTGATGAAGGCGTCGACATCCTCGGTGGCAAGCTCGAGGTCGATTGAATCGACGTCGGCGAAGCGCTTGAACAGGACCGCCTTGCCTTCCATCACCGGCTTCGAGGCAAGCGCCCCGAGATTGCCGAGGCCAAGGATCGCGGTGCCGTTCGAGATGACCGCGACGAGGTTGCCCTTGGCGGTATAGTCATAGGCGGTGTTGGGATCGTCGGCGATCGCGCGGACCGGCACCGCGACGCCGGGCGAATAGGCCAGCGACAGGTCGCGCTGGGTCGCCATCGGCTTGGACGCGATGATCTCGATCTTGCCGGGACGTCCCGACGAGTGGAACAGGAGCGCCTCGCGCTCGGAAAACTGTACGTTGCTTTCGCTCATTCCGTGTCCCCCGGGTCCGGATTGCGGCCCGCTCATGATATTTGAGCCTATTGGGGCATGGCTGCGCGCATCACAAGCCGCTATCAATGATTTATGGCATCCACCCTGTCGAATGATTCCGCCCCGGCCACGCCGATGATGGCCCAGTATATGGCGCTCAAGGCGCAGGCGCCCGACTGCATGCTTTTCTATCGCATGGGCGATTTCTTCGAACTCTTCTTCGACGACGCCAAGGCCGCCTCGGCCTGCCTCGATATCGCGCTCACCGCGCGCGGCGAACATGGCGGCAACGCCGTGCCGATGTGCGGTGTGCCCGCCCATGCCGCCGAGGCCTATCTGGCGCGGCTCATCAAGGCCGGCCACCGCGTCGCCATCGCCGACCAGGTCGAGACCCCCGCCGAGGCGAAAAAGCGCGGCGGATCCAAGGCGCTGGTGACGCGCGCGATCATCCGCGTCGTCACCGCCGGCACCCTGACCGAGGAAGCGCTGCTCGACGCGCGCGCGGCCAACTGGCTGGTCGCGGTCGCCGAGGCGGGCGGCGGGGTCGGCATCGCCGCCGCCGACATTTCGACCGGCCGCTTCGAGATCATGGCCCCCGCGCCGGGCGCGCTCGAGGCCGAACTGGCGCGCCTGTCCGCGGCCGAACTGATCGTCCCCGAGGGATGGGATACCGCGCCCGCCAACAGCTGGGTCTGCCCACGCGACGGCTTCGACAGCCTCGCGGCCGAAGCCCGGCTCAAGGAAATTTTCGGTGTCGCCACGCTCGACGGCTATGGCAGCTTCTCGCGCGCCGAGCTCGCCGCGACGGGCGGGCTGATCGCCTATCTCGAGCGCACCAATTCGGGCAAGCTGCCCTTCCTCCAGCCACCGCGCCGCCGCACCAGCGCCAGCCACATGCTGATCGACGCGGCGACCCGCGAAAGCCTCGAGCTGACCCAGACGACGGCGGGCAACCGCAAGGGCAGCCTGCTCGACGCGCTTGACCGCACTGTCACCGGCGGTGGCGCGCGCCTGCTGGCCGCCGACCTTTCGGCCCCCTTGGCCGAGGCAGGCGCGGTCGCGGCGCGACTCGATCTTGTCGAGCTGCTGGTGCGCGACGGTAATCTGCGCGACATGTTGCGCGGCCGGCTGCGCATGCAGCCCGACATCGCCCGCGCGCTTGGCCGCCTCGTCGCCGGGCGCGGTGGCCCGCGCGACCTCGCGCTGCTGCGCGACGGGCTGAACGAAGGCCAGTTGCTCCACGAGACGCTCGCCGCCCTGCCCAACGCGCCCGCGCTGCTGACCGGGTTGCTGCCCGCGTTGCGCGGGCATGGCGCGCTGGTCAGCCTGCTGGCGCGCGCGCTGGTCCCCGCCCCGCCGATCGACACCGCACAGGGCGGCTATATCGCCACCGGCTATGACGCGGCGCTCGACGAACTGCGCGCCATCGGGTCCGACGGCCGCCGCGCGATCGCGACGCTCGAGGCGCAATATCGCGAGCGCACCGGCATCGCCGCGCTCAAGGTGCGCCACAATAATGTGCTCGGCTATCATATCGAGGTGCCTGCAAAACATGCCGACCCGCTGATGGCGGTCGATTCGGGCTTCACCCACCGCCAGACGCTGGCGGGCGTGGTGCGCTTCAACGCCGCCGACCTGCACGAGGAAGCCACGAAGGTCGGACAGGCTGGCGCGCATGCCATCGCCGCCGAGGCCGCCCATCTCGAAGAGCTGACCGCGCAGGCGCTCGCCCGCGCAACCGAGATCGCGGCGACCGCCGACGCGCTGGCCCGACTCGACGTCGCGGCCGCCCTTGCCGAACGCGCGATCGAGGGCGGCTGGTGCCGCCCGGATCTTGCCGAGACGCCCTGCTTCGAGGTCGAGGGCGGGCGACACCCGGTCGTCGAAGCCGCCGTCGCGGCCTTTGGCGAGCGCTTCGTCGCCAACGACCTCACCCTCGCGCCCGACCGCCGCCTCTGGCTCGTCACCGGCCCCAATATGGGCGGCAAGTCGACCTTCCTGCGCCAGAATGCGCTGATCGCCGTGCTCGCGCAGGCGGGCAGCTATGTGCCGGCGGCACGCGCCCGGCTCGGGCTGGTCGACCGCCTGTTCAGCCGCGTCGGCGCGTCCGACAACCTCGCGCGCGGCCGCTCGACCTTCATGGTCGAGATGGTCGAGACCGCGGCCATCCTCGCGCAGGCGACCGAGAAAAGCTTCGTCATTCTCGACGAGGTCGGGCGCGGCACCAGCACCTATGACGGCCTCGCCATCGCCTGGGCGGTGGTCGAGGCGGTGCACGAGATGAACCGCTGCCGCTGCCTGTTCGCGACCCATTATCACGAGCTGACGCGCCTTTCGGAAAAGCTCGACGCCCTGTCGCTCCACCATGTCCGGGCACGCGAGTGGAAGGGCGAGCTGGTGCTGCTCCACGAACTGGCCGACGGTCCCGCCGACCGCAGCTATGGACTTGCCGTCGCCAAGCTGGCGGGGCTCCCGCCGCAGGTGATCGCGCGCGCCGCAAGCGTGCTCGACATGCTCGAGGCCGGGCGCGCAAAAACCGGCGGGATCGCCGCGGGCCTTGACGAGCTGCCGCTGTTTGCCAGCGCCGCCGCGCCCGAGCCCGAGGCCGCTGATCCGCTGCACGAGGCGGTCGACGCGATCGACCCCGATACGCTCACCCCGCGCGAGGCGCTCGACCTCGTCTACGCCCTCAAGAAAATCGCACGCGACGCCTAGGCCCCCATGTCGACACGCTTCGAACTCATCTCGCAAAAGCGCGCCATCATCGAACGGCGGGTGCTCGCCGACCGGCTGGCCGACCTGCTGCCCGACAGCAATGACAGCGCGGCGTTGCGCGCGGCCGCCTTCCCGGTCCTGCGCGAGGCGCTGGCCCATGGTCGGGCGGAAATCGCCCACCGGCTTGCCGACTCGCCCAGCCGCGGCACCGAGATCGCGGCAAGCTACGCCTTTCTGACCGACCAGCTGCTGCGGCTGATCTTCGATTTCACCACCGGGCGCCTCTATCCCAACAACAATCCCTCGGCGGGCGAGAAGATCGCGCTGATCGCGGTCGGCGGCTATGGCCGGGGTGAAATGGCGCTGCACAGCGACGTCGATCTCGCCTTCATCACGCCCTACAAGCAGACCGGCTGGTGCGAACAGGTGATCGAGGCGATCCTCTACCAGCTGTGGGACCTCGGGCTGAAGGTCGGCCATTCGAGCCGCTCGCTCGACGAGATGGTCCGGCAGGCCAAGGCCGATCTCACCATCCGCACCGCGCTGCTCGAAGGCCGCTATGTCTGGGGCGACGAGGCGCTGTACGAAGCCGCCTCGGAGCGCTTCCACCGCGAGGTCGTCAACGCCACCGCGCGCGCCTTCGTGACCGAGAAACTCGCCGAACGCGACCAGCGCCACCAGCGGATGGGCGACAGCCGCTACGTCGTCGAACCCAATCTCAAAGAGGGCAAGGGGGGCTTGCGCGACCTCCACACCCTCTTCTGGATCGGCAAATATGCCAACAAGGTCCGCTCGGTCCCCGAGCTGGTCGATGTCGGCCTGCTCAGCGCCGCCGAGCTGCGCCAGTTCCAGCAGGCCGAGAATTTCCTCTGGGCGGTGCGCTGTCACCTCCACATCGTCACCGGCCGCGCCGAGGAGCGCCTCACCTTCGACGTCCAGCGCGAGATCGCGACGCGGATGCGCTACGCCGACCGCCCCGGCAAGACCGGGGTCGAGCGCTTCATGCAGCATTATTTCCTGACCGCGAAAAAGGTCGGCGACCTGACGGGTGTCTTCCTCGCCCATCTCGACGAGACCTTCGCCGCGCGCGGGCGACGCTTCGGCCTGCCCAAGCTGCGTCGCCGCCCGGCCAACCTCAAGGGCTTCGTCCTCGACCGCGGCCGCCTTGCGCTGCCCGCCGAGGATTTTTTCGAACAGGACCCGGTCCGCCTGCTCGAGATGTTCGCGCTCGCCGACCAACATGGCCTCGACATCCACCCGCTCGCCATGCGCTCGGCGGCGCGCGATGCCCGGCTGATCGACAACAAGGTCCGCACCGATCCGCGCGCCAATGCGCTCTTCCTCGACATTCTCGCCAGCCCGCGCGGCCCCGAGCGCATGTTGCGCGCGCTCAACGATGCCGGGGTGTTCGGCCGCTTCGTTCCCGACTTCGGACGCGTCGTCGCCCAGATGCAATTCGACATGTATCACCACTATACCGTCGACGAGCATTCGATCCGCGCCCTCGGCCTGCTGTCCAAGATCGAAAAGGGCGAGCTGACCGAGGACCATCCCCACAGTTCGGCCGTCATCCGCCAGGTCATCTCGCGCCGCGTCCTCTACGTCGCGGTGCTGCTCCACGACATCGCCAAGGGACGCGGGGGCGATCACAGCGTGCTCGGCGCCGAGGTGGCCGAGAAGCTTTGCCCCCGCTTCGGCCTCAGCCCGGCCGAGACCGAGATGGTCGCGTGGCTGGTGCGGCATCACCTGCTGATGTCGGACACCGCCTTCCGCCGCGACCTGTCGGACTTCAAGACGATCCTCGACTTTGCCGAGATCGTGCAGTCGCCCGAGCGGCTGCGGCTGTTGCTGATTCTTACCGTGGTCGATATTCGCGCCGTCGGCCCCGGCATCTGGAACGGCTGGAAGCGCCAGCTCCTGTCCGACCTCTACGATGCCGCCGAGGAAGTGCTGCGCCTCGGCCACAAGCAGCGCGGCCGCGCCGAACGCGTTGCCGCCAAGCAGGAGCAGCTGGCGCTGGCGCTGCGCTGGGGGCAACCCGACTTCGCGCGCTACGCCAAGCGCCTCCCCGAAAGCTACTGGGTCGCCGAGGCGCTCGACATTCTCGAGCAGAATGCCCGGCAGGTCGCCGCCGCCGACGCCGAGGGCAAGCCGCTCTCGATCGCCGCCGTCGCCAACCCCGACCGCGGCGCGACGCTGGTCAGCATCTACACGGGCGACCATCCCGGCCTCTTCTACCGTATCGCCGGCGCGATCCACCTTGCCGGCGCCAGCATCATCGACGCGCGCATCCACACCACGCGCGACGGCATGGCGATCGACAATTTCCTCGTGCAGGATCCGCTCGGCAACCCCTTCGCCGAGGACAGCCAGCTCGACCGGCTCGCCCATGCGATCGAGGACGCGCTCGCCAACCGTTCGAAACTCGCCGACCGGCTCGCTGCCAAGCCGCTGCCGCGCCGCCGCGCCGACGCCTTTGACATCGAACCCAATGTGCTGATCGATAACAAGGCGTCGAACCGCTACACCGTGGTCGAGATCAATGCCCGCGACCGCCCCGCGCTGCTCAACGCGCTGGCGCACGCCCTCTTCCAGTCCAAGGTGACGATCCACTCGGCGCACATCGCCACTTATGGCGAGCGCGCGGTGGACGTTTTCTACCTGACCGACCTGATCGGCGACAAGGTCGTCTCGGCCACCCGTCTCAAGACGCTCGAGCGGCTGCTGCTCGAGGCGGCCGCCGGCAGCCCCGGCGACCGCAAGGCCGCCTAGCGCGATTATTGTCCCGAGACCGAGTCGCCATCCCATGCTCCGATCGGAGCAGGGTGGAGAGGCTGTAGGACAGCATGATCTTCGACAATCTGGTCCGGTCCGGAGCAAATTTGCCCCGGACCGGATCGATCATCGTCAGAACTTGGTGCGCAGCGTCAGACCCCATGTCCGCGGCTCGGCAGGGAAGACGATGAACAGGCTGTCGGCGCTGGCAGCCGCGCCCGCCTGCACCGCGGCGATCGTTCCCGATCCCTGGATCGGCGCGCCCGCCACCACCTGCCGGTAGTCGGTATCAAGCAGGTTCTGCGCCCACAGCTCGATCGCCCAGCCCTGGTCCGGCCCGGTCAGGCCCAGCCGGGCATTGACCACCGCAACACCGGGCTGGCGCTTCTCAGGGAACAGGTCGGACCCGGTGTTGATTTCCGACTGGTAGCGCATGTCGGCATGGACCAACGCCGACAGGCCGCGCCCTCCCACCGGCGGCGTCCATGTCAGGCCGGTCGTCACCGTGTAAAGCGGCGCGTTCGACAGGCGTTGCCCGGGCAGCACGAACAGCGTCGACGGCAGCGCCGCGCCGTCGAGACCCGTGATCGTGTCGCGGTAGCGCGTGTCGGCCAGCGTGAAACCGGCATCGACGCTCAGGTGACGCGTCGGCGACAGCCCCGCCTCGAGCTCGACGCCCTTGCTGATCACGCCCGCCTTGCCGCCATTGCCCTCGATATTCTCGACCGAGAAGTTGAGGCCGTTAAAGGCGTTGAGCTGGAAGTCGCGGAAGCGCTGGTAGAAGCCGCTGGCGGCGAAGCGCACGCCCCGACCACGATATTTGAGCCCGACCTCGAAGGCGTCGACCTTCTCGGCGGCAAAGCGCAGATCGGCGACATTGGCCGCGCCTGGCGTCAGGCCCGCACGGTCAAGGTTGAAGCCGCCAGCCTTGTAGCCGCGCGAATAGCTGGCATAGGCCAGCAGCCTGTCGGTCGGCTTCCAACCCAGCACCGCGGTGCCCGACCATTCATTGTCCGACATGCGGTCGGCAAGCTGGCCATCGACCCCGCCGCCGATATTATTGGCGCAGGACAGGCTGCGAATGCCGCTGATCAGCGTATTGAGCTTGCCCGCCGTCGCCGCGTCGATCAGCCCGCCGCCCAGCGCGCCCGCCACCTGCGTCGACAGCACCGACAAGGTCGCGGCCTGCGTCAGGCAGACATTGGTATCCGACGCGATGTCGGCGTCCATCGTCTTGCGGTCATGGGTGTAGCGCGCGCCCAGCGTCAGCGTGACACGCGGCGCGACGTCGATCACATTATGCGTGAACAGCGCCCAGGTCCGGTCCTTCTGGCGGAAGCGGTCGAGTGTCGCGCCGTCGTCGCTGATCGCTGCCAGCCGGTCGAGCGTCGAGAGCAGCGGCGCGCCGAACGCGCCCATGCCTGCCTCGATCGTCGGCCGCGCGAGCGGGTTGAGACACCCCGCCTGCCCCGGCGCCAGCGCCGCCGCGCTGATCGCGCCAGCGATGCGGCAGCCCTGTACCAGCCCGTAATCGGCACCGAAGCGGACATTGTCGGCAAGATCGAGCCGTTCGTCGGCATAATAGCCGCCGACCAGCCAGTCGAGCCGGTCGCCAAAGCCCTTGCCCTGCAGTCGCACTTCCTGCGTGAAGGTGCGGAAACGCTGGCGATAGGCATCGCGATACAGGATATCGAGATTGGTGAAGTCGGCGTCGGTCGCGCGCGCCAGCTGCCAGTCGCGCCACGCGGTGATCGAGGTCAGCTTGGCCGCGCCAAAATCCCACCCCAGTTCGGCCGACACGCCCCAGTCCTCGACATCCGAGCGATAGTCACGCCCTGGCGTCACCGAAACGCGCTGGCCGAACGGATTGTCGTTGATCACCCCGCCGAGCGCGCGCTCAAGTGCGGCAAAGGCGTTGGGCTGCGCGATGATGTCGTCACCCGACCGCACGACCTGCTGCGTCGGCAGGAAGGTCGCCGCGCAGCATTGCTCGTCGCGCTTGGCATAGTCGGCGATCAGCCGGACGCTCAGCGCGTCGCTCGCCTCGTGCAGCAACTGGCCGCGCACCATCCAGCGGTCACGGTCGTTGAAGCGACGCCCCGTGGCCCCGACATAATCGTCCGATTCCTTCAGGAAACCGTCGCGCTTCGAGATCAGCCCGTCGAGGCGATAGGCGGTCTTGCCGCCGATCGGGCCGGTCAGGCCCAGCCGATAGCGCCGCGCGTCATAATTGCCAAAGCTCGCCTCGGCTTCGCCTGCCTCGGTGAAACTCGGCTTCTCGGTGATGATGTTGATCAGGCCCGCCGAGGCGTTGCGGCCGAACAGCGTGCCCTGCGGGCCGCGCAGCACCTCGATCCGCTCGATCGCGGCCAGCTCGCCCAGCGCGACGCCCGAACGGTTGCGATAGACCCCGTCGATGAAGGTCGCGACCGAGCTTTCGAGGCC
>JACCDQ010386235.1_pt1 | contig 11886 bp, 10 predicted proteins | sample 7446031 | NCBI WGS metagenome assembly JACCDQ01 (sample SAMN15323442, study PRJNA562643) | freshwater metagenome | isolation source: river surface water | place: USA:Blue River Watershed | collected 2017-08-17
GCTGAAAAATGCGCGAGTCCGATTCTGTGCAGAAATCAAATATAAATTCCAAATTAGCGGGCGTTTGGAGGTCGGTTTGTGTGCGAATGTACTCATTGGCTATTTTGACGCTGGGCTTGCTTTGCGTGAGCAATTGGTACGCGTAGGAGCGCAAAAAATCGGGTTTGCGGTTGCCATTTTCGTACTCATCGGCATAATCGGCAGTCTTATCGCCACGATTGAGCGTAGCTTTGCCAAGTGTCAAAAACTGATCGGCTGGGCGCGCGCCTTTCGATTCGTTCACGACTTTGCCATCTGCATCTATAAATAACAAGGTCGGATACGAGCCTACTTTGTACTTTTGGGCAAACCCCACGCCATCGCCTTTTTCGCAATCCATCTTTACATTGATAAAATGCTTGTTGTAAAATGCTCCGACTTCGGGCTTCGGAAACACGTCTTGCGCCATGCGTTGGCAGGGACCGCACCATACAGCATACGCATCTACAAAGAGAATTTTATGCTCTTGTTTGGCTTTGGCTAAGGCTTCTTCCCACGTCCCTTGAAAAAACTGAATGCCGCCTGTTTGGGCTGCTGCGTGTATGGAAATACTTGATAATAAAGCAAAAACAATTTGGTATAATTTCATATTGAACAATGATTAAAGATGGTGAATATAACAACAAAAAATAAATTGTTTTTCATCACAAAAATACGATATTTGTATCCGAATATCTAAATTTTTATTTTGAATATCATTTGTTGAGAAGTATGCAGATAATAGAAACGATAAAACAGTTCACCAAACCATTGCAAGGGCGTTTGCTGCCGAGTAATGTATGGGTTTGGATTGCATATATAGTGATAATAAATTTAGCGATTAATATTTTTTATACAGAAATAGAAGGCATTATCAGTGAGAAATTAATAAAAAATACTTTTGAATATTTTAAAGGCAAATCTTCGTTATCATTAGATGTATTACTAGTATCTTTCTTATTTGGGTTGGGGTTTTGGGCATATCGAAAAGCGTACTTAGGATATGTTTTTTCAGATGTTTCGTTGTTTCTAATTTGGGTTGCTTTTATACTTTATGGGCGGTTTTACTCAAATCCTGCGTGGCAGGCTGAACCCCTATTTTTAATTAAACAATTAACGTATGCTAATATTTTAGCTTGGGGTTTAGAATCTGCATTTTTATTTATCTTCTTATATAATTACCTCAAAACTTACTATCAAGATGTTGAAAGATATTTAATATTTGTAGTTTTAAGTATTTTCCCAACAGCCTTAATTTTGTCTTGGTTTGGATATGATTTTGCAATTTTAGAATCAATTATACTAATCAGCATTCTATATATTGCACCTTTTCAGCATTTATATTTAACGTTTGGGGTATTGCGAACGAGTTTTATTTTAGTATTGGCAGCTTTATTAATGTTGTATGCAGCTTTTCCAAATGACTTAATACAATATTTATTAAGCCATGCTATTTTTGTTATAATTTTGGTAAATGTTTTATGGTTCTTGTTAAAAAAAGAGCAAGCCAAGCCTAATTTAAACTTTTTCGTAGAAGACACTCCAACAGACAACGACAGCATCGGGCGCAAGGTGTTTGCTCAAAACTTAGTCGAACAGCTACACAGCCAAACATTTACGGAAGCCTTTACGGTGGGAATTTTGGGCGAATGGGGTGCTGGTAAGTCGCAATTTATGAACTATATGCGCAAAGAGTCGGACGAAAAAAGCGACGTTATTTATTTAGATTTTTCGCCTTGGCTACAAAGCCATAATACAAAATTGGTTGTCGTTCAGCATTTTTTTGAAGCTCTTGCCGAAAAATACAAGCCTTATAGCTCGGCATTGAGCAAACAACTCAATAGCTACCAACATAAACTTTTTGAAGCCGTGCCTGCTACGGGTGGGATTGGTATGATTTGGAAAGCTGCTAAGGACTTGCTAAACGATTGGCTAACCAACGATATCGACAGCGAAAAAATTAACGAAGCTCTCAAAGTTATCAACAAAAAAACAGTTGTTTTTATCGACGACCTCGACCGTCTGCACGCGGACGAAGTATTGGATATTCTGAAAGTGATGCGCACGGCTGCCAATTTTTGGAATACTGTGTATATCGTAGGTGCAGATAAGCCGCGTGTGATGGAATTGCTAATAAGTAAGCATTCGGACGAAAAGTTTTTAGATAAATTTATTCAATTGGAAGTGCATCTTACGCCAATTAAGAAGGGTACATTATGGGCTGAATTTGTCCGAATGTGGAATAGTTCTGATGTATCAAAACTTATCTCTATTGACTATATTGCCAACAACAAAGAAATCGCAGATACATTTGAATCACATATAAAAACATATCGCGATGTGAAACGTTTGTTTAATTTAGTTGTGTCGGATTATCTTTTTTTGAATAATAAGTCTGTTTTAATAGATTTAGGAGATTTTATATTTTTATCGGTGATAAAATTAATTTCTATTGAAACTTATAGAGAGCTATATAGCAAAGGGTTTCTTTTGTTTGTAAAGGATAATAAAAAGAGTTCACGTTTTTGCCTGTTTTTCGACAAAATATTTCAACGCGGCAATTCTAATACATATTATATTAGATTATATAATACAACCTCATTTCCTTTTTATTTCTCTTTTGCACGGACAGAAATATTAGATGCCATACTCGTTGCACTGGAAGATGAGACTATACAAGGCGCAGACAAGAAAATTAAACTATACGCCTCACAAAATAATGCTGATGGTTGTATTAATTATTATGCAAAAGAAATTTCCTTAATAGCGGAATATGCTTCTAATAAATCATTGGCTTGGGCATTGTATTATGTTTATTGCATAGCATATAGATTGGAAAATGAAGTTAAATTTTATTGGTCAGAAAGCGAATCTAATAAAAAAATAGAACAACAGGAAGTAGGAAGATTGTTGTCAAAATACTTAGAGGGCGAAAAAGGCAATGATGGGATTTATTATTTTTTTCATTGGTTAATTCAAGTAAATATGCCTGATAGAGCCTCATTATTTAACAATGAAATTATATTTTGGTTAAATAAAGCATCGGTAGAGCATTTGCCGTTGTTGATGGTTGTTATCCAATTGGGTATTATATCTGATCAATTGATTTATTTTATAAATAAAAATTTATCTATTCTCCTTGCGGGAGAAATTAATGTAACTGATACTGATATTTCATTGGCATTTTTTAATGAATACAAAAGTAATATATATTCATTTGTTCTTAATAAAAAGAGGGAAAGCTGCACAATCGAAGAAGAAAATCTTATGAATATATACTTAGAATGCTATAAAAATAAAGGTCGCATTAGCAACTATAAATGGACAAATGATACTCGTCAGTATTATGAAAAAAACCGAAAATTGTATTTAAAAATTCAGGAAGATTATAACCAAAAATTCAAGGAACTATTTGGTTCTTGAAACTAATTCACAAAAAACGATGTTGTAAGGGCTTGTAAGAGCAACACAACGATTGTTCATTATAAACATCAACTATTTTAAATTCTTTACATCATGTCATTGGAAGTAAAAGTGAACGAGGCTATCAAAGAAGCCATGAAAGCAAAGGACGAAGCGCGCAAACGTGCATTGCGAAGCATCAAAGCACAGATTTTGTTGTTGAAAACCGACGGTTCGGGCGAAGAAATCACCGAAGCCAAAGAAATTGATATGTTGAAACGCATGGCGAAGCAGCGCGAAGAATCATTGACCGTATTTGAAGCCCAAAATCGCGAAGATTTGGCAGTGATTGAGCGCGAAGATTTGGCGGTAATCCGCGAATTTTTGCCACAACAATTCAGCGAAGAACAATTGACCGAGTTTGTAAAAGCCATCATCGAACAAGTAGGCGCAACGTCTGCCAAAGATATGGGCAAAGTCATTGGCGAAGCCAACAAACAAGCGCAAGGTCGTGCGGAAGGCAAATTGCTCGCTGCGATGGTGAAAAAAATGTTGAGCTAAACTAGATAATATCAGTATATTTGTGAATCTGTTGTGTATCTGCGCAACAGATTTTTTTTATACATGAACAGCTTATCAAGGTATGGCGATAGATATTTTATTTGTAATAATGACGGTATGGGGGCTGTATTTTGGCTATACCTACGGACCTATCAAAGTGTTTTTGATGGTGGTATCCGTCATGGTCGCCCTCGCTGCTGCTATGCGATTCACACCGCTCACGGAGCAACTTATCAGCGATACATTTGAGGCAGATTCGCCATTTTTGCCATTTTTGGCGTTTATCCTGACGCTACTTAGCGTACTTTTTACGGCTCGTATCGTGTCGTTGATACTGCTGGAAACTATTACCAATCAGCGTTTCAATAAAATGAGCCAATATTTTGGAGCGTTGGTCATGTCGGCAACGTTCGTATTTTTGTTTAGTGTCTTGGTATCATTCTTCCAACGAGGCGAAGTTATCAAAGAAAATACTGCCCAAAGCACCTCCTTTTTTTATAAATACATCGTACAGATTCCCACACAAGGGCGCGCAGTGTTGAGCATCGCGACGCCTATGGTAGAGCAATTTATTGATTATATGAATCGCTCCATCGAGCAATTTGAGCGCGGCAAACCAGCATCGACGACCGAAGTCAGCGACTCGACGAACCAAACCCTGCAAGAATTTCCGCTCCCTGCTTTGCCAACTGTCGGCAATCCGCGCATCGATTCTACCAAGCTCGAACCCCTAGAATAATCACGCGTCTAATCTTTATCTTGGGTACGTCGCGCCATGTATGCCACCGTGATAGATATCATAAAACCCAGTGCCACCGCAGAACCCAAGTCGATAAACATACCACCTTTGGTCGTAAAAAAGTAGCTCCAACGCTCGTTGAGTTGCTTATCAATCTGTTCGGCTGTCCATTTGGGCTGATCGGGATAATCGCGATTTTTTTCTTGTTGCAAAATACTGCGATAGGCTTCTTTCGCGTCCGCGTTGTACGTCGGATTCACGTATTCGCGCATGATGTACGTGTTGATTCCAAACAAAATGCCCATCACAACGCTACCCATCAAGCCCGCCATCACGCCTTGCGGATACGAGATGTAATAATTGTTGGATTTGCGCACGCTCACAATCGTCCCAATAATGCCACCAATCAAGCACAAGCGAAATAGCCACGTCGGATAATTGGTAAAATGCAATTGATTGAGATGTATGGCATACGTTCCCATCGAATATATTATAAATGTAATAGCTGCAATGCGTAAAGTATTGAAAACGAGTTGTTTGTAAAATTGCATTTTATAAATGAGTAGCTAAAATCAGTTTGTAATAATAAAATAAATGCGTTGGCGCAAAATTAAAGGGAAATTCTCATAAAACAAAATGCGCTATGCAGCGAACCGCACAGCGCACAAAGATAAATTTTGTGGTCAATTATACTGTATAATTAATCTTCGTCGTCTTCATTTTTCGCACCGCCCAATAGGTTGGTGAACAATTGAGCCGCGCTATTGATAACAACGGGTTGTCCTGCTTTATCCGCGCCTTTTACGCCTTTTACCGCGATTTCTTCCATGTCTGCGCCTTTGATATTGGTGCGAATCATGGTAGCTTCGTTGAAAATCGCGCCCACCAAATCCGCCCCGCTAAGGTTTGCGTCTGTGAGGTCGGTACGGCTAAAATTCGCGCCTGACAAGTCGCAATTGCGAAAATTTGAGCCTTTACCTTTCGCACCAGCGAAGCGAGCCGTCGTCAAATCGGCTTCGGCAAAATTTGCGCCTTCGATGTTGGCATCGCTAAAATCTGCCAAATTCATATTATTTTCACCAATATCTGCGCCTTTGAGATTCGCGCCTTTGAGGTTGGCTTTGATAAAAATAGTTCCACGCAAATCGGCTTCTTCGAGGATTGCACCCGCGAAATTAATGCCTGTCAAGTCCATGCCCGCGAGGTTTGCGCCATGCAAATTGATTTTTACGCTCGGATTTTGTTTCTGCCAATTCTCAAACAATTTGCGGTCTTTCATCAACAACTCATACACGCGTTTATCATATTGAGGCTCATCGTCTTGGGCAAACAATACGGGCGTGCTTACAGAAAGTAGAAAAAGAGCTAAAAATCCAGCAAATAAGCGTTGAATACGAAGCATTTGCATATTTTTTTGTTTTGAATAGTGAAAAATAGGTTGGTTATCAGCAAATATGTCTAGTGGGTTGCAAATAGTATGCAAATTCGACAAAATTCTGTTAAAAATCTGTCTTTTTTGTTAAAATTCCAATTCGCAAAGCGGCAGAAGCTGAAAAATCTCATTGAGAGCCGATTCGTGGATAGGATTATTTTGCAAATTGAGTTTGCGCAGGTGCGTGAGTTGCTGCATAGAGGCGGGCAATGTCTGCAATTCGTTTTGGCGAAGGTTGAGCTGTTGGAGTTGGGTGAGATTGCCCAATTGCGCGGGCAGTTCAGTGAGTTTGTTTTTTTGTAAATACAATTTCGTAATATTGGAAAGGTTGCAAATCGAGTGCGGCAGCGATTGCAATTGATTTTCGTGCGCGTGCAAGGTGTGGAGATTGTGCAGTTTGCCAATGCTATACGGCAGCGTTTGGAGTTGGTTTTTCCAAATATTTAGCTCCTGCAATGCACCCAAATCGCCCAGCCAGTCGGGAAGTTGTTGCAATTGGTTGTTACCCAAATCTAGCCATTGCAGCCGCCCCAGCCGCGCAAAACTTGGCGGAAGTTCCGTCAGTTGGTTTTGCCACAAATGTAGCTCTCGCAGATTTTGCAAATCGCCAATATTCGACGGCAACGCAGTTAGCATATTTTCACCAATATTTAAAACTTCTAATTTAGTAAGCGAGCAAACCGAAGCGGGCAGGTGTGTGAGTTGGTTGTTGAATAAATTGAGATTTTGGAGCAAAGTGAGCCGCGCGATGCTGTCGGGAATTTGTCGGAGTTTGTTCCAACGCAAATCTAGTACGCGCAGATTGGACAATTCTAGCACGGACGCGGGAAATTCTGTAAAATTATTGCCAATCAGATACAACCGTTCGAGCCTGGTCAATTGGCTAAAACTAGCTGGTAATGAACTAATTGCATTGTATTGTAAATCCAAATTTTGTAAATTTTGCAATTGGACGACGGCAGGCGGCAGCGATGTAAATTTATTAGTATTCAAATCTAATTTATACAATTGTTGCAAATTGGAGAACGCAGGCGGCAGGCTACTAAGTCGATTGTTGCTAAGGTCGAGGCGTTGCAAATGTATAAGTTTGCACACAAAATCAGGCAGTTGCGTAAATTTATTACTACTTATATCTAATTTTTCTATTTTTTGGAGTTGTTGCAATGTGTTGGGCAATTGCGTGAGCTGGTTGTAACGCATATCCACATCTAGCAATTGAGAAAGATTGCCCAATGATTCGGGAATGTGTGCAATTCTATTATCTCGAATATCTAGTTGTGTAAGTGCTTGTAATTGTTCTATTTGTGTGGGAATTTCTAAGAGTTCGTTATTGCCCAAATCCAAGATTTGCAATTGGCGCAATTCGCACACCACCAACGGAAATTCATGAAATAGATTCAGCGAGAGATTGAGTTCGCGCAGTTGGGTGAGTTTGGCAAAATCGGCAGGCAGCGCGGTCAGTCCTTGATTGTGCAAATCCAATTTGCGTACAGCATTGGGCGTTTGCAGAGCTTCATGTAGCGAAGTATAGACTTTGCTGGTATCTTGACCATTTATATTATTAATACTGAAAATTAAAAAACATTGAAAAATAAATAGATAGCGCGCCATATTATTGAAAATTAAAAACAATTCAACCAAATAGAACACAAATTTAGCCAAAAAAAAAGATACTTCGCAGGGAAGTATCTTGTAAGCTATATGAGGCGCGTAGAGTCGTTATTCTTTGATAACCCATGCTTTTTTATTGAATTTTTTGCGAATGTCCGCCAAGTGCAAATTTAGCTCATTGGGCGAGCAAGTTATCTGAATACCAATGCGTTGCAAACCGTTGTGAGTTGTCGCGAGGTCAGGGAAATAACCTTCATTTTCGAGTTTGCGCAACGTGCGTTTGGCGTTGGCTTGGTCGCTAAATGCTCCAATGACGATAACATACGTCTGTGCATTGGCAGATTTTTCGAGGTTGGGGCGTGGGACGGGACGGCGTGCCGTATCTTCGTCGGTAGTTGGCTCTGTTGGCTCGGATTCGACCGTTACGGGATTATCTTCGAGCGGTTGGGGCGTAGGGCGTATAAATTCGGTCGGCAACGTGCTGGCGTGCTGTGTCGTGCTGGCGTTGTGCTGCGCGGTCGGGTTGGAAAATATCCACCAAGCCAACGGCAAAATTGCCAACAAAAAAACACCTGATACGGCTGCCGTGCGTGGCGACACTTGTACGCTCATGGCGGGAGCGGCTACCGTGTGGCTAGGTTCAGCGATGGGGCGTTGGCGAATGATAGGCGTGGCTTGTATGCTGGGCAAGCCGTAGGCATCGCGCAAAAAATTGGTCGATTCGGGTACAAATTCCAATTTGGCTTCGCTATTGAAATACAATTTGCCAATCGTGGGAAGTTGCAATACTTGCCGACGCACTAGCTCCAAGCCCAATTGCTGCACAAATTGTTCAATTTTTTGTACGGCTACTTTGTAGGGCAGATTTTGCATTTGTGCGATGTGGTTGGCTAAAAGCCCGTCGTTGGTCGTAAGTTTTTGATTGAACGACACGCGTTTGCGCGGAGGGTGTATTTGCCCTTCGATAAAATGAATATTGGCAGGCACATAATTAACTATGAACCCGCCAAAATTCGGTACAATAACGCAATCATGCGTATAGAGCAATTGCTCGATATATTTTAAAATCAACGTATCCATTCAAATCAGGTCAAGCCGTAGGGCTTATATACTTTATGGTTGCCATGTCAATTCGTGGCGGATAATTTCAGCTTGTGCGGTGCGCAATTCGATGATATAAGTGCCAGCAGGAAGCGATTTTAAACTCACCTCATAGATAGCATTCATCGGCAATTCATACAAAAGGTCTTCGTACACGACTTTGTTGGAAGTGTTTTTTACGGTCAATTCTTCCAACTGGTTGTTCAATTTCTCAAAGTCGATGTATAAGATTTGGTCGTTGGCGTTGGTGTGAAATGTCCATTCTTCGGTTTCTTCGTCCAACATCAATTCAAAGTTTGACCAATCAATTTCGTTGGAAGGTGTAACTGATGCTAACAACTGATTGGAAGAGGCGGAAGCTGTGTTTTGAGCGAATGCGCTGAATCCAATCCCCATCAACATACAAACAATAACGCTGCGAATCATGACCGTTGTTTTTTTTTAATTAATTAGCAATGCAAGATTTTTTTCCTTCTGAACTAGTTGCCGACGCGAACGCTGCGCCTAGCAATAGAGTTATACGTGTTGTTTTTTTTTGATGTTCCAAATTAATTTGGAAAACTGTATGTTTGCCTTAGCTTTATCAATATTCGGAATTTCTTAGAAATTCTGCAAATTTTTTCATCAAAACTTAGTATTTTTTTGTTGAAAATACGGCATACTGCTGAATGTAACGGTTGATTTATTATATAACAAGCTGTTTTTGAAAATGTTGGAAAAATATTTGCAGCCCGATTTTTATACGGATAGCGACCATGCGGGCGTTATCGAATTTGCGCATAAGCACACGCAGGCTGCGCAGACATTGCCCGAAAAAGCAATCGCTTTATATTATGCGGTGCGCGACTCGTTTCGCTACAATCCGTACAATGTTGTTTTGCGCCCTGAGGCTCTCAAAGCAAGTGTTTTGTTAGGCAAAGAGTCGGGCTATTGTATCGAAAAATCGAATTTATACGCGGCTTGTTTGCGCGTGGTAGGCGTGCCGAGTCGGTTGGGGTTTGCCAATGTGCGCAATCATCTAGCTACGTCCAAATTGGAGGAGCATTTGCAAACTGATGTGTTAGCATTTCACGGTTATACACAGTTGTATATCAATGGAAAATGGGTAAAAGCTACGCCCGTTTTTGATAAAAACCTATGCGAGCGGTTGGGGGTTGCTCCGTTGGATTTCGACGGCACGGAAGATTCTATTTTTCAACGTTCGGACAAAGGCGGACAGCCATTTATGGAATATGTGTGTGAGCATGGTGTATTTGATGTGCTGCCGTTCGATGCGATGGTAGCGGAGTTTCACAAATATTATCCGCATTTGTTCAAAAAAGGGGAGGATAGGCTCGTTTTTTCGGTTTAATTAGTTGAAAATAGCCTATAAAAAGCAAGCTATGCAAAGAGTTCTCCTTGCATAGCTTTTTTAATAAACCTCTAATCGTTGAAAACTTAAAATTTAGCTTATTACCTTATTTATCAAACTTGAATTGCTTGTTGGTTGCCTGCTCGCGCACCGCGTCCAACATGGCTTTATCAAGTGTATTATCGGTGTTGTTGCTTTGTTTTTTGCGTTCTTCGGCAATGAATGTATTTCGTTTGTCGTTGAGTTCGCGGATTTGGTTTTGTACCTCAGCGCGTTCTTTGGATTTGGTTTCGACAAACTCTTTGCGCTCTTTCTCCGACATTTTTTTCATTTCCTCAGGCATTTCTTCTTCTTTGATTTCCAACGCCTTTTCGCCTTTATCTTTGTAGTTATCTACCAAGTCCCACGATGAATTATTATAGGCTTTGCTAGATTTGCTCATGGCGCGCTCGGCTTTGTTGGCTGCTCCGTATTGGGCGGCGTTGGCATCTTGCTGCACTTGCATTTCTTTGCGCGCTCTGCCTGCCGAACCGTAGCCAATATATGTTGTATTGAGTTTGTCGTTGAGTTTGCCAATTTCATCATCGAAAGGCGTGGCGATGTGTTGCACGGTAGCATTTTGGTTGATACACAAATATTTGCCGTCGGCACGGTCAGCACCGTCTTTCCATTGTGTGCGAACGCCTTCGTCGCAGTTGCCGCAGAAGATTGTATTTACAACGATGCCGCGCGAGATAGATTTTTTACAAGCATCTTTATAATCAATTTTCCCTTGTGTAAAAGGTTCATTACCAGCTATAATAATGATTTTAAGGTCGTCGTTGCTTTTGCTCCAATTGAGTTTTTCGACGGCATCATCTATTACCCAGCCGCAATATTCGTCCCCGCCATTGGTATTGAGTTCAAACAATTTTTGCGACACAAGGTCAAGGTCGGTCGTGAATGGCGTAACCTGACGAATATAACCCTCGCCTGCGGGGTGCGAACTTTTGCCATAATCATAGAGTGCGAGTTCGATATGTGGAGCTTTTCCGTTCTTTTTGGACGTAGCGAGTTCGTTCACCATTTTCCAAAGTTGGGATTTAGCCTGTTCGATAAGCCCGTCCATGCTACTACTCACATCAAGCAGCAACGCAACTTGTATTTTATACTCTTGGTCTTCTGCTATATGCTGATTATTAGCAATTTGTATGCGGGCAGGCGTTGGAATTTCGATGCAGCGATGTGTTGTATAAGATGCTGCATAATAGTTTTGAATTGCTGTGTTGATACCCAACGAAATTAGCAATGGAAGTAGTATCATGGTATAAATAAGATTTTGATTAACAAGAGTTTTTGTATTTGTAAAAGCATTACAATTGTATTTGCAACGCTTGTATGGAGTAAGATGTAACTTGTTTTGATTTGGGTGTGTGTGGGCAAAAATTTTTTGAAACTTTTTTTGAAAAAAACGTATATACCGACATTAATCAATACAAAAAAATAGGTTATGGAAAATTTAAAACGCGTTATCGAGCGTTATATTCAAACTAAAAATACATTTTATGCCTTGTTAATCAACGGAGATTGGGGCTGCGGCAAGACATTTTTTATCAAAGCGAACTATTTAAAAAAACAACAAACCCAACTCAAAATTAATGGCGATGAGCAACGCGAACCCCAATTTTGTTA
>JACCDQ011722366.1_pt1 | contig 11886 bp, 12 predicted proteins | sample 7446031 | NCBI WGS metagenome assembly JACCDQ01 (sample SAMN15323442, study PRJNA562643) | freshwater metagenome | isolation source: river surface water | place: USA:Blue River Watershed | collected 2017-08-17
AAGCTGGTGGCCGGCCTGTCCGCGCTGCCCGAAGTGGTGTCGGCCGAGGTGGCGGGGCCGGGGTTCATCAACCTGCGCCTGGCCCCTGACGCCTGGATTGCCGAACTCGAGGCCATTGCCGCAACGGGCGACACCTATGGCCGGTCGCAGATGGGCACGGGCAAGCGCGTCAATGTCGAATATGTCTCGGCCAACCCGACGGGCCCGATGCACATGGGCCATTGCCGCGGCGCGGTCGTGGGCGATGCGCTGGCGGGGCTGCTGGAATATGTCGGTTACGCGGTTACCCGCGAATATTACATCAATGATGCCGGCGGGCAGGTCGATGTGCTCGCCCGCTCGGTGCACCTGCGCTATCGCGAGGCATTGGGCGAAACGATCGAGGTGCCCGAAGGGCTTTACCCCGGCGATTATCTGGTCCCCGTCGGAAAAGCGCTGGCCGCCGAATATGGCGATCAATATGTCGGCGCTCCCGAAAGCGACTGGCTGGTCCTGTTCCGCACCCGGGCCGTCGCCGCGATGATGGAGATGATCCGCGCCGACCTCGCGCTGCTGGGCATTCATCACGACATTTTTGCATCCGAGGCCGAACTTCAGGCGGCGAAGAAGCCCGAGGCGGCCGAGGCGACGCTGCGCGCCAAGGGGCTGATCTATGATGGCGTTCTCGAGGCCCCCAAGGGCGAGACGCCCGAGGACTGGGAACCGGTCGAGCTGCCCTTGTTCAAGTCGACGGAATTTGGCGACGATCAGGATCGCCCGATCAGGAAGTCGAACGGCAGCTGGACCTATTTCGGCGCCGACATGGCCTATCATTACCAGAAGGCCGAAAAGGCCGATCTCCTGATCGACATCTGGGGCGCCGACCATGCCGGTACCGTCAAGCGCATTCAGGCCGCGGTGCAGGCGCTGACCGACGGCAAGGTGCCGCTCGACGTGAAACTGGTGCAGATGGTCCGGCTGCTGCGCGGTGGCGAGCCGGTCAAGATGTCGAAGCGCGCGGGCAATTTCGTGACCTTGGCCGATGTCGTGCGCGAGGTCGGCAAGGACGTGGTGCGCTTCACCATGCTCACGCGCCGGTCGGACGCCCAGATGGACTTCGACTTCGCCAAGGTGGTCGAGGCGTCGAAGGACAATCCGGTGTTCTACGTCCAGTACGCCCATGCGCGCATCCGCTCGCTTCACCGCAAGGCGACGGAAGAGGGGCTGGACGTCTCGGGCGCGGCCGACCTGTCGCTGCTCGACGCCGAGGAACTGGGCATCGTCAAGCTTGCGGCGCAATATCCGCGCATGATCGAGCAGGCCGCCGCGGCCGCCGAACCGCACCGCGTCGCTTTCTATCTGTTCGACCTCGCGGCCGCCTTCCACGCGCTGTGGAACCGCGGCAATGACGATCCGCGTCGCCGCTTCCTGCTTGCTGACGACCTGCCGGTCAGTCGGGCGCGTCTGGCGTTGGCCGACGCGATCGGGCAGGTTGTGCGGAACGGTCTCGGCGTGATGGGCGTCGTCGCCGCCGAGGAGATGCATTGATGCTCAACGACCCGCGCGGCGAAGACCGTCTTCCCTGGCTCGAGCCGGTGGATGACTATGCAGACGAGGACCCGATCTCGATTGCGCGTCTCGTCGGGTCGGTCGTGCTGGGTCTTGTCCTGCTCGGGGTCGTGATCGGCGGCATCTTCTGGTTTCGCCACCACCGTTCGGGCGATGGCAATGGCGCGCTGATCGCGGCGCCGGCAGGTCCGGTCAAGGAACGCCCGGGCGATGCCGGCGGGATGGACGTCGAGGGAACCGGCGACGTGGCCTATGGCGCCAGCGTCGGCGAGGAAATCAATTCGGTGATCGATCCGCGCCGCGCGCCCGAAACGCCGATCACCGAGGCCCAGCCAGCCGCGGCCCGTCCCGCGACGGATGCGGCCGAGGGCCAGGCGGCGCCTGACAAGGCGGCATCGGCCCCGGCAGCCAAGCCTGTCCCCCAGCCGGTCAAGGGGCGTGGCGCGGTGACTGTCGATCTCGGCGACACCGGCGCGGGGAGCAGCAGCAACCTGCTTCAGCTGGGGTCCTTTTCCTCGACCGCGCTGGCGAAACAGGCATGGACCAAGATGACCGCGCGCTTCCCGGCGCTGGCGCAGGGCAGCTATCAGGTGGTCCCGGCCACTGTCGGCGACAAGACCTTCTACCGCTTGCGTGCGCGCATCGGCGGGGGTGGGGCCGCGACCTGCGCCCGGATCAAGGCGGCAGGCGAAGCCTGTTCGGTTCTCGACTGACCTCCTGCAAGGGATAGCCCATCATGACCCCCCTGTTTCTCGGCCTGTCTGGCGAGCGTCTGACCGATGCCGAGCGCGCGATGTTTCGCGACGCCGACCCGGCCGGCTATATCCTGTTCAAGCGCAACGTCGCCGATCGCGCCCAGCTGCGTGCGCTGACCGACGAGCTGCGCAGCCTTGCCGGTCGCGACGACCTGCCGATCCTGATCGACCAGGAAGGCGGCCGTGTCGCGCGCATGCAGCCGCCCGAATGGCCCGAATTTCCCAAGGGCGAGCTGTTCGCCCAGCTTTACGACAGGTCCCCCGTCGCCGCGATCGAGGCGATCCGCGCCAATTGCCGCGCGCTGGCGTCGATCCTGCGCGAAGTGGGCATCACGGTCGATTGCCTGCCGCTGCTCGACGTGCGCCAGCCCGGCGCGCATGACATCATTGGCGACCGCGCCTTGGGACAGGAACCGCTGCGCGTGGCCGCCCTTGGCCGTGCGACCATCGAAGGCCTGCGCGATGGCGGTGTGGTCGGCGTGGTCAAGCATATCCCCGGCCATGGCCGCGCGATGTCCGACAGCCATGTCGAGCTGCCGGTGGTCGATGCCGACGCTGCAGCGCTCGAGACCGACCTCGCGCCCTTCATCACGCTCAACACCGCCCCGATGGCGATGACGGCGCACGTCGTCTACACCGCGTGGGATGCTGAGAATTGCGCCACGCTCTCGCCTTTCGTGATCGAGACCATCATCCGCAAGCGCATCGGCTTCGACGGGCTCTTGATGTCGGACGATCTTGGCATGCACGCGCTGAAAGGCGATTTCGGCGACCGTGCAAAGGGCGTGCTCGCGGCCGGCTGCGACATCGTGCTTCATTGTTCGGGCGATTTCGCCGAGATGGAGGCCGTGATCGGTGCCGTCGGCGAGATCGCGCCCGACGCCAAGGTGCGTCTCGACCGCGCGATGGCGACCGTGGCAGGACCGCAGGCTGATCTTCCGCCTCTGGCCGATCTGTTGGCCGAGCGCGACGCCCTGATCGCGGCGGCAGCCTGATTTTCAGGCTGTTCGCGTCAGGCCTGACTGGGACATAGTCGGCGTATGAGCGACACCCCCATCCTGCCCTTTGCCGAGGATGTGCCCGAGCCGGGGACCATGCTCACCCTCGCGCTCGACGGGTGGGAGGGACCGCTCGACCTGTTGCTCAATCTGGCCCGCGCGCAAAAGGTCGATTTGCGCGAAATCTCGATCCTCGCGCTGGTCGAGCAATATCTTGCCTTCATCGACGACGCCAAGGCGCTCAAGCTCGAGATCGCTGCCGATTATCTCGTGATGGCGGCATGGCTTGCCTATCTCAAGTCATGCCTGTTGCTGCCCAAGGACCCGACGGTCGATCCCAGCCCCGAGGAATTGGCGTTGCGGCTGCAGTTGCGCCTTCAGCGGCTTGACGCGATGCGCGAGGCGGGGGCGCGGCTCATGGCCCGCGACCGGCTGGGACGCGACGTTTTCTCGCGCGGTGCGCCCGAGGGTCTGCGCGTCCAGCGCCGGGCGGCATGGACCGACGATCTGTTCGACCTTATCGCCGCCTATGGCGGGGTGCGCGCCCGCGCCGAGCCGGTGGTGCATATCGTCCAGCGCCGTCCCGTCCTGTCGCTCGAACAGGCGCTCGACCGGCTCGAGACGATGCTCGGGGTGCGGCTCGACTGGGCGCGGCTCGAGGATTTCCTGCCCGACAGTCCCGATCCCTCTTTCCGGCGCTCGGCGCTGGCGTCGAGCTTCGTCGCCTCGCTCGAGCTGGCCCGGCTCGGCAAGCTCGAGCTGGCGCAGGACGAGGTGTTCGGCCCCCTGATGCTGAGAGCGACACGATCATGACCGACGACCTTCACCATCTGTCGCGCGCCGTCGAGGCCGCGCTCTTCGCTGCCGAGAAATCGATGACGGTGCAGGAGCTGGCGACCACGCTTGCCACCGAGGCCGACCTGAAGCCGGTGCTGCGGGCGGTGCAGGACAGCTATGCCGCGCGCGGAGTTCACCTCGTCGAGCGCGGCGGCCGCTGGCATTTCGAGACGGCTCCCGATCTTGCCCACATCCTGCGCCGGACCCGTGAAGAGCCGCGCAAGCTGAGCCGGGCAGCGATCGAGGCGCTGGCGATCATTGCCTATCACGAGCCGGTCAGTCGCGCCGAGATCGAGGCGATCCGCGGCGTGCAGATCAGCAAGGGCACGCTTGATGTCCTGATGGAGGCGGGCTGGGTTCGCCCCGCCGGGCGGCGCGAGGTGCCGGGACGGCCGCTGATCTTTGCGACCACGCAGGGCTTTCTCGATCATTTTGGCCTGACAAGCCGTCGCGACCTGCCGGGAATCGACGATCTGCGGGCGGCGGGCTTGCTTGAGCCTGTCGATGTCGCCATGGAACAGCTTGAACTGGAAACCGGCGATCCGGACGCCTAGATAGGCGGGATCAAGGAGATTCGAAATGAAGTGGCAGCATCTGCTCGTTCTGGCCGTCGTCGTGCTCTTGCTTTTCGGCAAGGGCCGCTTTTCCGACATGATGAGCGACGTGGCCAAGGGCATTAAGAGCTTCAAGAAGGGGCTGAGCGAGGACGACGCTGCCGCTGCCGCAACACCGCCGCAGCGCCCGGTCGCCCAGCTTCAGGAACAGCCGCCGATGGAGCCGAATGCCGACCCCAAGGCGCATCCGATGGAGAGCGATCGGCCGCAAAGCTGATCGCGCGGCACGGGCCGGGCCATGTTCAACATCGGAACCGATGAATTCATCCTTGTCGGGGTGGTGGCGCTGGTCGTCATTGGCCCCAAGGACCTGCCGCGCGCGATGCGCGTCGTGGGCCATTGGGTCGGCAAGGCCCGCGCCGTTACGCGCCATTTCCGGGCGGGGCTGGACGAGATGGTCCGCCAGTCCGAACTCGAGGAAATGGAACGCAAATGGGCTGCTGAAAATGCCCGGATCATGGCCAGCCATCCCGCGTCCGATGCCGAGCTGAACGCCCCTGAAGCCGCGCCTGTGACGCCGTCTTCGCTTCCGCCGGTCGAGGTGGCCGCCGCATCTTCTGCACCTCCCGCGTCTGCGGCGCCGTCTGAACAGGTCGCGCCTGCTCCGGTGCGGCGCAAGAAAGCCGCGCCTGCCAAGGCCGCGCCTGATGCTCCGGGCGACGGCGCATTGCCGTTGTTCGGCCCCGACGACAAGGCGGCCGGCTGATGAACACCGAGATTGACGACAGCCGCGCGCCGTTGATGGCGCACCTGCTCGAGTTGCGCCAGCGCCTGCTCTGGTCGCTGGGAGGGCTTTTCGCCTCCTTCGCGCTGTGCCTGACCTTCGCGCGCGAGATTTTCGCCTTCCTTGCCCAGCCGCTCGAGCGGGCGGGGCAGAACAAGCTGATCTTCACCAAGATTTTCGAGCCCTTTTTCGTCGAGGTGAAGGTCGCCTTCTTCGCCGGGTTGATGCTGTCTTTTCCGATCATCGCCAACCAGTTCTGGAAGTTCGTTGCGCCGGGCCTTTACCGGAACGAGCAGCGGGCAGTGTTGCCTTTCCTGTTCGCGACGCCGATCCTGTTCCTGTCGGGGGCGGCGATGGCCTATTATGTCGCGATCCCGCTCGCGCTGCGCTACGGCCTCAGCTTCGGCGGTGACCTTGGCGGGCTGAAGCAAGAGGCTTTGCCCGCGGTGGGCGAATATCTCAGCTTCGTGATGCAGTTCCTCTGGGGGTTCGGGCTCGCTTTCCTGCTGCCGGTGCTGCTGATGCTGCTCGAGCGCGCGGGACTGGTGACGCGCAAGCAGCTGATCGCGGGCCGCCGCTATGCAATCGTCGCGGTCTTTGCCATCGCCGCGGTTCTGACTCCGCCGGATGTCTTTTCGCAGCTGGTTCTCGCAGTCCCGCTGGTCCTGCTCTACGAGCTGGCGATCGTCGGCATCTGGTTCGTCGAGCGCGCCCGCGCCAAGGCGGATTCCGCCGAAGAGTCGGACGAGGATGGCGATGCGGTCGGGAGCGATGCCCTCGGCTGATCAGTGGGCGACGTCTTCGGCGGTGTTCGAAATGGCGTTGCCGGCCGAAGACAGGTCTTTGCCCGCGCCTTCGACCGTGTTGCACGCGGCCACCACCAGTCCGACGCCGAGCAGCGCCATCATCAGGGTCAGTTTCCGGCTCATGTCCGTCTCCGTCATTGTGCCCGTCCACGCCCTGTCGGGAAAATGCATGGCTGCCTCGCGTGGTTCCCGCGGCAAAAATGAGGGTGATTGGAAGGCTGCGGCCAAAGAATGAGGACCCGGAAAAACGGCCTGGGGGGAGGCCGGTCTTTCCGGGTCCATTGATTTGGATAGCGAGAGCGGGGGGGCAAGAAGATCACTATCCGGACTTCAGAACGTCCTGTCGCTTCGGAGGTTCCGTTTTTCGGAATTTTTTATCCTTCGCCCGGATGGGGCCGCGGCGTCAGGACGGGGATCTCGATCTCATAATGTCCAGCGGTCGCCTCGAAGCGGAGCGGGCTTTTGATCTGACGCGCAAATCCGTCGGCGATCCGCCGAAATCGCCTGATCTGCCAATCGGCCTGGCTGCCTTCGGGGGGCGCGCGGGCCAGCAGCGGCGCGGTAAAGCCCAGCAGCGCGCGCGCGCGATCGGGGCTTGTCTGTTTCAGGCTGATCGACATGTCGGGCGCACAGGCGTCGCGGATCGCGCAACTGGCGACCAGCTCGATCAGTTCGGTGGTCAGAAAGGCGATCGGGACCGCAAGGTCCTGCGCCACCCAGAGCGGCGCCAGATCGAGCCGGATGAGGTCGCTTGGCGCGTCGTTATCGAGGGCCGGGTGAAGGTTTGACGCGATTTCCCCGAGCAGTAGGCATAGGGGGACGCCGCTATTGTCTTCGGTTTCGGCATAATGGTGACGATGAACCATCGCCAGCGCGTCGACCCGGCGCTGGATCGAGGCATAGGCCTCGCCCAGTTCGGGAGCCGCAGCGGCCCGCGTCTGCAGGCTGATTAGGCTCGAGATGATCTGGAGGTTGTTCTTGATGCGGTGATGCACCTCGCGTGTCAGGCGCTTTTGCCGGGCAAGGCCTTCGGCAAGTTCCTGTTCGTGGTGCATGATCTCGTTGGTCGCGTCGGTGAACGAGGCGCCGAGGGTGACGATTTCATGCGCGGGTGTGCGCAGACGAGGAATTTGCAGCGGGCCGGATCCAGCGTGAAAGCCTGTTACGGCGCTCTCGATCTGGCGCAGGGGATGAAGCAGCAGTCGCTCGACCACGATCCAGCCGATCATCGCGCCGGCTGCCCACAAGATCAGCGGCAGGAAGATCATCGTCAGCTCGAGAAAGGTCACCGGCGTCGCCGGCATGCCCATTTCGAGACTGAACTGGCCCCCGGCGACGGGGATCGAGATACGGATCATCTCTTCGAGCGGCTGGTTGCGTGGCGCGACGAGCCGGAGGATTTGCGCGCCCTGCCTCAGGCTGATCCCGGCGCGACTGTCGGGGGGCATTTGGGCGAAGCGGGCGATGCGCGCGGCGGGGAATTCGGCGATGCCCCCATAGCCTCTGTGCGTCGCGGCGACGGTCGCCCGCACCAACGCCTTGCGCGCGACCAGCATCATGATCGCGCCGTCTTCGTCATGTGCGGGATATGCGGGAAGCCGAGAATAGCGCGGGGTCGCGCAGACAAGGCGACCCTGCGGGTCGATGACGGCATAGGCGCCGGCATCGGGGGCCGTGCGCGTCAGCCCGGCAAGGCGCAGGCGGCACTGTTCAGCGTCGGGGGCGCGATCGATCCGGTCTGGCGCGATGTCGTCGATCGCCCGGCGCAGCGCGAACAGGTCGGGACGCATTTTGGTGTCGATCGCGGCCGCGCTGGCGGTGGCCATGGCGCGGGCGACGGCTTCCTGTCGCAGCCGGTTGGCCTGCGCCGATTCGCGCGACGATAAAATGGCCACCAGCCCGAGCGGCAACAGGGCGACCAGCAGGATCAGAAGCATCTTGAGGCCGGTCGAGACCCTGTGCACGCGGGCGCGCCTCAGTCGAGCTGGTTCAGCAGGTCCAGGAACTCTTCGGGAATCTCTTCCTCAACCGTCTGGCGATAGATGCTGCGCAGCGCTTCGCCATAGTCGGCGCAGCCGGGCTTGGGGGCCGCTTCGCTTGCGACGTCAGGGCGCCCAAGTGCCAAGTCGTTCTGCATCTGCCTCTTCTGAGCCGCCAAACTGCTCATCCCTTGCCCCGGACCCTATCGTCACTGACCTATGGCGTCGATCGCCCGATGCCTCAAGGCGATCGGTGCGGGTCGAACCTGCGTCCCCGTTATGTTGTGGAAACAAAGTTCGGGATCGTTGGTTCCAGCATCTGGTTCGGCATTCGCGCAATTGCCGTATCGAGCGGGATCAGAGGCGAGGTCGGGCTTTCATTTGCATTTTCGTGCCGCTGGTCGCATTCTCTGCGCCTGAGTATGGAGTAGCTTTAGCATGTCGCTTGGTCAGTTGCTTGCCCCGCATCTCCCCTATCTGCGCCGTTATGCCCGCGCGCTCACGGGGACCCAGGTCCATGGCGACGCCTATGTGCGGACCGCGCTCGAGGCGATCATCGCCGCCCCCGCCGATTTTCCCCGCGACATCGATCCCCGCCTCGCGCTTTATGCGACCTTCCAGCGCATCTGGCGTTCGGCCAATGGCGATGCCCGCGAATTGCGGACAAGAGATGATTATGCCGGGCATCAGGACGAGGTCGCGCAGGCGCGCCTCGCGCATATGACGCCGCTGTCGCGCCAGGCGCTGCTGCTGACCGCCATGGAAGGTTTTGCGCCGCGCGATGCGGCGCTGCTCATCGGGGTCGATGCGTCCGAGATGGACGGGCTCTTGTCCGAGGCGCTGTCGGAAATCGAGCGCCAGACGCGGGCGCGGGTCCTGATCGTCGAGGACGAGCCGATCATCGCGATGGATCTCGAGACGATCGTGCGCGATCTTGGCCACAGCGTTGTCTCGGTCGCGGTCACCCGCGATGAGGCGGTCGCCGAGGCGCGGGCCGCACGACCGACGCTGGTGCTGGCCGATATCCAGCTGGCCGACGACAGTTCGGGGATCGACGCGGTCAAGGACATCCTGGCCGAGTTCAGTATTCCGGTGATCTTCATCACCGCCTTTCCCGAGCGGCTCCTGACCGGCGAGCGTCCCGAGCCGACCTTCCTCATCACCAAGCCGTTCCAGCGCGCGACGGTCAAGGCCGCTATTTCGCAGGCCCTGTTCCTCGACGCGGCGACGGTTCCGGCCTGAGCGGGAAAGCGAGGAAAGGGAACGATTTATGGAACCCGGGCGGGAGACCCGGCGTTTGCGAGTAGAGTGGCGTGGAGAGAGTAAGGCGTGAAATCGCGACAGGATCATATCGACACCGACCGTGCGCGGGCCGGGTCCACCGAACATGTCGTTCGCTATGTGCTGACGGTCTCGCTGGCATTGGCCGTCGTTGCGATGGCCCTTGTCGTCGGGGGGCGGTAGGAACGGCGTGCGATCCGGCAGCGAAACCGCTTTTTCCGACGCTGAGGCCTGCGCCGTCCCGGACGGCGAGGGGGATGCGATGACGGTCACGACGCGCGATCCGGCCGAAGGCAGTCCGGCTGCACCGGTCTTCCAGCCTCTTTCGGACGAGATGTTCAAGGAAGAGCTGGCGCGTGTCATTCCCCATCTGCGCGCCTTTGGTCGCTCGCTGTCGGGAAGCCGCGATCTCGCCGACGATCTGGTGCAGGAAACCCTTCTCAAGGCGTGGGCGGCGCGCGCCCGCTTTCAGGCCGGGACCAACATGCGCGCCTGGACCTTCATCATCCTACGCAACCTCTTCCTGTCGCAGATGCGCCGGGCGCGCTTTCGCGGCGAATGGGACGAGGTCACCGCCAACCGCATCCTTGCCGCGCCGGCAAGCCAGGATCGGCATGTCGAACTCAACGACCTCCAGCGCGCGCTGCTCCACTTGCCGGCCTCGCAGCGCGAGGCACTGATCCTCGTTGGCGCCGGGGGGTTTGCCTATGAGGAAGCGGCCGACATTTGCGGTTGCGCAGTCGGCACGATCAAGAGCCGCGTCGCACGCGGCCGCGTTGCGCTCGAGACGCTGATGGCCGAGGGCAAGCTCGCGTCGCGGCGCAGCTGGACGGGCGATCCATCGCTCACGGCGCTGCAGCAGATCATGGGGCAGGTCGAGGCGCTGTCGCGCGATTCCTGAACCTGTCAGTCGAGGCGGGCGAGGAGGCGCGCCAACTCGGGTGACAAGGCTTCTGTCTCCTTGGCATAGCAAGTGCGCAAAGCCTCGCCGACGCCGCGCTGGACATGCAGCCGCCGCGCGCCGGGCCGCGCTGAGGGTGCGGCTGTGCGTTCAAGATCCTTTCCACGCAGGTCCATTCTTCGCAAACGCCTTGCGAAGCTGGCGGTTTCAATGCTTCTCAACATCGGTCGTGATGGTCTAGTGACAGTGGCATGACCGCCACATTTTCCCGTGCGATCGAGGATGCCCTCGGCAGGATCGAGCGCCATTCTCCCTATCTCCAGCGGCTGGCGCTGCTGCACCCGGACATTCCCGCAGTCATTGATGAAGGCGGCTGGGACCAGCTTGACGGGCTGGGTGACGGAACGGCGATCCCGCTCGATGAAGTGGGGCGGGCGATGCGCATCGCCAAGCAGCGCCTCGCGCTGGGTGTCGCGCTGGGCGACCTTGCGGGGGTGCTGCCGTTCGAACGGGTCGTCGGCCTTCTGTCCGAATTTGCTGACCGGACGCTCGACCTTGCCATACGCACCGCGTTGGCCGAGCGCTATCCCGACGCCGCGCCGCTTGGCTTCGTTGCCTTGGCGCTGGGCAAGCATGGCAGTCGCGAGCTCAACTATTCATCGGACATCGACCCGATCCTGCTCTTCGACCCCGAGACCCTGCCGCACCGCGAGCGCGAGGAGCCGGTCGAGGCAGCAGCGCGGATCGCGCGGCGTGCGTCCGAGCTGATGCAGGCGCGCGACGGTGACGGCTATGTATTTCGTGTCGATCTGCGTCTGCGCCCCTCGCCCGAGGCAACTCCGCCGGCGCTGCCGTTCGAGGCCGCGCTGAGCTATTATGAATCGAGTGCGCTGCCCTGGGAACGTGCGGCGTTCATCCGCGCCCGGGCCTGTGCCGGAGACCTTGCACTGGGTCAGCGCTTCCTGTCGGCGATCCGGCCCTTCGTGTGGCGGCGTTCGCTCGATTATGGCGCGATCCACGAAATCCGTTCGATCTCGCGCCGGATCCGCGATCATCATGCCCAAGGTCAGGCATTCGGGCCGGGCTTCGACCTCAAGCGCGGTCGGGGCGGCATTCGCGAGGTCGAGTTTTTCGCCCAGATCCACCAGTTGATTCATGGCGGGCGTGAGCCGGGGCTGCGGGCTCCCGCGACGCTCGACGCGCTCGATGCGCTGGCGGCGGCGGGACGGATCGACGCTGGCGATGCCGCGATGCTGGGGCAGGCCTATCGCCTCTACCGCACGATCGAACACCGGCTGCAGATGGTCGATGACCAGCAGACCCACAGCCTGCCACGCGATCCGGCTGCGCTCGACAATGTCGCCCGGCTTCACGGCCTGTCCGGGGCCGGGGATTTGATCGACCTGCTCGCGCCGCATGTTGCTGCGGTCGGGTCATGTTATG
>JACCDQ010791554.1_pt1 | contig 11882 bp, 10 predicted proteins | sample 7446031 | NCBI WGS metagenome assembly JACCDQ01 (sample SAMN15323442, study PRJNA562643) | freshwater metagenome | isolation source: river surface water | place: USA:Blue River Watershed | collected 2017-08-17
AAGGAATGGGAAAAAGATTCAGGGGTTGCCATGCCCTATAAGTTGCGAGAATTACTTGAAGGCGCGAATATTCGAACCGATGAAGTACAAGCTAAAGAGTTACGTCAAGAAGAACGAAGACGATTATTTTTTGTTGCGCTTACACGCGCAAAATTGAGCGCAACTATTAGTTATGCGTCAGTAAAAGTGGGAAGTAGTAGTTCGAATGTTACCCCGAGTAAATTTATTGGTGAATCCAGACCTGAGTTTTTCCAAATGAATTTAAAAGATGAAGTATTTGATTTAGAAACGTTAAAATACGCTCAACAGCGTACCCTTCAACTGCAAAATGCACCTACCCTTGATATTGATCCAAAGGATTGGTTAAAAGATCGAGTTGAGCAATTTGTATTTTCACCTTCATCCATTAAAAGCATCATTGAATGTGGTATTGGATTTTATTACAACAACATTGTTCGAATTCCTTCGGCGCCCAATGAATACACAGCTTACGGTAATGCAATTCACGGTACGTTAAGAGTTCTGCTGGAGAAATTTGTAAAAGTCGATAAATGGCCAAACATAGGTGAACTTTCTGATGTTTTCATGCACCAAATGAATCGTTATCGCGGTGGATTTACCCAAAAACAGTTTGAAAATCGTTTAAAACAGGGTTTAGAATTACTTCCATTAATTCTTGAAAAAAAGCGGGATGAATATCTAACATATCCTCAATTTAAAACAGAGTTCTCGATTCAAGCCAATGTGAATGGTGTTGCTCTAAAAGGTATGATTGATAAAGTCGTAATTGATGGCAATCGATCCATTATTTTTGACTATAAAACAGGCAAAACTAAGAATATTGAAAAGAAAAGTGTTCCAAACAAAGTGGTTTCTGGTAAGGACACGAAAAAACTTCCACCAGACTACTGGTTCCAAGTAGGAATTTATTCATTGATGATAAAACACAGTACCGAAACGCCTTGGAAATGCAATACTGCGCGTATTGAAGCCATGAGTGAAGATCAAGATCGCGAACTTTCCGTATTTGAAATTCAATATGGACCGGAGGATTTGGAATTTATTGAATATTACTTGAAAACAGCCAATGAAAAGCTGAAAAACTATTCATTTCTAACTGGTTGTGGATCGGCAAACTGTGTTTGGTGTAATTTCTCTAAAGAACAAGGATTGGTAAAATATATACCCACTCAGGTTTCCAATGACGAGGAATCAGTTGGAGAATTAGTTTAACTAGATGATAACCTGATTTGGTGAGAGCTCTATGATTTGGTTAACGGTTCGATTAGGTAAAACCTTTGAATCGATTAAAGGGCGTGGCTGAGATCCAATTTTCGGCACGCCTTTTCACAACACAATTCTTCCGCTTTTTTGCGACTTTTATTTATCTCTGTAAACCAAACTTCTCCATCAACAATGAGTGTTACCGCATGTTTTTCATTTTTTGAACCATCGGTAACCTCATAATTCCATTCCAAGTTTTTTTGCTGTTTTTGTGCCCATTTCATGAAAACCGCTTTATGACTTACTGCGGTTGACATGAGTTTATCCATGTCTAAATACTGTCCAATTAGACGATGGCGTATGAACCAAGCCGCTTTTGTATAACCTCGATCTAAATAAATAGCACCAATTAATGCTTCCAAAGCATTTCCACCTATTCCTTTGAGTGCTGAGGGATTTTTTGTCAGTTCTGACTTCATATCCATCAGTTCAATTAAACCGATTTTAAAGGCAAGGTCACCCATTTGTTCGCGATTGACAATTCGGGTTCTCATTTCGGTTAAGAAACCTTCATCGCGATAAGGGAAACGATTAAACAGCACTTCTGCTACTACGGCATCGAGTATAGCATCCCCTAAAAACTCTAAACGTTCATTATTGAAGTTAGCTGATTTGGGTAGCATCGATTTCACTGAATTCAATGAATTATCTACCACCGAGCTATGCGTCAGTGCTTCTTTGTAGATAGTTAGTCTTACAGGGCGAACACCAGTAAGAAGTCTTATCTTTTTTCGTAAGTTATTGGATGTATTTAAAAACAATCGTATTTACGGCGTAAGTTAGTCCACGTATTTTTTGAAAATCACTGAGGCATTGTGTCCACCGAAACCAAACGTATTACTCAAAGCTGCATTGATTGTACGTTTTTGAGCAACATTGAAAGTAAGGTTTAACTTTGGATCAATTTCAGGATCATCCGTAAAGTGATTTATGGTTGGAGGAACGGTATCGTTCGCAACGGCCATAACACATGCTACCGCTTCGATGGCTCCAGCACCGCCTAACAAATGACCTGTTTGGCTTTTGGTTGAGGAGATATTCAAATTGTAACTGTGTTCACCAAAGACGTTTTTGATGGCTTTCACTTCTGCAATATCTCCTAATGGAGTACTGGTACCGTGAACGTTGATATAGTCGATATCTGAGATGTTCAAATGAGCATCTTCTAATGCCATACGCATCACATTGGTAGCACCTAATCCTTCTGGATGAGGAGCGGTGAGATGGTATGCATCGGCGGTCATTCCACCACCTACAATTTCGGCATAAATTTTTGCTCCACGAGCCTTTGCATGTTCTAGATCTTCAAGAACTAGGCATGCTCCACCCTCTCCCATAACGAAACCATCGCGATCTTTATCAAATGGACGAGATGCGGTAGCGATATCGTCATTTCTTTCGGAAAGGGCTTTCATGTTACTGAAGCCCCCAACAGAAGGTTCATTAACACAGGCTTCAGAACCACCGGCAACGATAGCATCGGCTTTTCCTAAGCGAATGATGTTGAACGCGTCAATAAGTGCGTGGGTTGAGGATGCACAAGCAGACACGGTACCATAATTGGGACCGCGTAAGTTGTGTTTAATAGAGATATAACCAGCGGCTATATCGATGATCATTTTTGGGATAAAAAAGGGCGAAAAGCGTGGTTGCCCATCGCCCTTTGCATAATCCACAATTTCGTTAAAAAACGTAGAAAGACCTCCAATACCTGCTCCCCAGATAACCCCAATACGATCGGGATTAAAAGATTGTTGTAGGATGCCACTATCGGCAATAGCTTGATCGGCACTCACGAGTGCATAATGGGTAAAAGGATCCATTTTTCGAGCTTCTTTTCTATCGAGGAAGTTCAACGCGTCGAAGTTTTTTACCTCGCAAGCGAACTTCACTTTGTAGTTAGAAGTGTCAAAATGGGTAATTAACCCTGCACCAGAGGTACCTGCCACTAGCGCATTCCAATACTCTTCCAGAGTATTACCTATGGGCGTAATCGCGCCCATTCCTGTAACAACAACCCTCTTGAGTTGCATAATTATTTTTTATTTTCTTCGATGTATCGAACGGCCTCACCTACAGTCTGAATTTTCTCTGCTTGATCGTCTGGGATGCTGATGTCGAATTCTTTCTCGAATTCCATAATCAACTCAACCGTATCTAGAGAGTCTGCACCTAAATCATTGGTGAAGCTAGCCTCGGTAACTACCTCAGCTTCATCAACGCCCAATTTATCGACGATGATTGCTTTTACTTTTTCTGCGATTTCTGACATGATTCGTAAATGATAATTTTTGCGCTACAAAGAAACATTTTTTTCTTGACACACGCATCAAAATTTTATTTTTGTGATAAATTTTGTCAACCAAGCGCCACAAATCGACCATTTCAATTGATGGAACCAACTTTACCATCATAGCCATTCATACGGATTTTTCGCCGTATTCACTAGCTTGGTGTCTTTTTGACACTTTTTCTTTGCAGTTTGTGTGCGAAAACCCACCTTTTCAAATAAATTTGCCAAATCAATTGGATTCAATCCATGCGGAATACCACTTTTTTGGCTCGGAAGACTACCCAAGAATGTGGCTTATTCAAAATCAAGGCACACAATCGCGCTTGGTAAATAGTAAGCCACTACCCGATTATTTTCTGATATTCGAAGAAGAGGACGTAATATTGCATTTTGATCATTGGTTAGAAACACTCAATCGAGTTGCTAGAATTCAACTCGCCTATGTTTTCCCCAAAGACAAAACAAAAAAATTCCACTGGGTGAACGAATTGCACCATTTAAGATTTCAAAAACAGGACGATGTACAAAGAGAATTTCAACAAGACCAAGATCGTAGCGACGATTGGACCGGCAACTAGCTCAGAAGAAAATTTAGAAAAAATCATCCTTACCGGTGTCGATGTTTGTCGCTTGAATTTCTCACATGGAGAACATTCTGTTCACCAAGAGGTAGCAGAACGAATCCGTAAAATCAATAAAAAATTAGGCTCTCACGTGGCCATTTTACAAGATTTGCAAGGCCCAAAACTACGCATTGGCAAGGTAGATGGTGAAATTCAATTGGTTGATGGGAGTCCCATTATTATTACCACCAAAGAATGCATTTCTACAGCCGAAAAACTTTTTGTCTCATATTCTAAACTACCACTTGAAGCAAAAGTTGGTGAACGCATATTATTGAATGACGGAAAGTTAGAATTGGTCATTGAAGGACATATTGACGAATTTAATCTTCAAGGACGCGTGGTAAATGGTGGTCCCCTTACTTCCAACAAAGGTTTCAACTTACCAAATACTCAAATTTCAGCTCCTTGTTTAACCGAAAAAGACCTTAAAGACTTGGAATTCGGACTATCATTGGATGTCGATTGGATTGCATTGAGTTTTGTTCGCAGAGCTGAAGATGTAATTGAATTAAAAAATATTATTGCTCAGCGTGGCTCCAGAGCCAAAGTAATTGCAAAAATCGAAAAGCCCGAAGCCGTTGAAAATATTGATAGTATCATTAAAGTTACTGATGCCATCATGGTTGCACGTGGTGACTTAGGTGTTGAAGTTCCACTTCAGAAAGTTCCATTGATTCAAAAAACTATCGTTGAAAAGTGTATTCAACAGTCCAAACCAGTAATTATTGCCACTCAGATGATGGAAAGCATGATTTTCGATTCAATGCCCACACGTGCTGAAATCACTGACGTTGCCAATGCTGTATTGGATGGTGCAGATGCTGTAATGTTATCTGCTGAAACTTCGGTGGGTAAATATCCTATTCGAGTGGTGGAGATAATGAGGGATATCATTTCAGACATTGAAAAAGATCGTCGTGCCTACTACAAAGGAACTCGACCCGAGGTTACTTCACCTTCATTCGCCAGCGATGAAGTATGTTTCACTGCGGTAAGAATGAGCGACCACTTAAAAGCTAAGGCCATCATCGCCATGACCAAAAGTGGTTACACCGGTTTCAAAGTGGCTAGTTATCGACCAGAAGCAGGTGTATTTATTTTTACAGACAACGATAAAATGCTGAATACCTTAAATTTGGTTTGGGGCGTTCGCGGATTTCATTACGACAAATTCGTAAGTACAGATCAAACTTTCGACGATGTCGTTGAGGTACTACGCGAGCATCATTTTGTGCAACCGGGTGATTACGTTATTAATTGCGCCAGCATGCCATTGAAGAAAAAGCAGCGTACCAATACCATTAAAATCACGTTGGTTGAGTAATAGTGGATAGTCGTTAATAAAAATATGAAGTATTAATTAAGCCTTTTTCGCTTTAAATACGGGGACTGTACTGCAAGGTTCGCCGAACATTACGCTCGCCGCTACTGCTACTAATTTACTGGTTAGCGTTAAATAGGCATCTGCTCCAATAGGTAAATCGCCACAACCTTTAATCACTATTTTTTGATCACGATATTCTTCTGTTGGAAATTCATTTAAAACATTTTCCCATAAAACGGTTTCCAATGTTTGAAGTGTTCCAAAAACTACTTTTTTTGCTACTCCAGACAATTTGGATGCCACCAACATGTACGCCCATGTAGGGATAATTGCATCAACAGAACATGTTACCGCAACGAATTTATCTAGGTATTGTTCCCAATTATGCTCCTTTATAAACTGGCGGAAATCCTTTTCTTTCAATACCATACCCATGAATAATTGGTCTTTTATATCCAATAAAACGCGATCCCCCTCTGGGAAATAATTTTCCAAATTGATAGTAATTAAACCGCTATTAGCAACTTTATTCACGAATTCCGTTTCCATGTTACAAAATTATACAACTTTTTTTGGTTTTGGTTTCGGGGGATTATCATAAAATATCAATTATATTTGAATGTTCTTTCCTTCAACCGAATGGCTTCTCGCGCTAAACTTGTAATTATACTACTTTCATTGTTGAAATTAAATTCTGCTTACAGTCAGGATTTGTTTAATAATGTTCAACAACATAAAACCATTCAACGGTTTTATCAGCACTACGCTACCTTATATTCACGTGATTTATTCACGACTGTTTATCCCGCACAATCACAAATGACATTTGGTAGCTCTCAAATGATGGCACCTTCTGCATTTTCTCTTGAATTTAGAGGGGGGATGATTACACGCTATCCTTCTAGAATAAACAACAAAGCATACGATGAATTGGATACATTTAAAAATATCCAATCTTTTGTTTCTATTAACGGTACTCCGTCGAAATTGAAATTTCGTCAATACAACGAAGGTTACGTTCCCGATGAACGTATTTATTTCACTTTGTTAGATGAAAATCAGTTGCCATTGAATTCAACTATAAACGGTAGAGATAGTGTGCGATGGAAACTCCCATCATTCAGTCAACTTGGATTGAATGAAAAAATCGCACCTCGATTTAATGCTACATTACGTTGGGCTCCAGGGTATGCGTTTGAAGCAGGGGGAACCTATTTATTATACAATTCTACCAACGAAAACGAAACTGGATTTGCAACCACAAACAGAAATCGCTTTTACTGCATTTATTTGGCTCACGATTTTTTATATTGGTGGCAGAAATACCATTACCAAGGTTGGCATGTAACTGGTTATTACCAAATTTCAAATTGGAATCAAAGCATTAATTTAACTCAAAACGTTAAATTCTATACTGATTATACATTGCGAAACAATCAATTGACCACTTACAATTTCACCAATTCTTTATCGAGAATTGATTTGTACAATCGAACGTTAACATATGGCTTAAAACTAGGAAAAAGCTGGCATAATGCAGAAGCATTTCTTGATTTAAATTATCTATTCAACACGGGTGGATTAAGCGATGACGGTTATGTGGTAGCCTACATTGATGAAAAACCGTTTGATGCCAACAATGGTTTAAAAATACGCCGATACAGAAACTGGATTCGTTCTGACTATGTTTCAACTCGACTTTGGAATGTAGGGGCAGGCGGTGTAATCGGACAAAAAAACATACGTGTAGGCGCTCAATACAACATATTATCAAATGGAACACACCAAGGAAGTGTTGTTGTTAAATATGTATTCCTTGATAACAACTTCCATCCTTGGCAAAAAAATGCTCCGAATGTGGAGTATTTCGACCCCAACAAAAAGAAAATTCAAAGAAAAACGGTAATTATCGAGCGCGACGAACCTGAAGATTAATTACGAAGGAGACTGTAAATCCTCTTTGCTTACAATTTTAACTCCTTATCCATTTCAAACTTAACTCTTGCTCTTCAAATTTAACCCTTCATCGATTACAATACTTTCTCAAGGTGTAGCGTTTTTTGTCCAGGATTTTTCACCGGTGCTATTTTCAACAGATTAATGGATTTATAAGTAAACCTCCATGGATTACTATTAAAAATAGCAAACTCAGGAATCCCCTGTATTTCTAAATTCAATCGTGAATAATCGGAGTTACTACTCCACGTTCCCATGTGTTTAGTGCCTTGAGCCAATATTTCGAGTGGTCCTGCATAATAGGTATCTTTTCTTAAATAAATGACCATGTCTTGGTAACTGGGTGTAAGGTTGTTACCGGCAGAATCAACGGCCAAAATTATTCTAACGGGTTGGTTCAGAACCATCGCTTCAAAGATTTTTTCCATGTAGGCACGCGCTGCAGAGTCATTATAAACTGTATCTTTTTGCACCGTATCTGCAGGCTTTGCAGGCTCTTTTTTACAGGACGTAGACCCCAAATTTAATAATATTAACAAAACGACAAAAAGCGAACTTATTCCGATGGATTTCATGGCTTGATTTTCAGTGATTTATTCAAATATAATAATTGATGAGGAAACTTTGTAAATGAACTTAGGAATGCTGAAATTTGTATCATGAAGGCATCCAAATTATGGCTTTTTTTGTTATCCATTATTGGACTACAACAGAATGTATTTTCTAAAATGATTAACTATACGATTACAATTTCTGATCCAAGCAGTCATTTTGCAGAGGTTGAAATGGCTTTTACTCAAGACAAACCAGGGCTCACCCATGTTGCTATACCTGTTTGGACGCCGGGCAGCTATATGGTTCGTGAATTTTCCAAAAATATTCAAGAATTTCAAGTTTTGGAATCCTCTGGAAAAAATGTAGCTTTTAACAAAAACAGTAAAAATCAATGGACATTTGAAACCAAAAAAGGAGCTTCTTACCGCGTTAAATACCGAATTTATTGTTTCGAATTTAGCGTTCGTACATCTTTCATTAACGATCAGCAAGCGCTATTGAACCTAACCTCTGTTTTACCCTATTTTAACTACGATAAAATGGTGAATATGGGAACCTTGAAAGTGGTATTTCCTGAACAGAATTATTCAAAAAAGATTATTTCTTCCCTTCCTTTTTTGGGGATGAAAGAGCTTGCTGAAAGTACATCCCGATCTACAAATTGGGTTCCAAAGCCGCTTTTCGAAAATTCTTCCAATGAATTGATAAAAAATCCCCAAAATCAAACTAATAAATTAATCGAGGCAACTTTTGAATTTTCGTCAATTGATGAGTTGTATGATTCGCCTATTCAGATTGGGGACTTTGAAGTTTTTGAATTTGATGTGAAGGGAGTTCCGCACCGAGTAGCCATGGTGGGTGTTCACAATGCCAATTTGGAGCGGTTACGCTTGGACATGGAGCGTGTATGCAATACGATGGCCAATATAATTGGTGAATTCCCAAAAGAAAAAAGCGTATATCCCTCAATGCTCAATTTAAAAGAGCAAAAATACAACCCTGTTCAACCCTATGTGTTTATTGTTCAAAATGTTGAAGCTGGTGGAGGTGGAATTGAACATTTAAACAGTACCGTGGTAATGAACCAACGCTTTGCTTACCAAAACGAAGGAAGTTATGAGAACTTTTTGGGATTAATTGCACATGAGTATTTCCATTTATGGAATGTTAAACGCATTCGCCCTGTAGAACTGGGTCCATTCAATTACAACCAAGAAAATTACACGCACTCACTTTGGATTGCCGAAGGGATCACTTCTTATTACGATGAACTAGGAATGATGAGAGCTGGATTTAAAAGCCGTACAGAATTTTTAAATGGATTAGCTGCGAATATTGCAAATCACGAAAATCGACCAGGTGCACGTGTTGCAACCCTGCATGAAATGAGCTTTGATGCTTGGATTAAGGAATATCGCCCGAATGAAAATTCTAAAAACAGCACCTATTCCTACTATTCAAAAGGGTTGATCATTGCTGCATTATTGGATGCCAAAATTTGCAAAGCCACGAATGGTGAAAAATCCTTAGATGATGTTTTTAAAATTTTATGGAACGAATTTTACAAGGACAAAAGTTCAACCATTATTGGAAAAGGATATACCGACGATGATTTCAGAAAAATCTGCGAAAAAGTAGCAGGAATTGACTTCAAATCGGATTTTGACCTGTGGTTAAATAGCACTAAAATGCCCGATTACGCTGGAATTTTCAATGAACTTGGACTCCAAGTTCAAGAAAACACCATCGAAAAACAAGATTGGGGGTTAACTACATCAAAAACGGATGGAGCAATTTTAGTAAAGTATATTAATTTAAATGGATTTGCTCAAAAAATTGGAATCAATGTGAATGATGAAATAATCGGATTAAATGGAATTCGTGTAAATCAATCGATTGAAAGCACATGGCAGTCAATTCAGAACCCCAAACAAGTTCAATTAATAGTGAATCGATCTGGATTGCTTTATCACCTTTCAGGAGAATTTACGCCAATCCAAGAATATCAATTTAAATTCAACCTGAAACCTGAGATGAACACTTCTGAGTTTTGGAAATCATCAGGACCTATTCAAACTTGGTTAAAGTCGAATTAACGTTTAAATCGATCTAAAATTGAAGTCCAATGATTTTTACTCCTATCAAATACACTAACCCCAAATACTAAAAATGGAAAAACAACAAAGAAATAAACTGATTGTAGGATTATCTTTTATTATAGTGGTTTTGTCATTAGCCACTTGGGCTTATGTTACTATTCTACTGCCAAACCGTGAATATCGCAAAAAAACGGGGCATAAATATTCTCAAAAATTACAATACAAAACGAAATACAATCCCGATTTCGTAGATTCAGTAATTCAAGCAAAAAAGAAGAAATAAAAAAAAGCCTGATTCAAAATCAGGCTTTTTCATTTCAAAAATTTACTTGTGTACAGCTGTCGATATACGTTAATCGATTTATCGATCACAACTTTGATATTCAATTTAAGTTTGCGAATTACGCTTCAAACCATTCGTGAATTAATTCACTCATGAATTGATGATCATCTAATTTCGATTCTAACTGATTATCTACGATATAGCTCAAGAAACGATCATTTTTTTCACCGGCATTTAATGCATCTAAATAGTTATCATTGGAGAATGTAACTCGTTCGTATTGAGTACGGTATCTTCCTGGAAATGCATCAATCAACTTCTTCTCAATTCCTTTTTTATGTAAAAATTCGGGTAGTCCTACTAAATCCCTCATTTCAATAAAATTCTGAATGGCTAGTGCGGCGATGGAATCGGCATTTGGTTTTCTGGATTTTTGATATTCATCTAAAATACGATCCCAATCTCCTGCAAATTTTTCAATGCATTCATCTAAAACGACACAGTCTTCGAATGAACAGTTCATGCCTTGTCCATAGAAAGGCACAACGGCATGAGCTGCGTCGCCCATAAGAGCCGAACGATTGAACACCCAGGGATAGGTTCTAACGGTAGCTAAATGACCAATTGGATTCTTTTTAAAATCTTCCAATAAATTAGGCATCAAAGGAATTGCATCATTGAAATAGGTTTTAAAGAAATTCATAATTTCTTCATCCGTATTCAATTTAGAGAAACTTACATCACCTTCATAGGGCAAAAATAAAGTACAGGTAAAATTCCCTCCTGGATTAGGAAGCGCAATCATCATAAAGCTACTTCTAGGCCAAATATGAAGTGCTTTTTCTTCCATTTGGAATTCACCGTTGTTACTGGGTACAATTTCCAATTCTTTATAACCATGTGATTCGTACGTCTGAGAGTACGTATATCTTGGATGACGGATCATTGCATCTCTTACAGCAGAAAATGCTCCGTCAGTAGCTAGAACTACATCCCCTGAAACATCAATAATACTTCCATTCGGGGTTTCAAAAGTAGCCGTATTACTATCTAAATTCATTTTTGTACAACGATGATCGAAGTACATGTGAATATTTGGATATTGATCGGCTAATTGCAATAATCGAATATTCAATTCTCCACGGGAAACGCTGTAAATAGCTTGATCTTCGCGACCATAAGGTTGGTAATTTAGATCTCCAGCCGTTGAATGCATTATTCTCCCTTTCATGGGGATAGAAATATTTAAAATATCCTCGGTCAGACCTACCTTATTTAGTGCGTTTATACCACGGGTTGAAAGAGCTAGATTGATCGATCGTCCACCTTCATATTTACCTTTGCGCATATCTGGTCTACGCTCATATAAATGAACCTCAAATCCGCGTTTTGCCAAGTAAATGGACATAAGGCTTCCCGCCAATCCCCCACCAACTAGTATAATTTTTTCTCCCATTTTACA
>JACCDQ011430940.1_pt1 | contig 11882 bp, 8 predicted proteins | sample 7446031 | NCBI WGS metagenome assembly JACCDQ01 (sample SAMN15323442, study PRJNA562643) | freshwater metagenome | isolation source: river surface water | place: USA:Blue River Watershed | collected 2017-08-17
TTGAGATCCGCCGATACCGCCCCCGACGGCTTAAAGATAATGCCATCAACCCCTAGCCCTTTAATTTGAGCCACCTTCGGAGAACTGGGTTCTTCCGCCGTAACCACTAGGACTTTTGCCGAGCTTTTGAAGCGGACTAACCGCATAAACTCCACCCCATTCATTTTGGGCATTTCAATATCTAAGAGAATTAAGTCCGGTTTAACAGTACCGACTTTTTCCAGAGCTTCTACCCCATCGGACGCATACTCTGCCACCTGTAAGAGGGGATCTTCACTGACGATACTCCCCATAATTAAGGTCATAATCGGAGAATCATCAACGACCAAAATTTTCTTTTTAATAGCCATATATTGGACTAACGAAAGGACACCCCCTCATCCTAACACTAGCCCTCGGAAGTCAAACATCAAGAATTGTAAAGCCTCAAAGCCGTTTTCAAGGATTAGCTCAGACCGCATAGATGAGAAGGGATTAGAAGGGTAAACTGGGCAAAGGAATCGGAATTGGCGGCGTAGGAATCGGATAACTCGGTAAGCCTGTGGTGGAGCAACTTAAGCCCGGTAATAAACGGGAACAAATTTCCTGTAAAGCTCCTTCGGGGGTGACAGGAATCGTAAAACCGGTAAATAGTTGGCCATTTAAAATTGCCACAATTTCTTCGGGAGATAGGGGAATGACTTGACCTAAAATGCCTTGCAGTAACTCAATTTTTTCCCCCGCTTTGATTTCAATGGTTTCCCCTGGTTGTTGATTATTTTGTACCTGAACCGTCCCTTCTAACACTTCAACAGTGCCTGAATCTTGCTCAGTTTTCTTCAAAACGTATAATGTGCCTTTGACCGAGACAGTTAGTCCGGCCATGCAACCCGTTACCGAACCACTGACTAAAATTTCTCCCTGTTCAACTTCGACACATTGACCCACTGTGACTTTGGCTTGTTCCCCTAACCGCCCTTTGGCTCCATTATTAAAAATTAATCCTGCCCTAGATTGCTTTGTTAAAATCACTTCTCCAAAGTTAGCAGTGTCATCAAGATTAGCGATCTTTTCTTGAACAAACACTTCATTACCATCCAAAATCTCTTTAATCGTTGCCTGACTAATTTGACCTTGGGCGACCTGGGGAATCGTGATACTATAAAGACTCCAAAATAGGCCCGCGAGGAAAGTTCCTGTTAGTAAATTGCTAGGACGACATTTCAAGTCAGTAAAGGTGACAGATAGTGAAGAAAAAGCAATCATAGAAAGTTAAGTTGGTCGCTACAATAATGAAGAAAGTTTCTCGTTAACCCAACAGTGGCTATCATTTGATGCTCAAGCGAATAATCCTTTTTAGCATGATATTTCCCCTTCTGTCTATTGCTCTGGGGGAACATCTTAGTAGGGCGCAAACTCCGCCTTCTCATCTGAACCCCAAGGAGCAGACCACTCCACAGCAGGCTAATCATTATTTTCAGCAAGGATTAACCCATTATCAACAGGGAACCCTCGCCGGTTTTCAAGCGGCCCAAAAGGATTGGGAAAAGGCGTTAAAACTGTGGCTGATGTTAAAAAATCCCTCTCAAGAGGTAGTGACTCGTAATTTTTTGTGTTTAACTTACGAAAATTTGGGGGATTATTCCCAAAGTTTAAGGTGTTATTATGCCCTTTTGTATCTAACTCGTTCCCTCTTGGATCAACATACGCAAGCCAATAGTTTACTGGCGATCGCCCGTTTAGAAAATCGCTTAGGTCGTTATCAACAAGCCTTGGATACGCTACCGTTAACCCTACCCCTTTGGCAGAAAGTCAAGTTTAAAACGGGGGAGGTAACGACCTATAACGAAATGGCGTTAATTTATCTGAATTTAGGGGATTGGGAAGGGGCTATTCAACAGTATCAGCAAGCTTTAACCCTAGCCCAAAATTTAGGCAATGATGCCATGATTGCGAGTCTTTACCATAATCTCAGTCAAGCTTATTTAGAAACAGAACAATGGGAGAAAGCCCTAGCCACAGAACAGCAAGCCTTAACCATTTGGGAAAATTTAATCCAACAACTTGGCCAGCAAATTACGCCCGATATTCAACGGGGAAAAGCGGCTAGTCTCAATAATTTAGGCTTTTTACAAGTCCAACAACAGCAATATGTCCAGGCTCAGAGTACCTATCAACAAGCTCTAACCCTCTGGCAAAAAATTGGCGATCGCAGTGGCACGGCTAGTACGTTAAACAATTTAGGGGATTTAGCGCGTTTACAAAATCAATTACCCCAGGCATTGGCCTATTATCAACAAGCCTTAAAACTGCGTCAACAAATCGGCGATCGCCCCAAGGAAAGTATTTCTCGCTATAGTTTAGCCCAACTCTATGGACAACAGGGGAATTTTTCTCAGGCAAAACAGGAAATTGAACGGGCGATACAGATTGTGGAAACCCTCCGGAGTCAAGTGAATAATCAGGAATTACGCACCCATTTTTTCAGTTCTAAACAGGATTATTATCGCTTTTATATTGATTTATTAATGCAACAGCATCGCCAATTTCCTAACCAAGGTTGGTCTGCCCTAGCCCTAGCCATTAGTGAACAATCCAAAGCGCGATCGCTGTTAGATTTACTGCGCCAACTGCCCGAACCGATTACCCAGGGTATTACGCCCCAACAATTAGCCCAAAAGGAACAGCTAGAACACCAGTTAGACAGCTTAGAAAGACGACGGATTCAGCTTTTTAATCAAACGAATACTCAGGAAATTAATCTTCAAAAAGCCCAGGAATTAGAAATTAAATTAGAATATTTATCCACACAATATCAACAACTTTTAGCCACTATTAAGAAAACCAGTCCGAACTATGCCGCGTTAACCCAACCTCCAACCTTAAATCTGCAACAAATCCAAGCTTTATTAGAGCCAAATACGATTCTTTTAGAGTATGCTCTAGGGCAAACGAATAGTTATCTTTGGGTCGTGACGAAAAATACGTTACAAAGTTATACGTTACCCGATGAAGCAACCCTCAATCAAGCGGTTAAAGACTTTCGGGATAGTTTTTTAATTCCTAGTAACCGACTACGGCGATCGCTGGCCATCCGGTCCGGTTTTGCTTTAAAAAATCAAATTTTCCCTCCCCAGTTATCCTTAAAAAATCAACGCTTGGTGATCGTGGCGGATGGAGTATTGCAGTATGTTCCCTTTGCCGCTTTACCCGACCGGGACAAATTAGACCCTCAATTAAACTATCTAATAGATAACCATGAATTGATCTTTTTACCTTCTGCTTCGGTCTTAAAAACCCTACGAGACAATCAAAAAACTCGCCCCCTTGCCCCTAAAACCCTAGCAATTTTTGCGGATCCGGTCTTTAATTTGCAAGATGACCGGTTAAAATCTCTGGGTCTCAAAGTTCCCTCCTCGGTTTCTCCCGAATTAATGCGTTCCGCACGGGAATCCGGGGTATTATTTGAGCGATTGCCCTTTACCCAAACGGAAGCCAAGCAGATTTTAGCCCTGTTTCCCCAACAGTCTTCTTTGCCAGAAATTGGGTTTTCCGCGAATCGTAACCGTTCTTTAAATGCTCAAATGGATCAATATCGCTTGATTCATTTTGCGACCCATGGCTTATTAAATAGTCAAAGTCCCCAATTATCCGGTTTAGTGCTTTCTTTATTTAATCCCCAGGGGCGATCGCAGAATGGATTTTTACGGTTGTATGATATTTTTAACCTCCGATTAGCGGCGGAATTAGTGGTTTTAAGTGCCTGTCAAACGGGGCTAGGTAAGGCGATTAAAGGGGAAGGCTTAATTGGGTTAACCAGGGGTTTTATGTATGCCGGAGCCAATCGAGTTGTGGTGAGTTTATGGAGTGTAGATGATTTAGCAACTTCGTTATTAATGACCGAATTTTATCGCGGTATTTTACAGGACAATCTATCTCCGGGGCTGGCTCTGCAAAGGACCCAAAAACAGATCAAAGCGGATCAAGATTTAGCCTCTCCCTACTACTGGGCGGCTTTTACCCTCCAGGGAGAATGGCAAGGTTTAAAATCTTCTACAATGGGGAGAAAGTCTTTGCAGTCAAATTCCCCATGAGCCAACCCACCCACGCCCATTTAACTTTTTCCCTGAAAAAAAATCTGGCCTACGCCTACAAAAAGCAAACCAAGAAGCAGAAGAAATATTATATGGGGGCCAAACTCTTGGAAATTGGCGTGAATCCCCAGGAGGCGGTCTATCGTTGGTCTTTGAAAACCACAGCGACGGAGGAGGAATGGACGTATAGTGCCTATTGGGGAGATTCCAAGGAACAGTTACTATCGGGTCATTATCCCTTAACAGGAACGGAGTTATTGGATTGTGCGCGGGCCAATGCGTCCCAGGGGTTAGCGGTGACGACCCAACTTTGCGGCTATGGAGAAGATACAGAAGCTTTTCAACAGGCGTTAACTACCGCTAGTCACGAGGCCGGTTTGTCTTTGGATTCGTTACATCAGTTAATTCCCCAAAAGGGTGTGGATGTGGCTCCGGATACGGCTTCTTCGCTCTAGGGGCCTAACAATGCGGGTTGTTATTTGTGGTTATTATGGTCAGAACAATGGGGGGGATGAGGCCCTCCTCGTGACGCTGTTGCAATTACTGCCTTCTGGGGTGGAGGCGATCGCCCTTTCTGCGAATCCCCAGGAAACGACCCAACGATACGGGGTAAAAAGTATTCCGAATCGAGATTGGGGGCAAATCCTGGCGGTTCTGCGTCAATCAGAGGTTTTTATCTGGGGCGGTGGCAGTTTAATGCAGGATGTCAGTAGTTTAGCGAGTCCGTTGTACTATGGCGGTCTCATGCTCCTGGCTCAACTGTTGGGCTTAAAAACGATCGCCTGGGCCCAGGGGATTGGCCCCCTCAATCATCCCTTGACCCAGGGCTTAACCCGTTTTGTTCTGCGCCGTTGTCAGGGCATTAGTGTCCGCGATCAGGCTTCGGCTCAATTACTGCAAAGTTGGAGGTTAGATCCCCTTATTGCTCCGGATCCGGTGTGGTTATTGGCCGGCTCTCCTGATCATCCGACCTTTCCCCCGTCTGCCGTTGCGGTCAATTTGCGTCGTCATCGGACGTTAACCGGCGATCGTCTTCAGGTGTTAACCCAGGCTCTCATCGAGTTTCAACACTTAACCCAGACCTATTTGGTTTTGATTCCCTTTCAAGCTTCCCAGGATTTGGCGATCGCCGAAGATATTTTGGCCCAGTTACCGCCCCAAGCCGGCGAAATTGTGCAGAGGGATGATCCGAGGGAGTTAAAAGCCCTTTTTCGGGGAGTCAGTTTGACCATTGGGATGCGTTTACACAGTTTAATTATGGCCGCGTCGGAAGGGAGTCCTGGTTTTGCCTTGAGTTATGACCCCAAGGTGAGTCGTTTAATGGCGGAGGTGGATTTGCCGGGGTACGAGTTGGAGAATTTGCCCAGCGATCCAAAGGTGATTAGTCAGGCCTGGCAAGACTGTTATTACCAGCAGAAGGCTTTATCCCTGGAAACCCGACAAGCCTTGATGGAACAAACGCGACAACATCAAGAACTGTTAGAAAAATTCTGTCAGTAGTCGCCATGGCTCTGGCAAAAAATTAGTTAATGGGTATAATACAGGAAACATCCTGCTTGTCTCATATTGGTGTAAGTCTGGGATGTTTCTCCTTTCAAGTAGTTGTTAACGAATTTTTCTTATGATGTCCGCATTTGAAAGTATCATTAATTCTATCAAGCAATTAACACCCAATGAACAAGAAAAATTAATCAAGTTATTGGAACAAAAGCAAAATGAAAAGAAACAAAATGAAATTTTAAATAGAATCGAAAATTATAGCTTTAAATCTTCTATTTTATCTCATTTTTCTCACATGACTAACCAAGAAGATTACGAAAAACGGATTAAACGCATTGAAGATCAAGAGAAAATTTCTCGTGAAGGAATTCGTCATGAAGATGAGCTAATCTCCAAGAGACTCACATGGATGACGACTGTTCAAGGTTTTTTATTTTCTGCTGTGGGTATTAGCCTTGCGAATGGAATACCTAGTGTTTTCATCGTGATTTTAGCACTCATGGGAATTACAATTTCGATTTCAACGCGATTTACAATTTATCGGAGTCATACCGCTATAGAGCTTTATATTCGTCGCTGGCAACGCTTACAGCTAGATTTGCTTATAGGTAACATCGAAGAAGAAACATGGGAAAAGATAAAGATCACTAAAGATGATTTTATTAACAAGCATCATGGAAAAATTAATCCTAACGCAATTATTATTGGTTATAGCGTAGGATATGTTAATTACGACAATCAGAATCAAACCAACAATAATCAGAATCAAACAAATAAAACAAGGTTCTGGGGTGATGTTAAAAAAATCATTTGTTTTTTGCCAAGAATTATTCTCATTTTTCTAGACTTTCCCCCGACAGATCACATCAATCCAAAATGTACCAATATTAATGAGGATTTTGGAGTTAAGAAAAATAGATTGCTGTCATTCCCCTCAGAAAATTCAGAAAATCAATCACAACAACCTAACTCCCCAGAAAATTCAGAAAATCAATTACAACAACCTAACTCCCCAGAAAGTGAAGAATTGCTCAAAAACATCCATTTAGTAAATGCGCCCAAAAGAACCCTATTAGACCAAGTTATTTGTTGGCTATCTCCACCTACATCTCTACCGATTATTTTTGTTGCGGCATGGATTTCGATTATTCATAATTATAAAGCATTTAACCCTGACACTCAAAAAGATGAGAAATCTAAAATTGAATTTAGTTCACCTTTAGATGTTAAAATTAACTCACCCCTAGACGTTAAAGTAAATTCACCTTTAGATGTTAAAGTTATTCCTACTCCTTCCGTAACACAATCGCCCAAGTCTTCTGGGGTTTCTCCCCAAAACTCACCTCAACAATGAGTGATAACTCCTTTGAGGTTAATTGTAAACTATTACTTAGGATTTGGTCAGCCAACCGATCGCCGCGCCTCCCAAAATTAGCCAAGCCGAATTCAGAGAAAAACGCCAAAGCAGTAAGCCACTCAACAAACATAACCCCACCGTTAAATAATCCACTAACGCACTTTGTCCCAACGTAATCGTTACCCCGGCCATTAAACCCAACGAAGCCGCATTCACCCCGGCTAAAAAGCCCCTGACCCAAGCCGATTGTTTTAAGCGGTTTACCCAGGGATGCACCAAACCCACTAATAAAAAAGCCGGTAAAAAAATGCCCACCGTGCCGGCGATCGCCCCGATATTGCCCGCCAACAAATAACCCACAAAAGTTGCCGTTGTGAACACTGGGCCAGGCGTAAATTGACCGATCGCCACCGCATCTAATAACTGTTGAGGCGTTAACCAGTGATAATTTTCAACCAACTCCCGTTGCAAAAAAGCCAACAAAACATAACCACCCCCATACAAAACAGAGCCAATTTTTAAAAAGAACCAAAAAACCGTTAAACCATTGGGGGAATTAACTACTTTGGGACTGGGTATTTGAGCAAATTCAGCTATCCCTATCCCAAAAAAGAGTCCCATACCTTGACGATTTTCAATTCCTTGTTGAATCCCCATCACCAGCAACCCCAAGCCAATTAACATCATAATTTCTGACCATCCCAGACGATAACCCACCAACGCGGCGATCGCGGCCAAAAGCGTTAATTGACCTTTAATGGCACTGCGTCCCAACTTAATCAGAGCTTGACCCACAATCGCAATAATCACCGGTTGAATGCCATACATTAACCATCCCATCTGGGGAAACATTTGGTACTGGGCATAGAGAACTGCTAACCCCCAAACCAACATCATCGCCGGTAAAATAAAACAACTTCCCGCAATCCAAAGACCGAACCAACCCCCTCTTTGATAACCAATATGGATCGCTAATTCCGTTGAATTGGGGCCAGGAATTAACTGGGTGATGCCCAATAAATCTAATAATTCTTCTCGCGTTAACCACCGTCGTCTTTGCACCACTTCATAATCCATGAGAGCGATATGGGCCGCCGGGCCACCAAAGGCTGTAAAGCCTAGCCGCAAAAACACCTGGGCTAATTCCCCTAGGCGTTTTCTACGCTCCGCCGGCGATAAATCTTGAGGGGCAACAGACGATTGAATGGGCATTATTGCTTCTCCAAAACCAACTCCGCTTTGACCACACTCGGACGGCGATGGAGTTGGAAACCAATTTTTTCACAAACCCTCTGCATCCCCCGATTTTGTAGCAAAATATCTGCTCGAATCTTCTCTAATCCCTCATTTCGACCAAATTGGATTAAACGTTTAAGTAATTCTGTTCCTAAACCCTGACCTTGATAGGGATCGCTAATCAACAGCGCAAACTCCCCTTCCTGAAGACCGTGTAATTTCGTGAGACGGGCCACTGCCAAAATCTCCGGCCCTTGGGAATCCGGATTGAAATACTCAGCCACTAAGGCCATTTCCCGGTCATAGTCAATAAAACAAATGCGGGTCAGGCGATCGTGAACAACGAGGGAACTGGGGGAAATCAGATGGAAATAGCGAAAATATAAACTCTGTTCCGACAAGGTTTGATGAAACTTGACCATTAAGGGTTCATCCTCTGGCCGAATGGGGCGAATCGTCACTTCCTGACCCTGTTTGAGGGTACAAGCTGTCACATAGGCTAAGGGATAGGGGCGAATAGCGGTTCTCGGTAACTGGTGGTCAGGGATAGTCGGGGGATGCAACACGACCCGCGCATCTAGGGCCGTCAGCCGTTCCTCGGACGCTAAGAGGGGATTAATTTCAATTTCCTTGATCCGGGGATGTTCCACCACTAACTGACTAAATCGCACTAATAAATGTTCTAATTCGGCTAAGTTGATGGCCTTACGACCGCGCACTCCCCTTAAAGCCTGATAAATTTTGGTTTGCTCCATCAGACGACGGGCTAGGGTGCTATTCAAGGGTGGTAGGGCGATCGCCTTATCCTGAAAAATCTCGACTAATTGCCCCCCGGTGCCAAAGAGCAAAACGGGGCCAAATTGGGGGTCTAAACTACTGCCCAAAATTAACTCGTAACTGCCATCCGGGTGCAACATAGGCTGTACTGTGACTCCCAAAAAATGTTCGGCTCCCACCCGTTCCGTGACGGCTTTTTGAATGGTTTGAAAGGCCCAACCGACTGTCTCCCCATCGGTTAAATTCAGTTGCACACCGCCCACATCCGTTTTATGGGTAATCGTTTCCGATAATAGTTTGACAACAACGGGATACCCCATCGTTTCCGCTAGGGCCACCGCCTCTTCTGCATGATGGGCGATCGCCGTCTGTACCACCGGAATCCCGTAGGCCGCCAACAGAGTTTTGGATTCCACCTCCGTTAATAATGTCCGCCCACTGTTCAAAACCCCCTGTAAAAGGGCCTCACCAGGGCCGCGCCCTTCCCCTTCACCCGCCGGCAAAACAGGGGTCTCATAGATTCCCTTGAGGTTATAGCTGTACTGCCAGAGCTTATTAAACAACCGTGCCGCCGCATCCGGATAACGATAGGTGGGAATCTGGTGTTGATTCAGCACCATCTCAGCCTGGCTGATCTCTTCTCCTCCCATCCAACTGGCAATGATTGGTTTAGCCGTTTCGCGGTTGAGTATCGTTAATTTTTCCGCCGTTGCGATCGGATTGGTCATACCCTGGGGAGTCAAAATCACCAGTAACCCATCCGTCTGATCATCCTCCAGCACAATTTTTAACGCCTGGGCATAGCGTTCGGGATCAGCATCTCCCAAAATATCAACGGGATTCCCATGGCTCCAATGGGCGGGCAGAATTTGATTCAATTTCTCTAGGGTCGTGGCGTTAAGCTCGGCTAAATTCCCCCCGGTATTGATGAGGGCATCGGTCGCCAAAACCCCTGGCCCGCCGGCATTAGTAATAATACTTAAGTTGGGCCCCTGGGGTTGCCGGGGTTGTTTTGCGAAGACTTCCGCTAAATCAAACAATTCCGAAATTCGTTCTACCTGAAGGACTCCACAACGTCGAAAAGCCGCCGCCAACACCTCTTGACGACCCGCTAACGCCCCCGTGTGGGATGTAGCCGCTTTAGCCGCAATCTCGGTTTGACCAGCCTTAATGACCACAATTGGCTTACTCAAAGCCACTTCCCTGGCCGCCGATAGAAAAGACCGTGCATCACCGACCGATTCCATATACAGGACGATCGCCTTGGTATTGGGATCATCTCCTAGGTAATAAATTAAATCCCCCCAGTCCACATCCAGCATCGAGCCAATCGAAACAAAGGAGCTAAATCCTACATTCTCGACAATGCTCCAATCTAAAACGGCGGTGCAGAGGGCCCCACTCTGGCTAATAAACCCCAAATTGCCGGGTTTCGCCATCCGACTGGCAAAGGTGGCATTTAACCCACTCAAGGGATTCATTAACCCTAAACAATTCGGCCCGATAATCCTTAAATGACCCCTGGCGATCGCCGCAATTTCCTGTTCTAAGGCTTGACCGGCTGGCCCCGCCTCTCGAAACCCCGCCGAAATAATAATTGCCCCCTTCACCCCAATCTCGACACAATCCTGAATAATGGCTGGAATCGTCGGTGCGGGAGTCGCAATAATCGCCAAATCAATTTCGACGGGAATTTCCTTCAAACTGCCATAGGTGGGAATGCCCAACACATTATTCCGCTTCGGATTCACCGGGAAGATACTGCCCCCAAAGGGATTACTCACCAAATTCCAAACTAATGTCCGTCCGACACTGTTCGCCTTATCGGTCGCCCCCACCACCGCCACCGTTTTCGGAGAAAAGATCGGAGCCAGGGGTTGACGGGGAGAACCTAAAAAATCGTAGGCGGGATCACCGGTCAAATTCGCTAAGGACTGAAACATAAGGATTATCCTCAAAACTGGGATAGGGAAATCTTCCTAAATACTCTGTAGCGATAAGTATTTCTTCTCATATTCTAACGCTATCTCCAGCAACCCAAGTCAGACTGGAGACTTTCAGCCGTCTTTTCCCCTATCCATTTCACCGTATGTCCCAAACCGCATCAAGGAGACCTTGATGGCATACCGCACTGCTTGAACACTACAACCCACCAGAGTAGTGATTGCTCTGGGTTTAGTCCCCCGGACACTGGCAAATAAAATCTGAGAACGTCACAAAGTCAAGCATCCGAGGTTCATCCTTGCTGAACAATTTTATTAACTACCATCTTAGTTTTACCCGTTCATAACCGGAACAGCAGGGGGGCAATTCGCATCAAGGATAACTTGTGTACAACGGAGTCAATTTTTGGCTATCCCAACTAATGCTATGCTAAACTTAAACTGAATTTAACTATAATTTTTCTTACTTGAATGATATTAAAGCCATGAATTTAACTAATATTGCTCCACCTCTTTATGAACAGGACTTTGCTCTCTGGATTGAAGCTACCGTTAACCAATTAAAATCCAAAAATTTTACAGAACTTGACTTAGAAAATTTAATTAATGAGGTAGAATCCTTGGGCAGACAGGACAAGCGAGAACTTGAAAATCGCTTAATAATTCTCTTTGAATATGCCATTAAACGCCGGTATGTTCCTCTACCAGATTGCTATAGAGGTTGGGAAAATACCCTTAAACGAACTCAAAAAGAACTGAAAAAGAATCTGCGCGATTCCTCCAGTCTTAAAAATTATTTTTTAGCAATTATTAATGATTGTTATCAAGACGCAGTAGATAATCTTCAGGATGATTACGATCTCAATTTTCCTGAAAATTCTCCCTTTTCTGAGACAATAGAGGTCTTATTAAACGAAAAATTCTGGCAATAAACTTTGATACTTCTGATTTATGCTTTCCATAAGCCGCGATCGCCTTTCCCAACTTTGTCAACAA
>JACCDQ010651914.1_pt1 | contig 11881 bp, 10 predicted proteins | sample 7446031 | NCBI WGS metagenome assembly JACCDQ01 (sample SAMN15323442, study PRJNA562643) | freshwater metagenome | isolation source: river surface water | place: USA:Blue River Watershed | collected 2017-08-17
GGAGCTCGACGCGCTGATGCAAACCGCCTTGACACAGCAACGCCACAACGGCGCGGTAGAGTTGCACCAGGCGTGGATTGAACGCCTGCTGAAAGACTATTACGACCCCATGTACACCTACCAACAAAACAACAAAGGCAAACGCGTGGTGTTTCGCGGAAACCGCGCGGAGGTGGTGGACTTCCTGACGAGGGCGCAGCCATGACCCGCAAGTCCCCCTGAAACCCTCAGCCACTGTGTCATCCAGCAACCATGGCCTCAATATTGCCCAGCTCGATGCGGTCAACCACCTGGGTGGGCCGTGTCTGGTGCTGGCGGGGGCTGGCTCGGGCAAAACCCGGGTCATCACGCACAAAATCGCACGACTGATCCAAGCGGGTTTGGCCGCGCCGCGCATTGCCGCCATCACCTTCACCAACAAGGCCGCAGCCGAAATGCGTGAACGGGCGCGGCAACTGGTGGGCAAGCCCGCCAAAGACGTGCTGATTTGCACCTTCCATTCGCTGGGCGTGCGCCTGCTGCGCGAAGACGGCGCGGTATTGGGCCTCAAACCCCAGTTTTCCATCCTGGACACGGACGACATCACCTCCATCTTGAAAGACATAGGAGGCACCACCGACCTGGCCACCGCACGCAGCTGGCAATGGACGATCAGCGGCTGGAAAAGCGCTGGCTTGAACGCCGAACAGGCGCTGACCCAGGCATTGGGCGACATTGACCGCCAAATTGCCCTGGTCATGGCCCGCTACGAAGAGCGTTTGACCGCCTACCAAAGCGTGGACTTTGACGACCTGATTGCCTTGCCGCTGAAACTGCTGCAGCACCACACCGAGGTGCGCGATAAATGGCAACAAAAACTGGGCCACGTGCTGGTGGACGAATACCAGGACACCAACGCCACGCAATACGAGCTTCTCAAACTGCTGGTGGGCGAGCGAGGCCGCTTCACCGCCGTGGGTGACGACGACCAGTCGATCTACGGCTGGCGGGGTGCCACGCTGGACAATCTGAAAAAACTGCCCCAAGACTTTCCTGAACTCAAGGTCATCAAGCTGGAGCAAAACTACCGTTCCACCAGCGCGATTTTGCGTGCGGCCAACAATGTGATTGGCCCCAACCCCAAGCTTTTTCCCAAAACCCTGTGGAGCGAGCTGGGCGAAGGGGAGCCGGTGCGGGTCCAAGCCTGCGACGCCGAAGACCACGAAGCCGAACGGGCGGTGGCGCGAATCCAGAGCATACGCGCCGGTTCCACGGCTTCGGGCACCCAGTTCAAAGCCTTCAAGGACTTTGCCATTCTGTACCGGGCCAACCACCAGGCCCGGGCTCTGGAAACCGCGCTGCGCAAGGCGCAAATACCCTACAAAGTGTCGGGCGGCACCAGTTTTTTTGACCGAGCCGAAATCAAAGACCTGTGTGCGTGGCTGCGCCTGCTGGTCAACAACAACGACGACCCCGCCTTTTTGCGGGCCATCACCACCCCAAAACGTGGCATCGGGCACCAAACCCTGCAGCAGTTGGGTAACTTCGCCACCCAATACAAACTCAGCCTGTTCGAAGCGCTGTTTTCCCATTCCTTGCCCGCAGCGTTGCCAGGCCGGGCGGTGGCGGGCCTGCATGAATTTGGCCGCATGCTCAACGACTTGGAGCACCGGGCCCGGCACACCATGGGCTTTGAAGCGGCCCGAACCTTTTTGGAAGACTGGCTCAAAGACATTGGCTACGAAAAACACCTGTACGACAGCGAAGAAAGCGAAAAACTGGCCGCAGCCCGCTGGGGCAATGTGGTGGATTTTTGCGACTGGGTGGCGCAACGCTGCGGGGGCCAAATCGACGACACAGGCGGCATGACCACCGAACGCGAGGTGAAATCGATGCTGGAAGTGGCCCAAACCATCGCGCTGATTTCCACCATTGCCGACCGCGAACAGGACCAAGACGTGGTCACGCTGTCCACCTTGCACGCCTCCAAAGGACTGGAATGGCCGCATGTGGTGCTGGCCGGGGTGAACGAGGGCTTGCTGCCATTTCGGCCCGACGACGATGTGGCCGCCGACGCCATGGCGCTGCGGATACAAGAAGAGCGGCGGCTGATGTACGTGGGCATCACGCGGGCACAACACACTTTGGTGGTGAGCTGGCTCAAGCGCCGCAAAAAGGGCCGCGAAATGGTGCCCGGACAGCCCAGCCGCTTTATTGAAGAAATGGCCCTGGACCAAGCCACGGTCAAAGAAGACCCGCGAGAAAAATTGCGAGCCTTGCGTGCAGAGTTCGCCAAAAAAGCCGCTGAAAATGCTGCACCAACTTGGGCACCGAAACTTTGACATTGATCAACAAAGTTTCCTTAATGTCCAGCTTCAGCTATCATCTCGGTTCCTAAGCAGTTGATTAAAAAGGTAAAATGATGAAATCTGCAATGCGTCGCCTCTTCACGGCTTTGCCGGTCCTTCTGCTTCTGGGCATGCTGCCGGTTGCGCATGCGCTCAATGCACCCAAAGGCAAGGCGATCCTGACGATTTCGGGCAAAGTGGCAGACACCAACAAAGACAAAACGGCTTTGTTTGATTTGGCCATGATCGAGGCATTGCCGCAAAAAACCTTCACCACCAAAACCCCCTGGGACAACCAGCCCATCAAGTTCACGGGTCCCTTGCTGCGCGACGTTTTGGCCGCGGTCAAGGCCAATGGCACCAATATCAAAGCCGTTGCGGTCAACGACTACAAAATCTCCATTCCTGTGGAAGATGCCCAAAAATTCGACATGGTTGTGGCGCACCGCATGAACGACAAGAGCATCCCGGTGCGAACCAAGGGCCCTCTGTTCATTGTTTACCCCTTTGACGCCGCCAAAGAGCTGCAGAGCAGCACCTACTACGAGCGCTCCATCTGGCAACTCAAAGCCATCGAAGTTGAATAACGGTTCGGTTAATGCAAGTTTCCAAAGGCAACCGCCGTTTTCTGGTTGGGTTGTCAGCCGCCACGTTGGCGCTGGTGCTGGGGCTTATGGCCATCATGGCCCTGTTCCAGCGCCAGGCTCAGTCAGTTGAAGAGGCCGCCCGCCTACAGGCCGATTCGGTCACTGCGCTCACGTTTCAATTGGAACGTGAGTTTTTGCGTTTCCGGACGGAACTGACCACCGCCCTGCGGGCCAAAGAAGCCCCCGACTGGGATGAGGTGGTTTTGCGGTACGAGATTTTTCTCAGCCGCGCCGATTTGATTCGCAACAACCCCAGCACGGTCAAATTACGAGACCAAGACGTGTACACGGGCCTGTTGCCGCGCCTGGACGAGTTCGTAGAGCATGCCGACCCCCTGATGGCGGACCCGGCCAAAAGCCCGGCCGAGCTGGAAAAATTGCTGACCAAGCTGTATGAACTGGGCCCAGATGTGCAAGCCCTGTCCCAGGTGGCCAACAGTTTGTTGGTCAAGCTGATGGAACAGCAAGTGGAGACCGTGCGTTCGCAAAGCCGCGTCATCACCTGGTTGGTTCTTGCCCAGGTGGGCGCGGTTTTGTTGGCCGCCGCCACGTTGTTGCGGCGCCAGCGCCGTCAGGAGCTCGAACGCGCAGCGCTGGAGGCGCTCAACCAAGAACTGCGCGATGCCAAGTACCAAGCCGATGCGGCCAACCGTGGCAAAAGCCGTTTCTTGGCCAACATGAGCCACGAATTGCGGACCCCCTTCAATGGCATGCTGGGCATGATGGGCATGTTGGATGACACCCCGCTCAACCCCCAGCAGCGGGACTACATTCAAACGGCCAAGGATTCCGCACAGCATTTGCTCACGTTGCTGAACGATATTTTGGACATGTCGTCGCTGGAAGCTGGAAAAATGAAAATCCAGCCCGAGCCGGTGGACATTCAACGCCTGTTAAGCGACGTGAACAGCTTGATGAGCGGGGCCGCGGCGCGCAAAAAACTGGGCTTCAAGCTGGACGCACCTGCGGACATGCCCCCTTGCGTGGAAGTGGACGCAACCCGTTTGCGCCAAATACTCTACAACCTCCTCAACAACGCCATCAAATTTACCGATGCGGGGTCGGTCAATTTCCGTGTCGCTTGCGAACGCAAATCGGCTTCAGTTGAGTGGACTTTTGAGGTCACCGACACCGGCATAGGCATGAGCCCGGCAACTGTGACCCAGCTGTTTCAGCGCTTTCACCAAGAAGACTACACCACCACCCGCAAATTTGGTGGCACCGGATTGGGCCTGGAAATTTCGCGCAGCTTGGCCCGGCTCATGGGCGGCGACATTTCGGTGCAGTCAACCCAGGGTGAAGGGTCTTGCTTCACCGTCAAGCTGTCCACGCCCATATGCGAGCCCAGTGCGGTTCAAGCCGGCCCGGCCGCTTCAGACGTGTCCAGCACTGAAGAACAGCTGCTGGGTGCGCCGTTCGCATCCGCAGAGCAGCCGCCCACCCCGCTGGTACCGCAGCCAGCGGCCACGTCAGGCGCGCTGTCAATACTGGTGGCAGAAGACCACCCGGTCAATCGCAAGTTTGTGGGGGCCTTGCTGGACAAATTGGGCCACCGTGTCACCTTTGCCGAAAACGGAAAAGAGGCCTTGGATTTGGTCACCCACCAAGACTATGACGTGGTGATCATGGACGTTCACATGCCAGAAATGGATGGATTGACCAGCACCCGCCTGATCCGGCGCTTGGCGGGTGAACGGGGCAAAATCCCTGTCATCGCGCTCACCGCTGACGTGATGAACGAAGCCCGCGAGCGGGCATTGGCTGCGGGGGTGGACGAATTCATCTCCAAGCCGGTCCAAAAAGAGAAGTTGGACCAAGCCATCAAGTTGTGGATCAACAAGCAGCGAGACTGAAACCCGCTGCTGCTCTCAACCCCCAGTACAACCCGCCGAAATATCCAGCTCTGCACGGTACGCCTGGGTGCTCACGCCCATCAAGCCCAGCACCGAATGGAACAGGTTGTCGTGGCTAAGCGCCTGTTGCGCTTTTTGGTTCACACACGACAATTGGGCGGGCCGAGCAGCCTGCCAGGGGCCTGAAAGCCAGGTCAACATGGGCACATGGGTTTGCACTTGCGGCGCCAAACGGTAGGGCATGCCATGGAGGTACAAACCGTTCTCGCCCAAAGACTCCCCGTGGTCCGACACATACAACAACGCCGTGGGTCGATTTTGCTGTTTCAGCCAGGCAATGGTTTGGGCCAACAAATGGTCGGTGTAGCGTATGGTGTTGTCGTAGGTGTTCACCAGCGCCTGGGGGTCGCAGTCGGCCAAGACATTGGTGGTGCATTCAGGCAAGTAGGCCTTGTGCTCGGGTGGGGTGCGTTTGTAGTAGGCTGGGCCGTGGCTGCCCATTTGGTGCATGACCACCACCGTCCCCCTTGCCCTGCGTTCGGCTGGCAATTTGGCCCACTCGGCGGGCAAGGTCTTGAGCATGATTTCGTCGTGGCACTCATCGCCCTCGCAAGCCATGGCGGTGGTTGAAACATACGGCACTCGGTCACACAAGCCTTTGCAACCCGATTGGTTGTCCAGCCACAACACGGCCAAACCGGCGCGCTGAAGCACGTCCAACAGGTTTTCGTAACGCCCGCTGTCAGACTCAAAATCGGCTTTGCCCAGATGCGAAAACATGCACGGCACCGAGGCTTGGGTGCTGGTCCCACACGACCGAACATCCGAGAAATAGGTGAGCCCGCCTTCTGACTGCACTTGGCGCAACAGGGGGGTGGTGTCGCGGGCATAACCCCCCAAGCCAAAGTTGGCGGCCCGGGCCGTTTCGCCCAGCACCAACACAAAAAGCGGGGCTTGATCGGGATGGGTGGGGGTGTTGCGCAATTGAACCACCGCCGCCACCGGCTGCAATGTGCCAGCGGTCGCCTTGGAAGGGCCCACCATTTGCGCCACGGCATAAATGGAGTTCAAAGGGTTGACCATGTAGCGCAAGGATTTGTGATTGCGCATGATTGAAGCCAGGTCTTGAAACACCAGCCAGACCAAAGCCACCGCAACCAACAACGCAGCCAATGCCCCCAGCGCTTGGCGCGCAGCCGCTCGCTTCCAGGGCACCGGCGCCAGCGGTTGGCGCCACAACCACCAAGCCGGCAACGCGCCGCCCAGCAGCAAGGCCCCCAACAGCCCAGGGGCCAACAAGTCGCGAACCTCTCGAACATCGGTCGCCGCCACGTTGGCCAGCATGGTGCTGTCGATCACAATGCCGTATTGGGCCATGAAATAACTGCTGCTTGCCGACACCAGAAGCAACAACACGCCCACCGGTTTGAGCCAACGCGGCCACACCCACCCAGACAGAAACACCACCAGCAAAGTGGTCACAATGCCCGCCAGCGCCGCGCCCACGGCCCAGCCCCGCAGCCCCGACACCTCCGGCAACTCGGATATTCGCCACCACAGTGGCAAATTGCCCACTGTGGCCAACCACACACAAAGCCCCCAGAGCACGGCCACCGGGTCGCGCGTTCGAGCCGGTGCAAGCGACAGCAGTTTCACATCAGACCTCAACCCACAAACAAACCGCTATTGTGAATCACCTGACTTATCTGCGGCTTAAGAGACAAGCTGCCCGCAAGGCGCGGCGCCAAGCCTGCTCCTTAAGCTGCAGTTAAGACTGTGTGTGCTCAATACACAGGCATGAACGCAAGAACCCACTCCCACAAACGCCTGTTGCTGATTGGCACCTTGTTCACTTTGTGCGCGTTGGCTTGGGACGCGTCTGGGCTGGACATGCCGGTGATGCACCAGTGGGGCAACGCCCAAGGTTTTGCGCTCAAACACGATGCGTTGCTGGAAACCTGGCTGCACGATCGCATCAGAGGCGTGCTTTGGCTTGCGTATTTGCTGCTGGCCTGGATGGCCTGGCGCCCACTGGGCCCTTGGAAAGCCCTGCCACCCCGGCAACGCTGGGCGGTTTGGGTGGGCATCACCGTGGCCTTGGTGGCCACCACCCTGCTCAAGCGCCAAAGCTTGACGAGTTGCCCGTGGGATTTGTCGGATTTTGGGGGCAGTGCGACTTACATCTCTCATTGGCAATTCGGCATCAGCGATGGTGGGCCTGGGCGTTGCTTCCCTGGAGGCCATGCCTCCGGAGCGCTGGCTTTTTTGGCCGTGGTCTTCCCGTGGCTGGGTGTTCACAACGAGCGCCCGCGAAAACGTGCCTGGGGGGCGTTGATCGCCGTGCTGGCGTTTGGGAGCGTTCTGGGCGCGGTACAAACGCTGCGTGGCGCCCATTTTCCGAGCCACACCTTGTGGACCGCGGTTGCCTGTTGGTTCAGCGCGTGGGCCGTTTGGTACTGGATGGCCGTGAGGCCCGTTCAGATCCCCGCTACCAACCCCAACCCACATGCAGGGGCAGGTACACCGCCATACCCGTGAGTATGGTGCCCAGTACGCCGCCGCGCCCAAAAAACCAAAGCAACCCGGCCACAGCCGCGTACAGGCGTGCGTCTTGCCAGGTGCTTACCAACACGCCCTGGGTGGCCACAATCTCCGGAATCACCACCGCAGCCAGGGCCGCAATGGGCGCGTATTGCAGCCCGCGTTCAGCCCAGTGGGGCAAATGCCAAGGCTTGCTGGAAATAAAAAAGAAGCCCCTTGTGAGCACGGTCACCAAGGCCATGCCCACTGTGGTCAGAACCACCTCTGGGTCAACCATGTGAACTCCCGTGTGGCGCAGGGCGCCCGCGCAGCCACCGGGGGCCATGGGCCTCGGCAACCAAGCAAAAGGCAACGGCAGAGGCAATGGCGACCACAATATTGAGCTTGAGAGGCAAGGCCCAGGCAGCCACGGCTGCGGCCCCCGCAACACCGGCCGATACGACGCGTAAACGCGAGGTGGCCAGCGAAGCAGCCACCCCCAGCAAAGCCAAAATACCGGCAAAGCCCAAACCCCATTCGGTGGGCACAGCATTGGCCAAAACCACCCCCACGACACTGGACGTCATCCAAAACACATAATTGATAGCGCAGTTGCCGGCCAAATAGGCCTGTTGCCGCTCCAGTTCAGCCGGCGTTTCGCCGGGTTTGGCATAGCGCTTGGCAAAAAACACATAGCTCAGGTCGCCGGTTGTGTATCCCGTGATCAGGCGCTCGCGCAAGCTCAAATGCATGACATAGGGCCTAAGGTGCGCTGAAAACACCACAAATCGCAAATTGACACAAAATGCAGCCGCCCAAATGACCCACAAAGGCGCCCCCGATGCGATCAGGGGCATGGCGGTCAGCTGTGCACTGCCAGCATACACCAGCAGGGTCATCAACACCGCCTCCCAAACGCCCATGCCGGACTTGACCATGGCCACCCCGGTCATCAATCCCCAAGCCGCAATGCCCGTGGCCACGCCACCTTGATCGCGCAAGCCCTCCCGAAACTCGGGCAAACGGCGGTATGCGGCGCGCCAGAACATGAATTCAGCTCACCCAACCAAAGAGGCGGCGGCCCCCAAACGTGCGCCCTGGGGCAACTGCAGGCCGCGCAGAAATTCGGCTGCCCCCAAGCGTTTGCCCCCCGCGCGTTGCAGACTGGTCAAACACAGCACACCCTGGCCGGTTTGCACACACACCCCTTCGGACCCACTCGATACCACGGTGCCAGGCGGCTGATCGGCGTGGGGCAGGCGGGCATCTGCATCCTGCAAAACATGCGCCTGCCACACCTTGATGGACTCCCCCGCACCCTCGGTGAAGGCTCCCGGAAAGGGGTCAAACGCGCGAATTCGCCGCTCCAGCACCACGGCTGGCAAAGTCCAGTCCAGCTGCGCTTCGGCCTTTTCTATCTTGTGGGCATACACAGCCCCCTCTGCGGGCTGAGCTTGCGCAGGCAAGCGGCCCGAGGTGCTGCGGCCCAACACGTCCACAACCATACGCCCACCCATGTCAGCCAAACGGTCGTGCAAACTGGCCGTGGTGTCGCTGGGCAGTACGGGCAACGATCCCCGTTGCACCATGCCTCCAGTGTCCAGCCCAATGTCCATTTGCATGATGGTGATGCCGGTTTGCGCGTCGCCTGCTTCAATGGCCCGGTGTATGGGCGCAGCCCCACGCCAACGGGGCAGCAGCGATGCGTGGATGTTGAGGCACCCCAAGCGCGGCCAGTCCAGCACCCATTGCGGCAGGATCAGCCCATAGGCGGCGACCACCAACACATCGGCACCGCTGCCCAACATTTGCTCGCGGGCCTGGGCCGCCTCTGTGGGGTACTTGCCGTCCAAACGCAGGCTGTGGGGCTGGGCAAGCGGAATGCCGCAACGCAACGCCACCTGTTTGACGGGGGACGCCTGCAGCTTCATGCCACGCCCGGCCGGGCGGTCGGGCTGGGTCAACACCAAGGGCACGCTGTAACCCTCGGCCAGCAGTGCCTCCAAAGCCACTGCGGCAAACACGGGCGTGCCCGCGAAGGCCACCTTCAGGTCGGTCCTTGGAGCCGATGCGGTCAACGCTGCGCCTCGCGTTCGGCCTTGAGCAGTTTGGATTTGATGCGATTGCGCTTGAGCGGAGACAAATACTCCACGAACACCTTGCCCTGCAGATGGTCCATCTCGTGTTGAATGCACACAGCCAACATGCCTTCGGCCTCGATCGTGCGCGAAACGCCTTCGGCATCCAGCGCGCGCACCCGCACCGCCAAAGAGCGCTCCACGCCGTCGTAAATGCCGGGCACCGACAAACACCCCTCTTCGCCCTTGCGGGTTTCAGGGCTGGCCCATTCGATTTCGGGGTTGATCAGCACCAGGGGTTGGTTGCGCTCTTCGCTCACATCGATCACCACCAAGCGCTCGTGTATGTCCACCTGAGTGGCGGCCAGGCCTATGCCACTGGCCTCGTACATGGTGGCCAACATTTGGGGAACGATGCTTCGAATACGCTCGTCCACCTGCGCCACCGGACGCGCCACTTTGTGCAAACGCGGGTCCGGGTAACGCAAAATAGGCAGCAAAGTGGGCTGGGTAACAGGCTGGTTCATAAATGGGGGGTGGCCGCGCCACCAAATGTCGCTATTTTCGCCACTTTCAGGCACCCCTGCAGGCTCAAGGTGGCGATATCATTGCCATAACTGGGGCTTGGCCGCAGAATTCAAAGAGTTAAACGGGATGTCCATGACCATTTCTCGCCTTGCCTTACCCGCTGCCAGCCATCGGCTTGGTGATTTGAACCGTGCCAACCGCAAGGGCTTTGCAGCCGCAGGTTGGTGGTTGTGTGCCGGCTTGGCCTTGAGCTCATCTGTAGCCCTGGCTGAACAGTACCCGGTTACCTCAGGGCAACGCAGCACAGCGCAGCAAGTGGCTCAAAATGGCGTTCCGCTGCAAGACTTGGCCCCCAACGCGCCAGACCGCTACACCATCAAAAGCGGCGACACCCTCTGGGACATTTCCAGCCTGTTTTTGAAAACCCCTTGGCGCTGGCCCGAGCTGTGGGGCATGAACCTGAACCAAATTCGCAACCCGCATTTGATCTACCCCGGGCAGGTGTTGGTGCTGACCAAATTGAACGGGCGCGCCACTTTGTCCTTCGAAGGGCAGTCCAACGCCGATGGGTTGCCCACGGTCAAATTGTCGCCCCGTGTTCGGGCCGAAAACCTGCAAGGCAGTGCCATTCCCCCCATTCCACTGCACGTGATTGAACCTTTCCTGTCCGAGTCTTTGATTGTGGACGGGGACGCCTTCGAGCGTGCGCCGCGTATTGTGGCCACCCCTGAGAGCCGGGTGTTGCTGAGCCGAGGTGACCGCGCCTACGCGAGAGGCTTGTACGGGCCCGCTGGCGGCGCTGACGCCGATGCCTTGGTCCTGGAAAAGGGCAAATCCCGGGACTTCAGGGTGTTCCGAAATGCCACGCCGCTCAAAGACCCCTCCAGCGGCGAGGTGCTGGGATTTGAAGCCCAATTTGTGGGCAAGGCGCAGTTGGCGCGCTCTGAAACCACGCGCGAGGTGATCGACCCCAAAGGCAAAGCAGGACAAGAAGTGGTGCCGGCCACCATAGACATCACGCTGTCGAAAGAAGAAATGCGGGTGGGTGACCGCCTGATCCCCGAACCGCAGCGAGAAGTACCAAGCTACGTGCCACAAGCACCTGCCACCCCGCAACAAGGGCAATTGGTGGCGGTGCACGGGTCTGCGGTGCGCTTCGCTGGGCAAAACCAAGTGGTTATCGTCAACCGTGGCACCCGCGACGGCCTGCAGCGTGGACATGTGCTGGCCTTGCTCAAAGACAGTTCGGTGCTTCCGGACAAAACCGACTCGACCCAACCCACCATGGCGCTGCCCAGCGAGCGCAACGGGCTGATGATGGTGTTTCGCACGTTTGAGCGCGTGTCCTACGCTTTGGTGCTGCAAACCAATGACGCCGCCAAAGTGGGCGACCGATTCAGCAACCCTTGATTCTTGAGCAGCGGTATGTTGGACCCGGAATGGGGCGCTTGGCTGCGCCTGACGCTCACCCCCGGTGTGGGCAATGCCGTTGCCCGCAAGCTCTTGGCGGCGTTTGGTTTGCCCTCGCAGGTATTTGCGCAAAGCAAGCAGGCCTTGCTGGACGTGGTCAACCCCAAGTTGGCCGATGCTTTGTTGACAGAACCCAGCGGATGGACAGCGGCCAAGGCCCTGACCCACGACTGGCTGGTGGCCGACCCCAAGCGCCACCACCTGCTGGCACTGGGGCACCCCCTGTACCCCGCAGACTTGCTGCAAACCGAAGACCCGCCCCTGGTGCTGTACGCCCTGGGAAATATCAACTCCCTGGACCACCCCAAAAAAGTGGCCATGGTGGGAAGCCGCAACCCCACGGCCCAAGGCACTGAAAACGCGCAGCGCTTTGCCCGGTCGCTGGCAGAATCGGGCGTGTGCGTGGTGTCGGGCCTGGCCTTGGGCGTGGACGGTGCAGCCCACGCAGGCGCCCTGGA
>JACCDQ011128250.1_pt1 | contig 11878 bp, 12 predicted proteins | sample 7446031 | NCBI WGS metagenome assembly JACCDQ01 (sample SAMN15323442, study PRJNA562643) | freshwater metagenome | isolation source: river surface water | place: USA:Blue River Watershed | collected 2017-08-17
ACTCCCCTTCATGCGAGGGGGGCGAGTAACATACAGAAATGTGGATTAATGGACCTCGTCAAGCCGCTCCATCAGTTTTTCTGCTTCTGAGAGAACTAGGATAAATTCAGCATCATTCTCAAAGGTCGCAGCATCTTTCATCAAATTATCGTAAATGGTTTGTACTTCATCACGAAGATGGACAAGTTCGATAGAGGACAACTGTTGTTTCGCATTTCGTGAGGTCATTCTTTTGATCTGGCCTAGCCTCTCACAAAGGGGCTTTTGTCGCATGCGTGAAAGGTGCTTGCTCATCTCAAGCAAAATCTGAATTAGGGTATAACCAACACTGACGGTACCCACGAACAGCACCCAGTATCGATCAATCAGACCTGCAAGGCGTGCAGGAAAGTAATTCAGGGTGGAGGGCATCCCAAAGGTATAGAAATGTTGGGCTGCTTCGCTGAGTGGAATTTGAGGATCCATATAGCGTGGAAACCGATCCGCGCTATCAAAAAGAAGGCTCTTAGGATTCCTGCTGGATTGTTGAGCTGCTACCAAAAAAAGGGTTTGTAGATCAGGGTGAGTCCCTTGCTTCACCACGACATTCAATGTGGTTGCAATCAGTTGGATATCTTCAGGAGGCTTCTCGTCATGAATGCTGATCGCGCCTTTGGGGAGTTTGATCGATTGGATGAATCTGAACTTTTCCTTATAGGCTTCAGCAAGCCGATAGCTCATCAGATCAATTCCAGGATTCTCGAGCATTCTCTTGATATGCGGATCGGCATGCGGGTTAACCTCAACCACGACGTCAATGAGACCCTTCTCCAAGTCATCAGCATATTCGACAGATGATTTCCCGGATAGGAAACCGGGCTCTCTGTCGATATCGATGCCGTCCTCGGCAAACAGTTTTCGGGCTACGACTTTGGATCCGGAAAGATTGGGACCGACACCGATTTTTAGGCCACGCAATTCACTGAGCCGAGTCGGGTGAATCCCTAGAGATTTTCGATAGAACGTCCAGACGGGCTCATATGCAATGCTTCCTAGGGACTCAAATCCATCAATTTCATCATTGCTCAGGGCGCCACCTTGAATCAAAGCAATTACAGCGAGATCCTCTGATTCATGGAGCCGATGGGCATTATCGAGGCTTCCCTGTGTTGGTACGATTTCGATCTCAAATCCAAGCGCTTGCAATTGCTCGGTCTCACTAATCGGGAAGTCGGAATAAGTGAATATCCTGATCCTCTTTGGAGGCAGCGGGTTGGTGAGGAGAATCATCAAAATGCCAACAATAAAAACCACACCACCTAACCATCGATATTCTTGACAAAGTCGCCAGCCGACACGCAAGAAATCAAGGATGTATTGCATGAGAAAAGCTCTCGGGTTGCTCAATTGTCTCTTTAAGGCGCTGAGTTCGATTGCCTGGCATGGTAGTCTGTCTAGGTAAATGTGATTTCAATCCCAACACGCGTTCGAGACTGTGCCCAATTAAAATGCGCCCTATCTGCCTTCTGCCAATTTTATTTATTGCTGGATGTGCCACGTCATCGTTTGACATCACGAGTGCCCCCCTAGATTCCAGAGGCTTAAACAAATCATTCTACCCCGCGGGTGACAAGGCTCCTGCCGTTTATGTGGTGGGTGTCAAGATCAAGGATGAAGACACGCTCGGTGGCTTGGATGATCGGCTCATTTCAAAATTGAAGGATACCGGACTCTATAAGTCGGTGACACGTGGGAAGGCTTCTTCAAAAGCTCAGTCTGAACTCAACATCGACGTAGCTCTTAGCGCAGAAGAGGACGTCGATCGTTACATTTTTCATAATGCGTCGCAGAGCTATTGGAGTGGGCGATCTCTGTTTCTTCTTGCCCCATTGATGAGCAAAAAGAAGGGTTACAACACTATCCAGACGCTTCGCGTGATTTGGCCAAATGCACAGGAGAGTCAATATACGGCCTCTTGTTCGGGTTTGGCTCGGGGCAGCTTTTCCATATCAAGCGAAACGCTCGAGCAAATGGTAAGTGCGGTCGATGATGCCTGCTTAACATCGGTTATCAACCAGATGGATGTTGACTATTCAAAGCTCATCACGAAGTCAGAATGACGGGCCCAGGATGCAGTAGTTATTGAAGAAAGAGCTTTCAACTCCATCAACACAAGATATTCCTTGCCCTCCTCCTTGGATTATGGCTCTGCAGGCTCAATGATTTCCTCTCGCCAAAACCAACCCCGATCCTTTTCAAGGAAGAAAGCATCTGAGCAAATACCAGGCTGTGATCCGTAGAAACGGGAGATTGCGCTAAAGAGATGAATTCGCTTTTTCATGAGCATGAGCATTCAAGCAATTCCACAGCCACGCATTGAGAAACCCTGCCCACGTTTCAGTCAATTGCAGTGAATCTGAACGAATAGTTCAATTGTAAATGCCCCATGAAGTCGGTCCCTTACATTGGCGGCCTGAATTTCTCAGACTTTAGTCTCCATTTTTTGACGAGACAGCGATGACCGAACGATCTGTTTTTTGGGCCAATCATTTGAAGGGGATTGATTCCGAAGGCATCTCTGCCAGAGCGTATGTTGCTCGCGAAGGTCTTGCTATTCAGTCGATTTATCAATGCCGTCAAAAACTGAGTCAGGCTCCAAGATCTCATGGCGCTGACTCTCGGGTGAACATGAAGTCCGGGATTATGGCCGTCAAGGTGACCGAAACGATGGTTTCGGAACCTGCCCGATGGGTTTTACGTCTGGGGGTCTATGGAGCTATCGGAATGGCGATGATCCCCATGGGTGCTGATTGACTCCAGTCCGTAGGCAATTTCTGAGTGCTCAAAAGTTGTAAGCCGGCGTTGCTTAGGCCGGCATTTGCTACGAATACATCGACGTAAGGCTGAACCTTATCGAAGGGAGAAGCGGTTGCGAATCCTCTGAGTCTGAAGACATATGCGCCGTCTCCAGACGTACTCACATCGAGTCCTCCTGGACCTTCGGCAATGTCGACATTATCAGAGACCCAACGATACGCTCCTGTCCTTCCGAGCGTGTACAGACTTAAGATTCGTTTTTCGAATGATGAAACCCAGATCCTGTTTCCCTGTGGATTGACAGCAGCCCAGCATGGATCCTTAAGGACATGACGTGTGCTTTTTTGAATTTTATTTTTCTTCCCGGTCGCAGATGAACGGATAGTCGCAACGCCGGGCTGCTTCTCGCTATCTAGCGTGACGAAAAAAAGATCTCCAAGAATGGGGCTACGTGCAATCACAGGATTTGATGGGGGGAGGGTCACGCCACCGTAGGGTGGTAGTCCCATCCTCGCTGTGGATGCGAGTTCTATTCCGGCTGGCGTCATGCGGAAGATTTCAAGCTTCATCGCATCATGGAGTGACACACTTATCAACCCGTCGCGGGGTGAGGTTAAAACATCGACGGGTAATGATTTTGGTGGAAAGGCATAAGAAGTCTGGATGACCGTCAGGGTTCCATTTGACTCGATTTTGAATGCGGTGAGAAGGCCCTCAATATTCGCTTCTTTTGACCCTTGATTCAGGACATATAGAACATTTTTATGGATGGCGAGGCTAACTGGACGGTGGCCCTGAGAGTTGAATGTCCCCAGAGAGTTCAGAGCGCCGTTACGTAGGATATTGAAAACCGTAATCGTATTGTCGCCGCTATTGACCGTAAACAGATGAGTACCGTCAGAAACTAACGCATGCGATGTATCACCGTGAACAAGGGTGCTCCCTCGACCTCCAGTTCCATATTGTCCCAGTAATGAGAGGTTTCCTGTATTCGGATCCTGGATATATGCAGCAATGTGGTTTGGGCCATCTGGATTCTGGATGATGTATACCGCATTCGTCACTGTGGCAGTGTCTGCCATCAAAAATTCGAACGGGCTCAGAGCTAAGATGGCTACGAGCCTCAGAATAATGTTCTTGCAGATGATCAAAGGCATGACCGGTTCCGGCTAAATGGAGAAGTAGGCTGATGAGCCGAAAACAGCGACTTTATCGCTGATTATGGTATTGAGCATATCAAAGCCGTTCCAGCGGCTAAAGGCTATGAGCCTTATTCATATACATCATGCGATACCTAAGATGATGTCGAGACTTTTTCATTTCATAACGACCGTCAATGATCATGCTTAGGCGTCAATGGCACTAGAATGTGACTCATCTCAAATGGATTCTGAAATCCATAGAAGACTGAGTCGCTCGGTTTATTTAGAAGGGCAAGCGATTCCATCTTCAGTCAACTTTACCGGTACATATGACCAGAGTAGCCTTAGATCCTGTTATTTCGGGAAAACCGCGCTTTTGGCACCGCTCAGAACATAAAACTTCATGTCGATCCGGACCCAGGCGGAATCAATCCGAGTGTAGATCGCTTGTCCTCTCGCCCCATTAAATCGACCGGTACCTCCCACTACTGCCCGATAGGAGGGCTGGTTGGCAATCATCCAGTTGTCAGGTACCGCAGCAGTGCTGATCCCATCAACAACAACTGTGTCACCGGGGTTCGGAAAGGTCATGATCATTTTGAAGAGACGCGTCTCAAGCCCACCCGGCTGGCTGGCCGCTTTAGTGATGATCATGGATGTATCCGCGGTGCCAACCACGAGGCCATCAACGGATTTATGGAGGGTATTGTTGGTGGCCATGAGGTCAGCCATTCCCCGGCCATCGTTGCCCCCATCCATCATTTTGTATTCCATGATCTGGCTGTACACCGTAAATTCAAATTTACGCCCGTCATTTGCTTGGACTGGGATCCCGATGGCGTAAACGATCAGGATAATCAACGCAGCCAACTGATTCATGATGCTTTTCATCCATGACCTCATTCTTTATGTGTAAATTCAATCATCACCGCGATCACACGCGACGGCATTATCCCAACTCTAGGGTTGTGATTCCGAACACTCGTTTGTAATCGATCCCGGGAAAGGGCCCCAGATACATGCGGGCGCAGCCAAAAACCTCTTCCATTCCGAGTGCTTGGGCGAGTTCCATCGCCTCAGGGTTATTGTCCGGCACGTCAAGGTGAATTAACTGTCCGGCACCGAAGGCCCACAGTTCATTCAACAGCGCCTGCGCCGTGGCGAGATCATCAGCAAAGAGCGGGCCAACCCGGCACCCGGTACGGCAGTGCCGGATCACGCCATAGCCACAAAGCCGGCCATTCCGCAGAGCACCCAATGCCAATGACTCCGGGATGGCCAGCCACGCACGCAGGAATTTTTCTCTGGCTACCGGAAAGCAACGTCGATCATACTCAAGGACTTGCTGGAACGGGACTTCGTGAATCGGCATGATCTTGATGCCCTGCCCATTAAAGCAGGCCACCATTGACGTACTCTTGCCGACATACCGCAGGTGGCGGTGAGATCGCACAAATCCACCTTTGGCATAGTAGGGTTCCATCTCGAACACGCCGTCCATGCCGAGTGTCGCCCAGTAATTCAATCGGGCTTTCAGGCGATCCCGTCTGGCCAACCACAGGGTATTTCCGTAACCCTTGCCCCGATATTCCGGCCGGACGATAAAGAGCCCCATGAAACCGAAGCCGGTGCCATATGCAGTGATGGCACCCCCGGCTATCAACTTTCCACTCAATTCACCCGCAATGAACGCCTCAGGGTCAGTTGCCCAGAAGGTACCAGCGTCGTGAAGCCCCGGGTTCCAGCCCTCAAGAGCGGCCCACTCGACAAGCTCGTCAACTTCGCTGCGGGTCATGGTGCGCAAGACCAGCTCGGGTCTCATGTCTTATGCCTCCAACGTGTATTTGTTGATTAAGCAAATCCCATGAAAATGCTATGTCTATGGCGTTCCCGACACCACACTACCGCATTTTGTTTTAAGCCATGTCACTTGTGGGTTCCAGAACTAGATAAACCGGCGTATTCAGGCTGCTGTACCAGTGAGAGGTTCTTGTGGTGGATAGCAAGTGAACACCCTCATGGTCAGTCACAATACAATCAGTGCAGACATCTCACAAAAAATCAATCACTTCCCGTCGAGACATACCATGCTTATCGCTTGATAACAGACTCATTCATCCCCCTGTGTCAGGATAGTTGTCGCGTCTATTGAATGCTTAAAAGTAACGGGGGGCGCTGAGATGGCGCGTTGGGGGAGCGCCGAAGGTGCACGGCACAGGTCCGAACATAACCCAGAATCAGGGGCTGGATGGTAGGATCTAGTCTTGGTACATGAGATGGGTGTTTTTTTCCAGCAAGGCGCCTGGCAGGCCCGGAAAAAACAAAGGCCCACCGAGGTGGGCCTGAGTCTCTGAAATATCTGGTAGCAACGGCGGGACTTGAACCTGCGACACCCGCATTATGAATGCGGTGCTCTAACCAACTGAGCTACGTTGCCGTAAGACCACAAATTTTAGGGAATTTGACCTCGCTCTGTCAAATAACACATCACGGGGATTGATTTGTCTTCTCTCTCATCACTCATTGAGGGTGCAACTGGCCTATGGGGCTTATTTATTAGTGCATTCATCTCATCTACTCTCGCTCCTGGGGGATCTGAAGCGGTTCTCGCGATTCTTGTGAGTCAAAGACAACATGCGTTATGGAATTTGTTAATCGTAGCGACCGTTGGCAACACTCTGGGTGCCATTACCACCTGGTATCTGGGTTATCTCGCAGGTAAAAAATGGCCGGCAGATCAGCCCGAGGACCTTAAACGGCATCGCGCGGTCTCGGCGATGCGACGATATGGATACCCCGCACTGCTTTTTACCTGGCTCCCCGTGGTGGGTGATGGACTTTGTTTTGCTGCAGGATGGTTGCAACTGTCATTTTGGGCATCTACCCTGATCACAGGGGTTGGCAAATTCATTCGTTATGCCCTGATTGCACTTCTGATCCTCCATATTTGATCCTCATTCCGGGACACCGCACTGTATGACTCTGCCCGATAGCAAGGGTCTGGGACCCTCTGATCTTGATGTCGCCCAACTTGAGAAGCACATTGTTCGGGGCCTCATCTACCTCTTGGGAAAGGATCCTGTAGAAACCCAACAACGGGATTGGTTTCAGGCACTTGCCTATGTGGTTCGCGACGCTCTGATTGCGCAATGGATGGAATCCATGCGCAGCTACTATCTGAATGATGCCAAACGGGTTTACTACCTATCCATGGAGTTTCTGATGGGTAGAACTCTCGGCAATGCCGTATCCAACCTTCGATCAGCGGACCAATTCCGGGTGGCTCTCGAAAACGTGGGGCTTCGTATGGAAGACATGGAGGCCGTCGAGGCAGAGGCTGGGCTTGGGAATGGAGGGCTTGGGCGTCTGGCTGCTTGCTTTATGGATTCCTTGGCCTCGCTCAACATGCCTGGCTTTGGGTACGGCATTCGTTATGAATACGGCCTTTTTACCCAAGCGATTCAGGACGGCTGGCAAGTCGAGCACCCCGACAATTGGCTACGTTGGATAAATCCTTGGGAGTTTCCTCGGACCGATGTGCAATATCGTGTTCAATTTGGCGGTGAAGTCCAAGCCATTAGCGAGGTAGGGGGCGAAACTCGCTATCGATGGATTAACACCGACGATGTCATGGCTATGGCCTACGACACCCCGATCCCCGGCTATGGGGGCCATACGGTCAACAACCTCAGACTCTGGTCCGCCAAGGCAACCAATGAGTTTGATCTTCGTTACTTTAACGAAGGCAATTACATACGCGCGGTCGATTTAAAGACTCGCTCCGAAAATCTCTCAAAGGTCCTCTATCCGGATGATTCGACGCTGGTCGGGAGAGAGCTCCGTCTTAAGCAGGAATACTTTTTTGTCTCGGCGTCACTTCAGGATCTCATCAAGAATTTCCTCCGCGACCCCAGAAGCATGGATCAACTCCCCAAGGTTGTGGCCATTCAGTTGAACGATACGCATCCCGCGATCGCTATCCCTGAATTGATGCGTCTACTCCTTGATGAGATGCTTTTGGCATGGGATCCGGCCTGGGAAATCACCTCTGCCTGCTTCAGCTATACCAACCATACCCTGATGCCGGAGGCACTTGAGACCTGGCCCGTCAGCCTGCTTGGCCGACTGCTTCCCCGTCATCTGGATCTCATTTATGAGATTAATCGACGTTTTCTGGCCACAGTAAGTCTTGCCTTTCCCAATGACCTGGATTTAATCCGCCGAGTGTCGATTATCGATGAGGATCAGGGAAAGCGGGTTCGGATGTCGCATTTGGCGATTGTTGGAAGTCATAAGGTGAATGGTGTTGCTGAACTTCATTCCCAATTGATGCAATCAACCATATTTCGGGATTTTGCAACGCTCTATCCTGAACGCTTCATGAATATTACGAATGGGGTCACGCCGAGGCGCTGGCTCCATCAGGCAAATCCGGGTTTGTCTCAACTGATTACAGATGCCATAGGTCCCCGTTGGATTAAGGATCTTTCAGAAATCCTTCAACTGGAGCCTTTTGCTGAGGATGCAGCGTTCAGGGACGCCTTCAGAACTGCGCGACGCATGAATAAGGATCGTTGGATTCAAACCGCACCCAAGGGGTTGCCAACAGGCATCAATCCCCTAAGTCTTTTTGACGTTCAGGTTAAGCGCATCCACGAATACAAACGACAACTCTTGAACATTCTGCACGTGGTTGTGCGCTACCATCAGCATCTCAAAGGGACGCTCAATCTGGCGCCCAGAACCGTCATCATCGGTGGGAAGGCCGCGCCTGCCTATAAGCGCGCCAAGCTCATCATTAAGCTCATCAATGATGTTGCAAGGGTCATTAACCAGGATCCCCGGTTGGACGGGCAACTCAAGGTGTTCTTTCTTCCGGACTACAGTGTCACCAAGGCGATGCACCTGATTCCGGCCATTGATCTATCCGAACAAATCTCGACCGCAGGTACCGAAGCCTCAGGGACCGGCAATATGAAGATGGCCATCAACGGCGCGCTGACGATTGGCACCTACGATGGCGCCAATATTGAGATCCTGAATGCGGTTGGGGAAGATAATTTTTTCCTGTTTGGAAAAACAGAACAGGAACTGACGCAACTGCGACAACAAGGTTATGACCCATTGACCTACCTTGATCGCTGCGAAGAACTCAATGAAGCGCTGGATTCGATTCGATCCGGCGCATTCTCACCTGACGACCCATCAAGGTTCATCCCTTTGATCGACAGTCTTCTTCGCGAAGGCGATCCATTCATGCTGCTAGCAGACTTTGAGAGCTACCTTGAAGCGCAGGGCCAAGTGGACACGCTTTGGGGTGATCCCGATCTCTGGACCCGAAAAGCCATTCTCAATGTTGCCCGTACAGGACGGTTTTCGAGTGATCGCGCGATAGAAACCTATGCGCAAGAGGTGTGGGATGTGTCCCCCCGGGCAGTCAACTACCCGGGGAGTCATCACTGAAACTAGTTTTTGACCGTGGTTTTCAGCAGGGCGAACTTATAGACGAGGAGGGCGGTCACCAGACCCACCAGTAACCAGGAGTGCCCCATCATGCCCGCTCCGAAGGCGGCTCGGTTGGCTGTCCCCTGTATGGCGGAGATGTAGGGCTTTGAAATTGTCAGCATCCAACCCCAAGCAGGTAATTGATAGGAGATCGCACCCACAATTGCCCAATGGAAACCACTGGCACCAAGACGGGTCGCAGTCTTGTAGAACCAATATGCAAATCCCATCGTAAAGAGGACGGATAGAAGCATTGCCATAAGTGAACTCCTCAGGTTGATATTGTTTTTGTCTGTAACGTCCGAATCCTCAGGCCCCACCGCAGCAGCGCATTATTTCAGAGGCAATTTCGGAACTGATCCGGAAGGTCGCAGCTTACGCTGTGAACGTTCCATCCCGTAGGCAATGACGAAGAAAAATACAGCGCCAAGACCCCACCACAGCCTTAGATCAGTCAATGCGGGCCGAAGTTCCGCTAAATCATCATCCAATAGTGCGCTGACGAAGTCTTCCGGCGTCGAAAGGGCGTGAAACCCGAGACCGGTGGTCGCTGCCAGGCCTTTGAGATGTGCTTCATCCATCCAGGATAAGTAAGGCCCCTCCGTCGGTAGTGTCCGAACGTCTACTTTTTCCGAATAGACCGTCGTTGAGATGGGCGGTTTTTCAATATCCGCGTTCTCCCAAATACCCTGAAGGCGATTCTCCCGGTCATAGCGTGGGATGCTCACCGGTGTGCGCCCACCGACACCGATAATTAGACCCTTCAGTGCATGCGGCGGACTGTCGAATTGGGCTCTGACGGTTTGAGGTGGCGTCTCCTGGCCATCGGTCAGGAACACGAGTCGTGTCGACGGATCCCTTTTGATTAATTCACGGATGGCTTGGTAGAGCCCCGTTTCGACATGCGTATCGGCGGACCACGCCATCCGCCAGTCGACATGTCGCAAGGCATCATCAATCACACTGAAGTGAGTGCAGATTTCGAGGGGTTCGAAAAGAAAGTTGACCGACTGGGTCGTGAACAGCCCGAGTCCGACTTCAGATCCACAAGGGAGTTCATGCAGGGTCTTCAGAATGGCCGCTTTGGCGAATCCCAGTCGATCTTCCGGATAGCCCGCCAGGTGATAGTCCTTGGCATTCATGCTTTGGGTGATATCGATGACAAAGCTGTATCGATAGACACGCCGAGGCAGGGTGGCTTCGGGCTTAAAAAGTACGCCCAACGTGATGACAAAAGCCAAGAAGAGCAGAAGCAGCCGCCAGGAAAAGCGAAGCTTGGGCCGGATTATCATGGCCCCCCGCCAGGGATGGTGGGCAAAGTGGCAAAGACACTGCCCTTATTGCCTTGAAAATCATTTTTCGGCCGCTCCTTGGGCGGCGGAGTGATGCGTTCAGCATACTCAAGATTGAATCTCGCCTGCCAGTTGGTCGGGTCCAATGCCAGTGCATCGCGAAGATTATCCTTTGCAGCACTCAGTAACGTATTGATTCGGATGTACTCAGAAAGACCATGTTTCTTCCAGATTTTTGCCGCGTCCTTGAGGTAAAGAGATCCCAAGTTGTAACGGATTCGAGCCATTAATTCCGGCGGGCTTTTCTGAAGAATCGTTCCGTAAAGTCGAATGGCTTCTAGGGGATCATGACCTTCAAGCCAATGTGCACGTGCAAAGATGAGTTCGGGCGTTGAGGCATCGGACAATACAATCTGTTCAGGAAGGTCCAGTTCGGCATTTCTTTCATTGAGCTGGATCATCTGGTACACAGCATGCGCCGTTCCGATCAGTGCCACCAAAAGTGCGATCCGGAGCACCCAAGGATGAAGTATTTTCTTGATTAGGGTGTCCATTCACGAACCTCGAATAGACGGGCGGCGAGGAGTCCGAGCATCAGCACGATGGCGCTGACAAAAAAACCATTGCTCAAATCCTGTCTCGGAAGAAATTCCTGATAGGGCAGGGGAAGATTTTCCAAACGCTCCACTTCCTTGATGGCCTTTTCCATCGCATCGGGGTTTTCGGCCTCAAAGGCCTTGTAAGGCACATCCAATGATTGGAAATAGGCGTTCAAAAAATATTCTGGCGTCGTCGACTCATTCGGATTGCTCGGTTTTTCAGTCAGCGGTGCGCTGGTCGGATTCCGCAGATAAATCCAATAGAGCGTTGTGCCGGTTTCCTCAAACGTCTGCCGAAGCCGATCACGCGTTTCCTCATCGATGCGTGCCGCACCATCGCTGACCAGAAGAATAATTCGGGAACCTTTCTTCGGCCTGTGCGCGAAAAAATCAAGCGCCATGGCAAGACCTGGAGCAATATTGGTGACCCCATGTCCGCGTCCGCCCGCGGCGGCAATTGCGGCCTGAACGGCCGTTCGATCATCAGTGAGCGGGAGGACATAGATTGGCGCTGCAGCAAAGGCGACCATGGCGAAAAGATCAT
>JACCDQ010974627.1_pt1 | contig 11877 bp, 11 predicted proteins | sample 7446031 | NCBI WGS metagenome assembly JACCDQ01 (sample SAMN15323442, study PRJNA562643) | freshwater metagenome | isolation source: river surface water | place: USA:Blue River Watershed | collected 2017-08-17
CGCACAGACGATCGGGCCGGAAGTGAAGTCGTCGCTGGTCAGCGCGATCTCACGCCAGATCAAGCCCAAATGGGCTGCGCCGCAGGGCGTCGATACCGAAAAGCTGGTCACGGTTCTGGCCTGGGAACTCAATCCCGATGGCAGTCTGGCTGGCCGCCCTACGGTCGTTTCGCAGAGCGGGATTACCGATGCCAACCGCGCGCAGGCGCAGCGCCACGCCGAGCAGGCGATCCGCGCCGTGCAACTGGCCTCGCCGTTCCAATTGCCCGCCGCCTATTATTCTGCCTGGAAGCGCGTCGCGCAGTTCCGCTTTGACAGGAAGTTGTCGCAATGATGATCCGCAAGATCGCCCTGTTTCTTTCGCTGTCGGCCCTGCCTGTCATGGCGCAGGCCCAACCTGCGCCCGCACCTGCACCTGCGCCGGCGAAGCCCTCGCCCGTCGACGATGGTGGCCTGACCGGCTCCGTCACCGATGAAAGCGAATGGCAGGATCTGGGCATCGCGATCCCGGCATTCCCGACGGATACTTCGGTCGCGACCCCCGCCGATGGTGGCAACACCGAAGCGCTGGGCCGCAACCTCGCGCGGGTCGTGTACAACGATCTCAAGAACAACGGATTGTTCAAGCCGGTGGGGCCGGATGCGCTGCCGGGCATCGGCTATCCGCAAGTGACGGCGCCTGTCTACGACATCTGGCGCGGGCGCGCTGCCGAGATGCTGGTGCAGGGTTTCGTCAAGGCCGCGCCCGATGGCAAGCTGACGGTCGGCTGCTACCTCTATGATGTGGCGCTGGGCAGCGAGCTGATCCGGCAGGGTTATGTCGTCCAGCCTGCCGAATGGCGCCGCGCTGCGCACAAGTGCGCGGACATGGTCTATGCGCGCCTGTCGGGCGAAAGTCCGTTCTTCGACAGCAAGATCGCCTACATCGCCGAAACCGGCCCGAAGGATCATCGCCGCAAGCAGTTGGCGATCATGGACAGCGATGGCGCCAACCACCGCTTCATCACCAACGGGCAGGCGACCGCGCTGACGCCGCGCTATTCGCCCGACTATTCGAAGATCGTCTACCTCAGCTATCTCAACGGCTATCCGCGCATCTACGTCTATGACATCGGCAGCGGGCAGCAGCGGCTTGTCACCGAAGGCAAGGGGCCGACCTTCGCGCCGCGCTGGTCGCCCGATGGCAAGTGGATCCTCTATTCCATGGCGCTGAACGGCAACACCGACATCTATCGCGTGTCCGCTATGGGCGGGGCATCCACCCGGTTGACCAGCACGCCGGGCATCAACGTCGGCGGTTCCTATTCGCCCGATGGCAGCAAGATCGTGTTCGAAAGCGACCGTTCTGGCGGCCAGCAGATCTACGTGATGAACGCGGACGGATCGAACCAGCGCCGCATCAGCTTCGTCGGCGGTCGCGCGGCGACGCCGGAATGGAGCCCTCGCGGCGACCAGATCGCGTTCACGCACCTGGGGGGCAATTTCCGCATCGCCGTCATGGACCCCAATGGCGGCTCGATGCGTTTCCTGACCGATAGCTGGCAGGACGAAGCGCCGACGTGGTCTCCGAACGGGCGTAGCGTCCAGTTCTTCCGTACCGAGAAGAACAGCGGGAAGACCAGCATCTGGCAAGTCGACCTGACCGGGCGCAACGAGCGCAAGCTCAGCACCCCGGTGGATGCGTCGGACCCGGCCTGGGGGCCGGTACTGCCGTAAAAGGCGCGCTGGCCACTACCCGCCCATTGCCATTCCATCGTGCGTCCTGCACACTTCGCCTCATGTCTCGCTTAAGGAGCAACCCTCATGCCTAAGCTGACCACCAAGCTTCCCGCCCTTGTCCTCCTGACCGCCAGCCTTTCGCTCGCCGCCTGCGCGAGCAAGGCGCCCAAGGAGCTGCCGCCCCAGCCGACGGCCACCTCGACCACCACGCTGCCGCCCGAACAGCCGCAGGGGCCGGTGCCGGGGAGTCAGGCGGACTTCCTCGCCTCGGTGCTGGCCGACACGATCCACTTCGATTACGATCGCTACAACATCGACACCGAAAGCCAGGGCATCCTGCAGAGCCAGGCGCAGTGGCTGGCCAAGTATCCGGGCAAGATGGTCACGCTCGAAGGCCATTGCGATGAACGCGGCACGCGCGACTACAACATCGCGCTGGGCGAGCGTCGCGCCAATTCGGCCAAGAACTATCTCGTCAGCCTCGGCGTCGATGCCTCGCGCATCAGCGTCGTCAGCTATGGCAAGGAACGCCCGATCGCGCTGGGTTCGGACGAGGCAAGCTGGGCCAAGAACCGCCGTGCGGTGACGATTACCGTTCAGTAAGCGGAACGCCCGAGACCCAAAAGGGCTTTATGAAGGGAGCGCCTTGGCGCAAGGGTCGCGAACGAGCGACTCTTGCGCAAGAGGCGCTCCTTTCGCATTTCGAAGGAACGACAAGGTAGCAAGCGATGGCGCGGCAAGGACGATCATCCGACTGGGGCTTTCCCCGCTGGCGTGGTTATGGCAGCGCGCGCGAGGCGGTCAATGTGCGCTTGTGCGACCGCGCCGGGTGCGACCAGCCGGGCAACTGCCCTGCGCCCAAATCGCCCAACAGCCCCGAGCGCTGGTACTTCTGCACGGCCCATGCGGCCGAATACAATTCAGGCTGGAACTACTTCGAAGGGCTGGACAAGGAAGAAGCAGACCGGCGCGAACAGGCCGAGCGCGGCGAGGCTTCGGGCTTCAAGCAGGCGGCGTGGGCCGAATGGGGCGGTTCGGGCGATGGTACGCGCAGTCGCGACGAATTGCGCGCGCTCGAAGTGCTGGGGCTTGATCCCGATGCCGATTTCGAAGCGGTGAAGAAGGCCTGGCGCACCAAGGCCAAGCTGGTTCACCCCGATGTTCGCCCCGGCGACGAGGAAGCTGCCAAGCAGTTCCAGCGCCTGCAGGTATCCTACGAAGTGCTGCGCAGCGCCGAGGACCGCCGTACCTGGAAGGGGTGATGGTGGAGCGCCGACCGCTTGGGTCGACGCTCCCGATCACGATCAGCGCCAGTTGGCCCCGGCAGCGTGCGCCCCAGCGCGGCGGCCGAAGTAGCTGCCCGGCCCGAGGCTGAGGCCGCTGGCATAGGCCTTGCCAGTGCGCGGGATGTGCGCAGCGCTGGCCCCCACCACGTAAAGACCGGGAATCGCGTTCGACTTGAGGTCGAGCGCACGACCTAGCGCGTCGGTCTTGATCCCGCCGAGCGTGATGAACAGGTAGTGCGACTTGTCGAAGCTGATGTCGAAGGCGGCGTAGGGCCCCTTGTCGAGCGGCTTGATCCAGTCCGGATGCTTGTGGAAGCGCGGATCTTCCCCGCGCGCGGCGGCTTCGTTGTAGGCGCGCATCGTTTCCACCAGCGATCCGGTGGGCAGCGACAGGCCCGCTTCCATTTCCTCGATCGTCTCGAACCCGTCGATCAACGTGTGCTTGGCGAGCGGGTTTTCAGGATAGGCGAAGATCTCGGCGTCCACGATCAGCGTGGCGGTCTGGCCGGGCTGCTCCATGATGAAATTGCCGAGGCGGCCATGGTACACGTCTTCGGCAACGAAGCGTTCGCCGTTGCGGTTGATGACGATGCCCTTGATTAGTTGGCCCGGCGGGTAGATCGAGGCGGTCGGGATCACCCCGTCGAGCGCGACCGCGTGTGCGCCCGCCGAAAGCCCGAGCTTCACGCCCGCACCGTCGTTGCTGGGAATGCCCAGCGGTTCGCTGGTTTCGCTGAGCAACGGCAGGTTCGCCTTGATCAGGTCTTCGGACATGTTGTGGCTTCCGCAGGCCACGATCACGCCGCGCCGCGCACGGATGAACAGCTCGCCGCCGCTCTGCTTGACCTTGGCCCCGAGCACGCGCTTGTCGGCGTCCTGCACCAACGCGACCACCGCGCTGTCGTAGATCGCGGCGATGCCTTCGGCTTCGCACTTTTCGAGCAGCGGCTTCATGCCCGCCGCGCCCGCGTTCTCACCGACGCCGGCCACCTTGTGCCCACGCGGGGCAGGCCGGGCGGCTTCGCGATAGGGCCAGGCCTTTTCGTTGCCGGTCCACATCAGGCAGGTGGTGTCATCCAGCCACACCGCCTTGCCGCCGAAGTAGGTGCGTTCGAACGGCACGCCTTGCGTTTCGAGCCAGTCGAAATGGTCCTTGCAATCGGTGGCGAAGGCGATCGCGGCATTGGCGTCGAGCGGATCGCAACTGGCAAGGAGGAACTTGGCCAGTTCTTCGGCCGTGTCGTCATAGCCCGCCGCCTGCTGCACCGCGGTGCCGCCGCCGAGGTAGAAGATGCCCGAGGACATCGCGCTGGCCCCGCCACCGCCCGAAGCACGCTCGACGATCAGGACGTCCGCGCCAGCGCGATCCGCTTCGAGCGCAGCGCAGGTGCCCGCGACGCCTTGCCCGGCGACAAGCACGTCGACTTCGCGGTCCCATGCGGGAACTTCGGCAGGCGAAAGCGTGGCAGGCAGCGTGACCATCAGGCGGCTCCGGTTGCCTTGGCCACCGACGCGGCGATTTCTTCGCGCGTGGGGTTGCGGCGCAGCGTAAGGCCACCGTTTACCTGCAGGTTCTCGCCGGTCATGAAGCATTCGTCGCTGGCAAGGAACACCGCGGCTGCCGCGATGTCGTCCGAGGTGCCCCAACGGCCCAGCGGGTAGCCCGCACGGAAGGCTTCGAACAGGCCCGGCACCGCACCCGCATCGGCGGTCATCGGCGTGTCGGTCAGGCCGGGCGAAATCGAGTTGGCGCGGATGCCCTCGCTACCGAATTCGTGCGCGATGCAGCGGATGATGTGATCGGTGCCCGCCTTGGTGCCCATGTAGATGGCATGGTCGTTGAGCATGATCTGCGCCGTGGCCGAGCTGATCGTGAGGATCGAACCGCCCCGACCGCCCATGCTGCGCGCCATCTTGCGCACCATCGCCTGGAAGAACTGGTGCGGACCGACGAGCTGGAGCGCGGTCATCGCATCAAGCTCCTCGCGCGTCACGTCGAGGAAGCCCTTGAGCAGGCCCCAGCCGGTGGCGTTGAGCGCGATGTCGATGCCGCCGAGCTTGGCGACGGCGGTGTCAGCCAGCGCGTTGATGCTGGCTTCGTCGGTCAGGTCGCAGGTTGCCCATTCGCAGCCGTTGGCCTTCGCGAAGGCTTCCAGCACATCGGCCTTGCGGCCCGAAACCAGCACCTTTGCGCCTTCATCGAGGAAGCGGCGCGCGATCACCTGTCCCATGTTGCCTTCGCTGCTCGCGCCCAGCACGATTGCGGTCTTGCCTTCCAGACGGCCCATTGCATGCACTCCCGATTGCCTTTGTGCGTCGAGCTATCATGCGGGCCAGCCACGCATTCCTGATAAAAAGGGTAGTGCCGCTGCGCGGCGGTGCGGGGCAGGGTGCGGGGCAATCAACGCGTATCCGCGCGATCGAGGGAGCACGTCATGGATCTGGGCCTCAAGGGCAAGAAAGTCATTCTCACCGGCGGCAGCCGCGGCATTGGTCGCGCCACCGTCGAACAGTTCGCAGCCGAAGGCGCGGACATCGCGTTCTGCTCGCGCAATCCCGAACAGGTTGCCGAAACCGTCGCCGCGCTCGAAAAGTACGGCGTCAAGGTTCATGGTTCGGCTTTCGACATGGAAGCAGGCCAGGACGCCTATCGCGAATGGCTGAAGGGCGCCGAAGCCGCGCTGGGCGGTTGCGACGTGTTCGTGCCGATGATCTCGACCTCGGGCGCGGGCGCCACGGGCGACTGGCACAAGACGCTGGACTTCGACATCATGGGCGCAGTGATCGGCGCAGAAGTGCTCGACGAAGCGCTCAGCAAGAGCGGTGAAGGCTCGATCGTGATCACCGCTTCGACGGCCGGTCTCGAAACCTTCATCGTGCCGCAGGGCTATAACGCGCTGAAGGGCGCGCTGATCGTCTATGCCGGCCAGCTTTCGCAGGCGCTTGGCCCCAAGGGCATCCGCGTCAACACCGTTTCGCCCGGCCCGATCAAGTTCGCCGGCGGCAACTGGGAAGTGATCGAGACCGCCGTGCCCGAGCTGCACGACGCCACACAGGCCCAGTTCGCGCTCGGCCGTTGGGGTGGTCCGGCAGAAGTTGCCAAGACCATCGTCTTCCTCGCCAGCCCGGCATCGTCGTACACCACCGGCACCAACGTGGTGATCGATGGCGGCTACACCAAGCGCATCCAGTTCTAAGGAAGCCTGACATGAGCATCGGGGCACGCGGCATCCAGCATATCGGGGTGTCCGTCCCCGATCTCGACAAGGCACGCTCGTTCTACATCGACCTCCTCGGCGCGGAGGAGGTCGGCGAGCCATTGGAATGGCACGCTCCCAACCCCTTCATCGATGCGGTGGTAGGGCTTCAGGGCAGCGCGGCGCGGCAGTTCATGTGCCGCCTCGGCAATTCCCACATCGAGGTGTTCGAATACCTCAGCCCCCGTTCCGGGGACCAGAACCCCGATCAGGGGGTCAACACCTTCGGCTATACCCACTTCGCGGTGCAGGTGGAGGATATCCAGGCGACCTACCAGCGGCTGCTCGAAGCGGGCATTCGCGTCCACACCCCGCCATCGATGGACGGCGTGACCGTGGACGAAAATGGCCGCAAGCAGGGCTATGCCGCGACGTATTGCCGCGACTGGTTCGGCAATGTGTTCGAGATCATGGAGATCTACTCCGACGACCAGATCCGTCCGGTCTGGCGCGAAGGCGAGGGCGTGATCATCCCGTCCTGAGGCTTTTCCGACAGGGGTGATTCGAAAAACAGGCAATTTGGCCTGTTATGTCGCGTCGCCCCTGCGGAATGCTGGTTTTCCTGACGCCAAAAAGACCAGTTCCTAACCAAAATCAGAGGGGCTTCGGCCCCTTTTCTTGATGTCGATCAAACGGCCCGCGCCGCCATCGTGAGACATTCCGCTGCATCGGAAGATGGAGAGGAATTCATGGCTGATCGCGATCCCGGCGCTCTCGAGCGCGCCCGCTGCCCCGGCACCAGCTGGGAAGACATTCTGGCAGGCGACGACGTCAAGCCGCCGGTGTTCATGGAGGAGGACCGCTATGCGTACCTCGGCTCCGAACCGATTGATGCGGCGCGCTACTACAGCCCCGAATTCTTCAAGGCCGAATGCGAGAAGATGTGGCCCAACGTGTGGCAGTTCGCCGCGCGCGAGGAAGACCTTCCCGAGCCCGGCGACTACGTCACGTACGACAACGCGGGCCGCTCGTTCCTGATCGTGCGGCAGGAAGACGGCAGCGTGAAGGCGATGCACAACGTCTGCCTGCATCGCGGCCGCAAGCTCAAGACCGACAGCGGCAGCGCCGACCAGTTCATGTGCCCCTTCCACGGCTTTTCGTGGAACACCGATGGGTCGCTCAAGAATATTCCCTGCCGCTGGGACTTCGGCCACCTCAGCAACGAGAAGATGCAGCTTCCCGAAGCAAGCGTGGCGCAGTGGGGCGGCTACATCTTCGTGCGCGACAACCCCGAAGGTCCGACCATCGAGGAATTCCTCGATCCGCTGCCCGAGTTCTTCAAGCGCTGGAAGCACGAAGAATGCGTGACCGTGGCCTGGGTCGGCAAGGTGGTCGACGCCAACTGGAAGATCACGATGGAAGCTTTCATGGAAAGCTACCACGCCTATGTCACGCACCCGCAGCTGATGCCGTTCACGGGCGACGCCAACGCCGCGTACCACGTCCTCGGCAAGCACGTGAACGTCAACTACACGCCCTTCGGCGTGATCAGCCCGCACATCGAAGCGCAGGCCAACGACGAAAACTGGCCGCAGCAGCGCATCATCGACGAATTCCGCAAGTACAACGGTCGCAGCGCCGACAACTATGACGAGGAAAAGGACAGCTACGCCATCGACGTGCCCGCAGGGCTGACCGCGCGTCAGGCGCTGGGCGTCAAGATGCGCGAAGTGTCGGAAAAGCAGTTCGGCGGCGACTACAGCGGCGTGTCGGAAAGCGAACTGCTCGACGCACTGGTCTACAACGTGTTCCCGAACTTCGCGCCGTGGGGCGGGTTCATGCCGAACATCGTCTACCGCTGGCGCCCCTGGCCCGATCAGGACAAGTGCCTGATGGAAGTGCGCGTGATCGCCCGCGTGCCCGAAGGTCAGCCGCGTCCCCACGGCGTGCCGATGCACCTGCTCAGCGAAGGCGAGAACTGGGCCGATGCGCCCGAACTCGGCGTGCTGGGCGCGGTGGTCGACCAGGACATGACCAACATGGAACTGACCCATCAGGGCCTGAAGGTGTCCAAGAACCAGGCGGTCGAGCTTGCCGATTATCAGGAAGTGCGCATCCGCCACATCCACCAGACGCTCGACAGCTACCTGAACAAGTGAGGTCGATCCCATGACCGGAATCTACGAAAAGTACGGCGATGCAGCCGAACGGATGCTGCACTTCGTCGAAACCAAGACCACCGACCAGGCCAGCGACGTGCTGCGCGTGGCGGTGGCCGATTACCTCAGCGAAGATCGCTGGAACACCGAGATCGAGCGCATCTTCAAGCGCTTGCCGCTGATGCTGGCGCTCACGATCGAGCTGCCGAACATCAACGACTACAAGGCGATGGACGTGATGGGGACGCCGATCGTCATCACCCGCGGCAAGGACGGCAAGGCGCGCGCCTTCCTCAACGTGTGCAAGCACCGCGCGATGCACCTTGCCGCCGAAGGCAAGGGCAACTGCGCGCGCTTCGCCTGCCAGTACCACGGTTGGACCTATGCCAACGACGGCAAGCTGATCGGCATCGCCGAAGCCAGCACGTTCGGCGAGGTGGACCGCTCCACCCTGCACATGACCGAACTGCCGTGCGACGAGGCTGCGGGGTTGATCTTCGTGATCCTCACCCCGGGCCTTGCCATCAATGCCGTCGAATGGATGGACGGCATGTACGAGGACTTCGCCGCGCTGAAGCTCGACACTTGGTACTACCACAAGGCCAAGGTGATGAAGGGCGCGAACTGGAAGGTCGCCTATGACGGTTATCTCGAAGGCTACCACTTCCAGGCCGCGCACACCAACACGGTGGCCACGCGTAGCCCGTCGAACCGCGCGACCTACGAGGGCTTCGGCCCGCACATCCGCCTCGGCTTCCCGCAGAACTCGATCACGCGCCTGCATGACCTGCCGCGCGAGGAATGGGGCCGTCAGGAAAACAACGGCTACGACTTCATCCGCATGCTGTTCCCCAACATGAGCTTCTTCCTCGCCCCCGAAATGGGCCAGCTCGCGCAGCTGTTCCCGGGGCCGAAGGCGAACCAGAACAGCACGGTGATGAACTACATCTTCCCGACCAAGCCAGAGACGGAAGAAGGCCTCGCCAAGCTCGACCAGATGTGTGACTTCTTCTTCGACGTGGTCGAAGAAGAGGACTACTTCCTCGGCCTCAAGGTGCAGAACGGGCTGGAATCGGGCGCGATGACGCACCAGACCTTCGGCCGGAACGAACCGGGCAACCAGTTCTTCCACAAGTGGGTGGCCTACTATCTCGACGAAAGCGGTAACACGCCCAAGCCGGTGATGAAGGAATAGTCGGGGCTTTACCTGACGGGTGAAAAAAAAGGCCGCTGCCGGGATGCCGGTGGCGGCCTTCTTGCGTGAGATCCCTCTTGCTTGCCAGCGCGCCGCGTCATTGCGAGGAGGCGAAGCCGACGACGCAATCCAGAGCAGGCGCGGACGGCTCTGGATTGCTTCGCTACGCTTGCAATGACGAAGGGGAGCTTGCCTGGGCGGGCGCTGTCTACCGAACTTCGCGAAACGCCCAGAACTGCGACCGCGCGTGGTCGATGAAGTTCTTTTCGTCCTCAAGTGCCTCTGCCGCGACATCGGCGCGCGAAAGCTGGCGGACGAAGGCGTCGACATCGGGGAAGTGGACTTCGACCATGCCGTCATAGGTCGATGCGCTCAGCCCCGCCTGCAGGGCCAGCGCACCGGTAGCCTCCTCGTCTGCGTGGATCTGGTGGTAGGTGTAGGGCGGGATCAGCCGCCGTCCGATCTCGGCATGACGGTTTAGCCAGTAATCGTGGAACGCCGCCCGCGTCAGCCGCTCCAGCCGGCGCAGGCCGAAGAACAGCCGGATCGCATCGCCGCCCGGCAGCACCGCGTGGCGGGGGCCAGCAAAGACCGTGCCCCGCGCGCCGTCCGATAGCGCCACCAGCGGTGCCGCTTCCGCGCCATCGGGCAGGCGTACGAGCGCATCGGGCACCGCCGCATCGCGCCCCGCAGCGTGGGCGAGTGAAGGTAGGGCGCTGTCGGGCAGGGCAACGGCGAGCGTGGCTCCTTCTGGCAGCGCCGCCAGCAGCGAGCTTTCGAACGCGGCTTCGTCCTGCCTGGCAGGCCGGAACAGCAGCAGATGCCGTTCCGCGCCCATCAGTGCCGCCCCATCGCGCCGCCATCGACGAACACGCCGTGGCCCGACATGAAGCGCGCATCGTCGCTGCACAGGAACGCGACGACATCGGCGATGTCCTGCGGCTGGCCGAGCCGCCGCAACGGGGCCTTATTCTCCCAGAAGGTGCGGTATTCGGGCATCTGGGTGAAGGCGGGCGCGGTCATCGGCGTGTCGATCGCGCCGGGCTGCACGCACATGGCGGTGACGCCGAACGGCCCGAGTTCGGCTGCGATCGACTTGGTCATGCCCAGCACCGCGTGCTTCGATGCGGCATAGGCGACCAGCCCTTCGTCGCCATAGGTCGACGTGGTCGAGCCGATGGTGACGACGCGCCCGTTGCCCGCCGCCTTGAGGTGGGGCGTGGCATCGCGCACCAGCCGAAACACGGCGAACACGTTTACTTCGAACACCCGTTCGAAATAGGCATCGTCGTGGCCTTCGAGCGGGGCGAAAGCGCTGATCCCGGCGCAAGGCACCAACGTGTCCAGCCCGCCCATCGCAGTGATCGCCTGCGCCACCAGATCGGCGTTGATGCCCGGCGCGGCAAGGTCGGCGACGAAATCGACATCCCCCTTCACGTCGGCGGTGAAGACCTGCGCGCCATCGGCCTTGAGGCGCGCCGCGACGGCAGCCCCGATGCCCGAACCCGCGCCGGTGACGATGGCCTTGCGGCCTGCGAGGCGATCACAGGCCATCGGCGATCTTCAGCACGAGCTTGCCGGTGTTGGCGCCCGAAAACAGGCGCATGAACGCGGGCAGGGCGTTTTCGAGGCCCTCCTGCACATCCTCGTCGATGCGCAGGCGCCCTTGCGCCATCCATTCGGCCATGACGGCACCGCCTTCGGCAAAGCGCGGGGCATAGTCCATGATGAGGTAGCCATACAGCGTCGCCTGCTGCGCCAGGATCTGCCACAGGTTGCGCACGCCGACCTTTTCGGGCGAGTTGTATTCGCTGATCAGTCCGCACAGCACGATGCGCGCGTGCTTGGCCAGGTTCATCAGTTCGGCTTCCAGCACGTCGCCGCCCACGTTCTCGAAGATCACGTTGACGCCTTCAGGCGCGGCGGCGCGGATTTCGGCGGCGAGCTGGTCGACGCTCTTGCCCTTGTAATCGATCGCCACGTCGAAGCCGTAGTCGTCGATCAGGCGCTGGCACTTGGCCGCGCCGCCCGCGATGCCGATCACGCGGGCGCCCATGATCTTGCCGATCTGGCCCACGGCCGAACCGACCGCACCCGCCGCGCCCGAAACGAGCAGCGTCTCTCCGGGCTGCGGTTTGGCAACATCGACAAGCCCGAAATAGGCGGTGAGGCCGACCGCGCCCAGCGCCGAAAGGAACTTCGACGGCGATTCCACCAGCGAGGGATCGATTTTCATGGTGAAGCCACCGGCGTGGTTGACCGAATAGTCCTCCAGCGCGTTGAGAACCATCACCCAGTCGCCGACCTGAAATTCATCGGTC
>JACCDQ011072197.1_pt1 | contig 11876 bp, 11 predicted proteins | sample 7446031 | NCBI WGS metagenome assembly JACCDQ01 (sample SAMN15323442, study PRJNA562643) | freshwater metagenome | isolation source: river surface water | place: USA:Blue River Watershed | collected 2017-08-17
CCTGCGTTTTGTTGATTCGTTGAAATGGATTGTGAAACCGGCCCTTCTTCGCTTGAATCGGAAAACGGCTGTTCGTGCTGTCAGCCACCCGGGCGGGGCTTGTCGGAAAAACCCTTACACAAACCCCAAACGTGACTCCACTTTATGCAGGCACCAGCCACAAAAAAGCCCGGCCAAAGCCGGGTTTTTTCTGGAAAAACAGTGGCTCAACGCCCCTGTTGCAACATGGCAATGCGTTCTTCGATGGGCGGGTGGGTGGAAAACAGCTTACCCAAACCACCGGCAATGCCCATGGCGGCCATGCTCTTGGGCAGTTCGCCGGTGTGCAACCCGCCCAAACGGGCCAGCGCGTTGATCATGGGTTGCTTGCGCCCCATGAGTTCGGCGGCACCGGCATCGGCACGGAATTCACGCTGGCGGCTGAACCAGGCCACGACGATGGCCGCCAAAAAGCCCAGCACAATGTCCATGACGATGGTGGTGACCAGGTAGCCAATGCCAGGGCCGCTGCTCTCGCGGTCGTCGCCCTTGCGCAGGAAGCTGTCGACGGCATAACCAATGACACGGCTCAGAAACACCACAAAGGTGTTCATGACGCCTTGGATCAGGGTCATGGTGACCATGTCGCCGTTGGCCACGTGGGCCACCTCGTGCGCAATCACTGCCTCGACTTCTTCGCGGGTCATGCCGCGCAGCAAGCCGGTGGACACGGCCACCAGGGCCGAGTTCTTGAAAGCGCCGGTGGCAAAGGCGTTGGGATCGCCTTCGTAAATGGCCACTTCGGGCATGGTGATGCCAGCCTTGTCGGCAAACTTCTGCACGGTTTGGACGATCCAGGCCTCATCGGCGTTGCTGGGCTGGTTGATCACCTGTGCGCCGGTGCTCCATTTGGCCATGGGCTTGCTCATGAGCAAGGAGATGATGGCCCCGCCAAAGCCCATGACGAGCGAGAAGCCCAGCAACAGCCCCAGGTTGAGCCCGTTGGCGGTGAGGAAGCGGTTGACGCCGAGCAGGCTGGCGGTGATGCCCAAGACGACCATGACGGCCAGGTTGGTCAGGACAAACAGCGCAATGCGTTTCATGTGTGGAAAAACTCCAAGGTTAAAGGTGTCACTCTGACTGCAATTGGATGGGAAGGTTCCCATGTGGTGCAGACTTGACTGTCATCATAGTGGGGGCTGGGGGCAGCGTTTCAAGCCCCAACCCTTGCGCCCAGCGGGTCTTTGCCTCCACCCGAGAGGGCCGAAACACCTGGGTGTCGTCGTAAAAACCGGGCACAGTGTTGGCCGACCACCAGCCGGGGATGCCCAACACCGGCAAAGGCGTGTAGGGCTTGGTGGCCAGCCAGCCGGGCTGGAGCTGTGCGGCCAGCCAGCCATCCCAGGGGTGCGGCCCGGCCCCGGTATCTGGGGGCAAGTCGGCCGGCACCGGCAAACACAACACATGGGCGGTGATGGATTTGTAGGGTGCAACGAGTTTTTCGGTCAATGCATGGCCGAACGTCACCGCGGTGGCCTCAGCCCACAAGGACCGCAAATCGCAAAACAAACGCCGCCAGTCGCGGGCCTGCAGCGCCTGCCAGATTGGTTCGGGCGCATGCAACAACAGCACGTTTTCATCGAACAGGGTCAGTGCGTCGCGCAAAGGGCCGCGTGTGCCTTGCACCCCGCCCGCCTGTGTGATGGCGGTGGCCTGCAACAGGTTCAAACGCCGCTTGGTGTGTGGAAAACGCATCCAGCACAGGGCGTTGAAGAAATCGTGCAAATTCTGGCGCGTGGGCACGCCACCGGTGGCGTAAATGTGGCTTTCGTAGGCCACGCCCTCGGGCAGGTCGGCCTGGGGAATGAACCGCACCGGGGCCCGGCCACAGCGGTTGAGCGCCATGGGCCAATCGGTGTCGGTTCGCAGGGCGTCGAACAAACCCCTGCCCGGGTCGCGCCAGGTGGCCCACCACGGCGCGGCCCAATCCAGCGCTTCACCCATCGATCCGCCAACAGTCAACAAGTTCACCCCCCAGGTCTGCCATGCGGTCCACTCAAAACAAGCGGCTCACCGCCTGGAAATCGGCCGTTTTCAAAGCCAGTTCACGCATGCAAGATACCACGGGCCGCGCGTCGTCCCGCCGCCATTGAAAGGCGTAAGACAGAGGAGCCAGGGGCGGGGTGCTGGACAAAATGCGCAGCTGGCCACGGCGCGACAAGGAACGGGCCCACCCTTCGGGCAAAAATCCCAGGCCCAGCCCCTCCACCAACAGGCCGGCCACGGCGCCCCAATGGTTGCACACCAGCCGTTGCTCGGCGGTCACCCCCTGGGTCAACAGCCAATCGTCCAGAATGCGGGTGGTGCCTGCCCCCTCGGGCAAAGTGACCAAGGGAATGCGGCTGAGCATGGCCGGTGTCAGGCGCCGCGCATCGCCCACCACGCTGCTGGCGGCGGTCCAGACGAAGCGGGCCTCGGTCAACCATTGCGAGGTGATGTTGCTGCGCGAGGGACGCCCCGCCACCACGGCGAAGTCCAGGCTGCCTTTTTCGACGCGCTCTTCCAGCCGGGCGCCAATGTCCACATGCGGTTCCAACGTCAAGGCGGGATGGGTGTCGCGGGCCAGGGCCACCAGGCGGGGCAGCCAGGTCAGGGCCGTCAACTCCCCCACGCCAAACACGCAGCGTCCCGTCAGGCCGGATGACGCTGCCACACTGGCCCGCAGCTCGGTGGCGGCGGCCAGCAATTGGCGCGCCTTGGGCAGCAAGCCCTCGCCCGCCCCGGTCAGCACCGTACGGTGGCCCTGGCGGTCGAACAGCGCACAGCCAAGGGACGCTTCCAGCTCCACCAAGCGCTTGGACAACGAAGACACCGACACGTGCAAGCGTTCGGCGGCGGTGACGAAATTGGCACAGGTGGCGGCCCAATAAAAGGCTTCGAGCTGCTTGAGCGTCATCTATTTCACCAAAATAGAAATAAAGCATTCAAATAATTTCGCTTTTTATCTTATACCAAGCCGCCTACAGTTCGGCCATCCACCGCTCCTTGATTCAATCGCCATGACTTCTGGACCCACGCCCACCGCCGCCCCGCGCCCCAAAGTGCTGCAGCGCATGCTGAGCCTGCAAGACTTTGAACAGGCAGCCATGAAACGGTTGCCGCGCCCCATTTTTGGCTACATCGCGGGGGCAGCAGAAGACAACCGCTCCTTGCACGACAACCGCCAGGCGTTCGATGAGTGGGCCTTCACCACCCAGGTGCTGCGCGATGTGTCGCAACGCAGCACGCGCGTTACCCTGCTGGGCCGGGACTACGCGGCACCGTTTGGTGTGGCCCCCATGGGCATCAGCGCCCTGTCGACGTACCGGGGCGACATCGTGCTGGCACAGGCGGCACAGGCGGCGCAGGTGCCCGCCGTGCTGAGCGGCACGTCCTTGATCCCGATGGAAGAAGTGATCGCTGCCGCCCCGCAGACCTGGTTCCAGGCCTACCTGCCCGGCGACCCGGCGCGCATCGGTGCTCTGGTGGAGCGGGTGGCACGCGCGGGCTTTGACACCCTGGTGCTGACGGTGGACATTCCCGTGTCCGCCAACCGGGAAAACAACGTGCGCACCGGTTTTTCCACCCCTTTGCGGCCCAGCCTGCGCCTGGCCTGGGACGGCCTGACCCGCCCACGCTGGTTGGCCAACACCTTTGCACAAACCCTGCTGCGGCACGGCATGCCGCATTTTGAAAATTCGTTTGCCACCCGGGGCGCCCCCATCGTTTCGGGCAACGTGCTGCGCGATTTTTCGGCCCGCGATCACTTGAACTGGAGCCATCTGGACCAGATCCGGCGCCAGTGGCAGGGCCACCTCATCGTCAAAGGTGTGTTGAGCGTTTCTGACGCCCAACGGGCCCGGCAACACGGCGCCGATGCGGTGATTTTGTCCAACCACGGCGGGCGCCAGCTGGACGGGGCCGTTTCACCCCTGCGCATCCTGCCCCAGGTGGTGGATGCGCTGGGCGATTTTCCGGTCCTGATCGACAGCGGCTTCCGCCGAGGCAGCGACGTGCTCAAGGCCCTGGCCCTGGGCGCGCGCTTTGTCTTTGTCGGACGCCCCTTCAATTACGCCGCTGCCGTAGCGGGCCAGGCCGGTGTGGCCCACGCGATTGCGCTGCTGCAAGAAGAGATCGACCGCAACATGGCGATGCTGGGCGTGCAACGCTGCACCGACCTGACGCGCGAGCAACTCATCCACCGCCACTGAACACCCCACCCAACCACAGGAGAAAAACCCCATGCGCTTCACATTGTCTTGCTCGGCCCTGCTGTACCTGATCCCACTGGTGACCGCGGCACAAACCGCTGCCGACCCCTACCCCAGCCGCCCGGTGCGCCTGGTTGTGCCCTTCGCCGCTGGCGGCACCACCGACATCATTGCCCGCGCCCTGTCGGACAAATTGGGCCAGTTGCTGGGCCAGCCGGTGGTGATCGACAACAAGGGCGGCGGGGGCGGGGCCATCGGGGCGACCGAAGTGGCCCGTGCGCGACCGGACGGCTACACCCTGGGCATGGCCACCGTGTCCACCATGGCGGCCAACCCAGCCATCCAGCCCAAACCGCCCTACAACCCCTTGACGGATTTCACGCCGATCGTGAACCTGGCCGCCACCCCGAACGTGATTGCCGTGAACCCAGCATTTCCGGCCAAAGACTATGCGGGTTTTCTGGCCGAACTGAAAAAAAACCCAGGGCGTTACAGCTACAGCACCGCAGGCACAGGTTCCATCGGGCACCTGCAGATGGAATCGTTCAAGTCCCTGAGCCAGACCTTTGTCACCCACATTCCCTACCGTGGCTCCGGTCCGGCGCTGAACGACACGGTGGCCGGACAAGTGCCCATCATCATGGACAACCTGCCCTCTGCCCTGCCCTTCATCCAGGCCGGGCGCCTGGTTCCGATCGTGGTGCTGTCGGACACCCGGTCCGCCCTGTTGCCCAAGGTGCCCACGTTCAAAGAAATGGGCATGGACAAGGTGAACCGCATGGCGTTTTACGGCATTGCGGGCCCCAAAGGTCTGCCCGCCAGCGTGGTGGACAAGGTCCATGCGGCGGCCCTCAAGGCGCTGCAAGACCCGGCGGTGCTCAAGCGCATCCAGGACACCGGCTCGGTGGCGGTGGGCAACACACCCGCCCAGTTCGCACAGCAAATCGCGGCCGAATACAGCGCCTACCGGGACACCGTGGAACGCCAGCAACTGAAACCCGAGTGAGGTGCCACCCCGCCCGGGAACGCTTCAACCCACCAGCTTCCAGGGCAGGGCCTCGCCAGCGCGCAAGGGCTTCAACTCGGCGTCGCCAAAGGCAAAGCTTTCGGGCGGAGTCCAGTTTTCTTTGCGCAGCGTGATGTGGCCGCTGTTGCGCGGTAGGCCGTAGAAATCGGCACCGTAGAAGCTGGCAAAGCCTTCGAGTTTGTCCAGCGCACCAGCGGCATCGAAGGCCTCGGCGTACATTTCGATGGCGGCGTGGGCGGTGTAGCAACCGGCACAGCCGGTGGCGTGTTCTTTCAGGTGGGCCGGGTGCGGCGCGCTGTCGGTACCCAGGAAGAACTTCGGCGACCCGCTGGTGGCCGCCGCCACCAGGGCCCGGCGGTGGGTTTCGCGCTTCAACACCGGCAGGCAGTAGTAATGCGGCCGTATGCCACCGGTGAAGATGGCGTTGCGGTTGTAAAGCAGGTGGTGCGCGGTGATGGTGGCGCCCAGGTGGGCGTCCGCCTCGGCCAAGTACTGCGCCGCCTCTTTCGTGGTGATGTGCTCCATCACGATCTTCAGGCCCGGAAAGTCCTTGCGCAGCGGTTCGAGCTGCTGCTCGATGAACACCGCTTCGCGGTCGAACAGGTCGATGTCGGGGCTGGTGACTTCGCCGTGCACCAGCAGCAGCATGCCGGCCTTCTGCATGGCTTCGAGCGTCTTGTAGGTCTTGCGGATGTCGGTCACGCCCGCATCGCTGTTGGTGGTGGCACCGGCCGGATACAACTTGCAGGCCACCACACCGGCGGCCTTGGCGCGCGCGATTTCCTCGGGCGGCAGGTTGTCGGTCAGGTACAGCGTCATCAGCGGCTCAAAGTCCATCCCGGTCGGCACGGCGGCCTGGATGCGGGCTTGGTAGGCCAGCGCCTGCTCGGCAGTGGTAACCGGCGGCTTCAGGTTGGGCATGACGATGGCACGGCCGAACTGGGCGGCGGTGTGTGGCACCACGGTGTGCAGCGCGGCACCATCGCGCACGTGCAGGTGCCAGTCGTCGGGTCGGGTGATCGTGAGGGTCTGGGTGATCGTGTCGGTCATGCCGCCGATTGTCTCACCGCGACGGTTTCAGGTTTGCGCCAGCCGGGCCAATGCCTCTTCCAGTTCGATGCGCCCCACCGCTTCACCCATGACGATGAGGGTGTGCCCTGGCTGGATCATGAAATCGTCGGACGGATTGAAATGCATGCGGTGACCCGCACGCACACCCATCAGCACGTATTGCGCGGTGCGACGCCCCAGTTCGGCCACGGTGCATGGAGCAAAGGCCTGTGGCACCGCCACTTCGTCAATGCGCGTGTTCATTTCCGAGCGGATCATTTCATCCAGAAACGACACCACCTGCGGTCGGATCATGGACGCGGCGATCCGCATGCCCCCGGTGAAATCGGGCGACACCACCACATCGGCACCGGCTTTGCGCAACTTGTCGGCGTTGCGCAATTCGTGGCAACGCGCCACGATGCGGGCGTGTGGGTTCATTTGCCTGGCGGTCAGGCAAATCATGAGGTTGCGACTGTCATCGCCCGTCACCGCGAACACGCCCTTGGCATCGGCAATATCGGCTTCCTGCAAAAGTTCGTCGTCAGACGCATCGCCCTGCAGGTACAACAGACTTGGGTGTTTGACCAGGAAAGGGTCCAGTTCGGTGGGGTTGATTTCGATGGCCACAAACTTGTGCCGCGACGCCATGAGTTCGGTGGCCACGTTGCGCCCCACCCGGCCAAACCCGCACACGATGTAGTGGTTGCGCAGCTTGCGTATTGCTTTGTCCATGCGTCGTCTCCGCAGTGCCTCGTTGAGGTCCACTTCAAGGAAAAAAACCGTGAGGCTGGAAAACAGGAACGTGATGATGCCGAATCCGGCAAACGCCACAAATGCCGCGAACAGGCGCCCAGCATCCGTATGGCTGAGGTCCACTACCTCGCCATAGCCCACGGTGGTGATGGTGATGGCGGTCATGTAGAAGGCATCGAAGGGTTCGGTGCCCGGCCCACCAAAACGCAAAAACCCCCAGGTGCCTACGGCCAGCAACGCCAGCAGGGCCCCAAGGGCCCACGCCATGCGCACCAGCACCCGCGCGCCTGCAAAACGCTGCGATTCGCCTTGCATGTACCGTCAGTGCTGCAGGATCTTGTTCAGGAAGTCCTTGGTGCGGGGCTGGCGGGCGTCGGGGTTGCCAAAGAAGTCGTCCTTGGAACAGTCTTCCAGGATCTTGCCCCCCACGTCCATGAAGATCACGCGGTCACTGACCTTGCGGGCAAAACCCATTTCGTGGGTGACGCACATCATGGTCATGCCCTCACCGGCCAGACCGACCATCACGTCCAGCACCTCGCCCACCATTTCGGGGTCGAGCGCGCTGGTGGGCTCGTCAAACAGCATCACGATCGGGTCCATGGACAAGGCACGGGCGATGGCCACGCGCTGTTGCTGCCCGCCCGAAAGCTGCCCGGGAAACTTGTCCTTGTGCGCCATCAGGCCCACACGGTCGAGCATCTTCAGGCCACGGGCCTTGGCGTCGTCGGGCGTGCGGCCAAGCACTTTCACCTGTGCCAGCGTGAGGTTTTCGGTCACGCTCAGGTGTGGGAACAGTTCGAAGTGCTGGAACACCATGCCGACCCGGCTGCGCAATTTGGACAGGTTGGTTTTCGGGTCGTGCACGGCCTGGCCGTCCACATAAATCTCACCCTTTTGTATGGGCTCCAGTGCATTGATGGTTTTGATGAGGGTGGATTTGCCCGACCCCGAGGGACCGCAGACCACCACCACTTCGCCCTTTTGGATGTTGGTGGAACAACCGTTGAGCACTTGCACCGGGCCGTACCATTTGGACACGTTTTTGAGTTCGATCATAAGAATTCTCCGACTAACCGGTTCAGCGGATGATGGCAATTTTCTGGTGCAGGCGCTTGACCAAAGAGGACAGCGCGTAACAAATGGCAAAGTACAGCACGGCTGCCATCAAGTAGGCCTCGATGGGGCGGCCAAAGTTCTTGCCAGCCACCTCAAAGCCCTTGAGCATGTCGTAAGCGCCAATGGCGTAGACCAGCGAGGTGTCCTGGAACAGGATGATGGTTTGCGTGAGCAACACCGGCAACATGTTGCGAAACGCCTGTGGCAGCACCACCAGTTTCATGTTTTGGCCGTAGGTCATGCCCAGCGCCATGCCAGCAAACACCTGCCCACGGGGAATGGACTGGATGCCCGCACGCATGATTTCGCTGAAATAGGCGGCCTCGAAAGCGATGAAGGTAATGACCGCTGACACCTCGGCCCCGATGGGCCGCCCAATCAGAAAGGGCACCAGCAAGAAAAACCACAATATCACCATCACCAACGGAACGCTGCGCATGCCGTTGACGTAGAACGTGGCGGGCAAATCGAGCCACTTTTTGCCTGACAAACGCATGAGCGCCAGCAGGGTACCGAACAGGACACCGCCCAAAGTGGCCACGATGGTCAGCATCACACTGAACCCCAGGCCCTTGAGCACGAAGTTTTGTACCAGGTCCCAGTTGTAGAAAGACCAATCGAAATTGTTCAACATGGTCAATGCCCCCCCGCCGCGCCAGCGACCACAAAGCCGGGGATGCGTGCGCGCTTTTCAATGAAGCTCATGACGCGGTTGATGGCGAACGCCGACACCACATACAACCCCGTTACAGCCAAATACACCTCGATGCCGCGCGAGGTTTCTTCCTGGGCCTGCATGGCAAACATGGTGAGTTCGGCCACCGACACGGCAAATGCCACCGACGAGTTCTTGAAAATGTTCATGGTCTCGCTGGTGAGCGGCGGAATGATGATGCGAAACGCCATGGGCAGCAGCACGTAACGGTAATACTGCACGGTGGTCAGGCCCAGGGCCATGCCAGCGTAACGCTGCCCCCGGGGCAACGCCTGAATGCCCGAACGCACCTGTTCGGCAATGCGTGCCGACGTGAACAGCCCCAGCGCCAGCACCACCAGAACGAACCCGGGCACCCCTTTGAGCACCGGAAACAGGGCGGGCAAGACGTGGTACCACAAAAAAATCTGCACCAGCAGCGGGATGTTGCGAAACAACTCCACCCACGCATTGCCCAGGCGCACCACCCAGGGCGAATCGGGCAAAGTGCGCAAGGTGCCCACCACCGACCCGACCACCAACGCCAGCAACAAGGCCAGCAACGAAACCGACACCGTCCATCCCCAGGCCGACAACAGCCAGTCGAGGTACGTGATGTCGCCGCCCTGGCCGAAACAACTGTTGCTGGCCTCGCGGGTAATGGTGTCCTCGCAGAACACCTGCCAATCCCAACTCATGGTGAACTCCTTGCATCAAGCACCAACAAAAACACCCCTTGAGCCCGCGGCGCCAAGGGGTGCACCTGCTTGATCGAAAACTTACTTTTTGGCGTAGTCTTCCATGGGCTTGTCATTGGGGGCCGCCCAAGCGGCCTTGGTGGCCTCGGACATGGGCAAACCGATTTTGGTGTTGGTCGGCGGCACCGGCTGCATGAACCACTTGTCGTACAGCTTGGCCAGAGAACCATCGGCAATCTGGCGCTTGATGCTGTCGTCCACCGCCTTCTTGAAGGCCGGATCGTCTTTGCGCAGCATGCAAGCAATCGGCTCAACACTCAAGACCTCGCCCACGATCTTGAAATCGGCCGGGTTTTTGGCTTTCGAGATGTTGGCGGCCAGAATGGAACCGTCCATCACAAACGCGTCCGCGCGGCCCGATTCCAGCAGCAGGAAGCTGTCGGCGTGGTCTTTGCCGAACACTTCCTTGAAATCCACGCCATTGGCACGCTCGTGTTTGCGCAGGGTTTGCACCGACGTGGTTCCGGTGGTGGTGGCCACGTTGCGGTCTTTCAGGTCGGCGATCGAGTTGATGCCAGCGTTGGCCTTGACCGCCATGCGCACTTCTTCAACGTAGGTGGTCACGGCAAAAGACACGTCTTTCTGGCGGGTCGCGTTGTTGGTGGTAGAACCACACTCCAGGTCCACAGTGCCGTTTTGCACCAGCGGGATACGGTTCTGGGAAGTGACCGGCTGGTATTTGACTTCCAGCTTGGACAGGCCCAGTTGCTTTTGCAGATCGGCCAACACGCGTTCACCCATCTCGGTGTGAAAGCCCACAAACTTGCCATTGCCCAGGGTGTAGCTCAAACCCGAGGACTCGCGCACACCCAGCGTGACACTGCCGCTGGCCTTGATTTTGGCCAGGGTGTCATTGGCTTGGGCATGGACCGCCCCAACCGCCAAACACGCTACCACCGCAGCCCAAATATGTTGTTTCATGAACGATTCCTTTCCAGCGAATGTGGATTGATAAACGAGGGGATTCTAGGCCTGCTTTGGCACCCCGCCACTGGGGTTAATCCGCACAAAACCGGTGCATTGACGCTTATGTGTCAGGTTGCAGCAAGTTGGATGCCAACCAGACCCCTGCTGGCCACGAGAAAACCTCAATCACCCATCACCACCCCCTCCCGGCGCGGGTCGGCACCGCCGAAGTAGCCACCCGGCGCGCGCTGGATGGCCTGCAAGCCGCTGGTCATGTTCATTTCCCGCACCTCGTGACCCCGGGCCTTCAGCGCCTCGACGGTGGGGGCCGGGAAGCGTTTTTCTTCCAGCAGCGTGGGGCCATTGGCCGAGCCGAAGTTGGGCAGGCTGATGGCCTGCTGCGCGTTCAACCCCCAGTGCAAGGTGCTCCACAGGGTCTTGGCCGTGTAGTGGATGATCAGCGCCCCACCGGGGCTGCCGCCGCTCATGACCAGTTGACCGGTGGCTTTGTCGAACACCAGCGTGGGCGACATGGACGAACGCGGGCGCTTGCCCGCTTGCACGCGGTTGGCGATCGGAAGGCCCTGGGCGTCGCGCGGGGCAAAGCTGAAATCGGTCAACTCGTTGTTGAGCAGGAAGCCCTTGACCATCTGGCGCGCACCGAAGGCATCTTCGATCGTGGTGGTCATGGCCACGGCACGCCCCCGGGCATCGACGATGCTGATGTGGCTGGTGCCGTATTCCGGTTGGTCGGGCATGGGGGCAAAGCCGGTGCGCGTGCCTTCCGGCCGACCGGGCTGGGCCACCTTCATCGACTGGTTGCCAATGAGCCGTGCCCGCTGGGCCAGGTAGCCCGGCGACAGCAAACTCATCCACGAACCTGCGGGCGGAGCGACGAAATCGGGGTCGGCCACGTACTGGGCGCGGTCCGCAAAGGCCAGCCGCGCGGCCTCGGTGTAAAAGTGCAGCCAGTCGGCGCTGGGCAAGCCGTCCGCGCCCAAAGGCAGCGTGGCACCCGGCGTGTGCTGCAGGATGCCCAGCATCTGGCCAATGGCGATGGCGCCCGAACTGGGCGGCGGGAAACCGCACAGGCGGTACACCTTCTGCACTGACACAGCGTGGTCGTGGCACAGCGGCTCGCGTTGACGCGGTTGGTAGCCGGCCAGATCGGCCAGCGTCATCTGGCCGGGGTTGCCGGGGTGGGAGCGCACCTTGTCCACGATGGCCTGGGCCACCGGCCCTTCGTGCAGGGCCTTGGAACCCCGGGCGGCAATGTCCCGCAACACCTGGGCCAATTCGGGGTTCTTCAGCACATGCCCCACGGGCCAGGGCTGGCC
>JACCDQ011163079.1_pt1 | contig 11873 bp, 13 predicted proteins | sample 7446031 | NCBI WGS metagenome assembly JACCDQ01 (sample SAMN15323442, study PRJNA562643) | freshwater metagenome | isolation source: river surface water | place: USA:Blue River Watershed | collected 2017-08-17
ACGTCAACTATGTACGCCGCCTTGCCAGTAATGATCAGTGAATCCTGACCTCCTTTTATTTTTAATTTATCGATAGCATTTTGTAATTTTTGATATTCATCTTTATCTAAACTCATGTTTCGTTCTTGTAGTCTTTTCAATGCATGAGTTGAAAGAAATATTTTTTTGGAAGACGACTCTTCAGCGCCTTGGTTTTGCTCTAAAGTCGAATCAAGTAAATTTTTAAACTCACTTGTTTCACCAGATTGAATTTTGTTATTTTGCTCAACAGATTTTTGCGAAGGAAGCTTCGTAACATTTGGGATAAGAATATTATTAATTTTTGAATTAACCATTACTCTCTATACTTCCTCATCACTGAGATTGTTTCTCTAATTGATTATAACCGCTCGCCGCTTGCTTTTGCAATGCAGGAATATTTTTACCTTCAACATTATTCATTTGATTAGGCATAGAAAAACTTTCTATGTCTCGAAGATAAACTTTTTTACCATTAGATAAACTGAAAACACTTTCACCATTTTCAAAATTTACTCCGGTAATAATACCTTCTGCTCTTGTCGATCCAAAAAATTTTTCATTATTTTGATCAAAAGCTACAACATCAAAATGATAAACTTCTTTAGGTGCGATCTCGCCATCTAAACCAATTCCATCCCAGTTTAGAGCTTGCATACCTTTTCCAACTGACTCAGCTTCAACTTTTCCGATCATCTGATTTTTATTATCATAAATTCTAACGATTACATTTTTAGCTGGCTTATCTAAGAAAAAAGGAATTTCCGCATCCTTTCCCTCACCGTTATAGTCAATCGTAGTTCCATTGGTCACAACTTGCTTTCCAAGAAAACTAGCTCCTTGAAATTTTCTTTCAACAATATTATTTTGAGCAGCCATGTCCATTTTTTTGTTCATTGCGGTCATTTGCTCTAATTGTGAAAACTGTGCTAAGTTTGCAGAGAAATCTTTTTGATCCATCGGCTTCATTGGATCTTGGTTTTTTAATTGATGGGCCAATAACTTCATAAAACCATCTGGCCCCATTTGCTCGTGTTCTTTTCGATTAACAAATCTTTGCTCGGGTTTTATCCCTACCATTTTGTTTAATGCATCACCTGTTTGCTGATTGGCAACTGGTTCAGCTTCTTTTGGTGCTGGTCTCAAAGAAATATTTGAATAAGGATTATTAATGTTTTCTGGCTTACCAATCATTGCCATTGATTAAGCTCCTAGCTTTTCGCGGTATTCATTCCAAAGTTCTTTTCTTCTTTCACTTCCACCTCTAAAGTCGCTAGACTCAAAACTTGAGAAACTATGCGATTGTCCATTTTGATTTTGTTGGTGATTAAATGAACTAAATTGTTTTGATTCAGATTGTGCAAACGGAGTGATTTCACTCATTGAAGATACAATTCTTAAATCTGAAAGTTGAATTCCAGATTGTTGTAAGTTTTTAGCTAAAGCAGTTTCATTTTGTAAGAAAAACTGATGGCCTTCTTTACTCGAAGTTACAATTTGCATATCAACTTGATTTTGATTTGGTACTTTATTTACTTGAATTTGAAATTGTCCAAGAGAATCATGTTTAACTGTTAAATCTAAATGGTCTCTTCCAGCTAATTGTGATTGCTCTACATAATCAGAAATCTTTTTAATGATCTCATGTGAGTTTGTCGTATTAAGCTTATTTAAATCTAAAACAGCTGCTTGATTATTTAATTTTAAATTTTGTGAATCTTGATTATCTTTAGTGACTTCTTGAACTACAAAAGGAGAAGATTTAATTAAAGATAATTCATTTGCCTTTGAAAGCTCTGGAGTCTTTAATTCTTCAATTGCGTCAAGTTTGGTTTTAGTTTTATTTTTAAAGGCTAAATCATTGGTGTTCTTTATTAGCGTATTATTTAAAACCGAATGATCCTTTTGATAACCTTGAACTTTGGTTTGAGCATTTTTCATTTGAGCTTCAACATTGATGTTTTCTTTATTAGGAAGATCAATATTTACTTTCTTAGTATTTTTAGCTTGATTTAATTCTACAAAATCTTGGCTTGATACAAATGGATTTTTATTTTCTTTTGCAATTAAACCATTCTCATCTAAATTATCATGCTTAACAAAAAAGCTCTTTTCTGCTTTAGCATTTTTCATTAAAAGCGAATTAACATCTTTCTTCCCTGAACCTTCAGTTACAAGCTCCGATTTTTTCCCGGCATTGTTAGTTAAGAATTCTAGAGGATTTTGTTTTTCATTTTCAACTTTAGTTAAATCACTCTCATTTTTTTTAATTAAAAGTGGCTTACCATCTTCACCAAATACCAGTTCAACATTTTGTAGTTCTGGATTATTTCCTAAATTCTCAAGTTTACCCTTATTGATACCTTTTAGTAATTCAGGACTAATATTTTTTTCTAATGTGGTGTTTTCTATTTTTTCAGACTTGTTTGAATTTAATCCACTTAAGATTGCTGCAAATCCATCTTCATTTGAAACAGCAGCACCATCAAGAGAAACAGTTTCTCCTAATTGTCCCTTCTGTTCAGAAGCTCCCTTAACAGATCCTTTCGAGATCAGCTGAGAGAGAAAATTTTGAGTTGGCAATCCTTGCATAACACCCTTAGCCTTTATGGCACAGTTTGTTATATTCTATCTTTTTTTGAAATAAAAATAAATTTAAAAGATTTTTGGAAATTTATTCCAGATTAAAAAAATAAAAAGTTAAAAAAGGGAAAAATTTGCCGATTGATTAAATTTGCACTTCACCATTGATCAGTGTTTGAGAATATTCATCATCAATTAAAATGAATTGATTTTTTAATTTGTCGTAATAGTAAACTTCTGCGGTTGAAAGCTCAAACCACCAACCATGAACGGTCACTTTACCTTCTTGAATTCGCCTCTTCACATCAGGATATGTCCCTACATTTCTCATTTGCTCAATAACGTTTAATTGTGAAAGACGATTATGTTCACTTAAATCCGTTGCAAAATTTAATTCCTTTTTTAATTTTAAAAGTGAATTCTCACCGTGTCGCAACCAGCTTTGTAAATTAACATAAGGAACATTTTTTCTACCAGCTAATATAGCTCTCATGGCCCCGCATTCAGAATGCCCGCACACCACAATATTAGACACATTTAAATTTCCTACCGCAAACTCAATGGCAGCAGCTTCAGATTCATCACTTAAAGATTTTCCACTTTCATCACATGGTGGAACTAAGTTTCCAACATTTCTAAGTACGAATAAATCACCTGGATTGGTTGACGCGAAAGTATTAGGTACCACCCGACTATCTGAGCAAGCAATAAACAATGTGTCGGGTAATTGTTCGATGGCAAGTTTACCAAAAGCCTTTCGGTAATCCTTTTGAACAGTATTTCTAAATTCAATAATCCCTTGAATTAATTTTTTCATGCGTCATGAAAATATAAATAAATGAACTTTTTGTCAAAGCTTTACTTATTTTTTCATTTCTAAAAATTGTTTTTGAAGCTTAGCTGAAATTTGCTTATCCATAAGATTAAATATTTTAGAGGCCTTAGCAGATTCTAATTGCGACATGATTCTTACAGCTAGTTCGGGATCTTGAATTGAAAGTACATCAGCGGCACTCTGCGGCTTCATTCCAGAAATAACCTCAACCATTTGAGAGACTCTTTTATCTGTCGATTCTTTTTGGGTATCAAGACATCCTAAAAATTTTTTTTGTGATTCTTGAAATTCAACAACCTTTTTTTGAAAATCAACCATACTAGTTTTTAACTCTTCATCTTTTTTCTTTAACTCTAATTCTTTTATCTTGAGTTGGTCTTCTCTATCTAAAAGTTCTTTAGAAAATTCCACCATATGATTTCCTGAAGTTTTTTTAATTCTAGCAGTCAACTCTGTTTCAAGCTTTTTTTGAAATTCAGTTTCTGTGTAAATTTTTGCTTCCGCTTTAGGAGCTTCCGTCTTAGTCGCGGCATAAATTGAAATTGAAAATATTACTACTATTACAATTATTAATTTATTCATACTGCGTCCTTAGCTCCGTTTTTTCTCATCATTAAAATTTCTTCTATCGTTTGCATTTCTTTTTTATCGCGCTCTTTAGTCCACTCAATCTTCTTTTTATCTTTAAAGTTTTCTAAAATTTTAACTTCTCCACGCGCTTTAGCCAGTTCTTCAATCTTTCTTTCATATTTCTTTTGTAAAGACCAAAGTAAATTCTCTTTGTTTTTTATGTCTGATTTTCTTCCTTCAATGTAAAAAGGAAAAAACTGAATCATCGCGCCCGCTGCTGGCTCTTTCATCATTTCTTCTTGGGCCCTATACGTTTCATCAATATCTTGATTCATTTTTAAAATAGCATCTTCTACTGATGTAATTTCTTTTAATATTTCTCCAAGTTCAATTTTTATTTTTTTTTCATTGAACTCGCGAACTTTAAGTAAACCATCTAATTTAAATTTGAACTTTTTCATTTATATTATTTTATGTTTTCAGCTTTTCTAGCTATTTCAACCATTCGATCATAAAGTGTTTCAATAGATAAATATTCGGTCATCCCGTGATTTTGTCGCATTAAAGCCATAAGATCATCATAAATGATTAAAGCTTTATCAACTTTCGGGTTTGATCCTTTCGCATAAGCACCAACGTTAATAAGATCTTCGTTCGCTTTATATGCAGCTAAAAGATCTCTTAAATGGCTCGCCACAATTCTATGTTCATTAGAGGTCACCTTACCCATTACCCGAGAAAGACTTTGTAAAACATCAATAGCTGGAAATTGGTTTCGACTCGCTAGTTCTCGAGATAAGATAATGTGTCCGTCGGCAATCGCTCTAACTGCATCGGCAATAGGTTCATCCATATCACCACCTTCAACCAGCACGGTATAAACTCCGGTGATTGAGCCTGCACCTGCTTTTGTTCCTGCTCGCTCCATGAGTTTTGGTAGTCTCGCAAAAACAGATGGCGTATATCCTTTTTGTCCCGGAGGTTCACCAGCTGACAAAGAGATTTCTCTGTTTGCCATTGCAAAACGTGTGATTGAGTCCATCATCAATAAAACATCTTGATTTCTATCTCTGAAATATTCTGCAATAGTGGTTGCAACATAAGCCGCTTTCATTCTAATTAAAGCTGAAGTGTCAGAAGTCGCTACCACAACGACCGATTTTTTTAAACCTTCTGGTCCAAGATCGGATTCAATGAATTCTAAAACCTCTCTACCCCGCTCACCTATTAGTGCAATCACGTTTACATCAGCAGATGAGTTTTCTGCAATCATACCAAGCGTTACAGACTTACCAACCCCTGATCCGGCCATGATCGCAAATCGCTGACCTTTTCCCGCAGTCATAAAGCAATTAATCGCATGTACTCCAGTATCTAAAGCTTCACGAATTGGTGGACGCTCAAGAGGATTCATTGCATGACCGTAAATACTTCTGTTTTCTGGATTGATTGATTCAATTGGACCTTTCCCATCAATGGGATTTCCCATGAAATCAATCACGCGGCCAATAAAACTTTCCGTTATTTTTAATGTTGTCGTTAATTCTTTTAAATAGACTCTGGTTTCAGAATTTATCCCTGATAATTCTTCATAAGGCATGGCCATACAACGATTGCCACTTATACCAACGACTTCACCTAAACTTTTATCACCAAACTCAGTCACAAATTCTACATTTGAACCAAGCGGAGCCTTAGCTAGGTTGATTTCATAAACCATACCTCGGTTGGCAAAAACTTTACCAATCTTTTGATAGGGAGAAGCATATTCATAATTTTTATGGACCGAAGTTAAATCTAAACTTTTTTCCATTTTTAAACCTTATTATTTGAAGGTTCTACAATGACATCTTCAAATAATTTATCTAAGTTTTTAAATTGCTCTTCCATTGTGGCATTAATGATTCCATTGTCTGATTCAACGATTAATCCTGAAGATGTAATTAAAGAATCAATTTCTACTCTCACATTCTTTAATTCACCTAATCGTTTTTGAACGTAATCTAAAACTTCCGGCATATCATGGAATTTTTCAGCATTAACTTGAATTAATAAATTATTTCTGGTTTGAATTTCTAGTAATAGCTTTTCTAAAAGTCTATCTAAGTACTTACCATCATCTTTTAGCTCACGAAGGATAACCCATTTGGTTAAATTTTTTACCAATTGATAAATTTCCTGTCTTTGATTAAAAACAATTTCTTCATGCGTTTTCAAGACATCTGTTACCATTTCAGATAAATTTTCAAGTTTTTGATCTACAACGTTTCTCATTTCATTATAAATCTCTTCTCGACCTTGATTAATCCCTTCTTCAAATCCGTGCTTGTAGGCTTCTTCGTGAATAACTTCTAATCGTTTTTTTACTTCTTCTTGAACTCGGGCTTCATATTCTTCATCTTCTTGATCGCGCAGTCCTCGGAACTTTTCAACGATTGGATTAACTTTAAATTGATTTTCTTTGGCATGAATTCGCTCTAGTTTGATTTGCTTTTCAAACTCAGGATTCTTGCGTGTTTTCATCGCAAAATCTATTGGTTTAAACTCATATTCTTTAACAAGATGTGAATTTTCTTCAACCGCTTCGAAAGATTGAAAACTATATTCTTGTACTTCGAAATTTTGTTTAACCATATATTAACCGCCTATTATACCAATGAGTCTCCGTCTCCACCGCGAGCAATAAACACTTTACCTTGAGCTTCAAGTTCTTTACATTTCTGTACGATTTCAGCTTGAGCTTTTTCAACATCTGAAAGCTTAGTAGGCCCAAGAGCTTCAAGGTCTTCTCGTAATAATGTAGCCGCACGATTCGACATATTTTTAAATACTTTTTGCTTAATTTCATCTGGTGCAGTTTTCATTGCAATGACTAACTTACCATTATCAATCTCTCTGATGATGTTCTGAATACCTTTATCATCAACGTAAATAAGATCTTCAAATGTAAACATAAGTTTTCTGATTTCTTCTGCAAGCTCAGGATCTTTTTCCTCAACCCTAGACATGATGTTTTTCTCAGTGTTTTTATCAACAAGGTTAAGCATTTCAGCGATAGGTTCAACCCCACCAAGTTGTTGTGTATCGATAGAACCAAGTGTACTAAGCTCTGTTTTAAGAACATCGTCTAATTGAGAAATTAACTCTGGAGAAACATAATCTAGATTGGCAACTCTTAGTACCACTTCTGCCTGTAACCCTTCTGGTAATCTTCTTAGTACATCAACTTTTCTTTCAGAATTTAAATGCGCTACGATTAGAGCAATTGTCTGTGGATGCTCGTTAATTAAGAAGTTTGAAAGCGTACGTGTATCTACCAGCTCCAAAGATTCTAAAGTATTGGTTGTACCAACTTCGACGATCTGACCAAGTAATTGTTTTGCTCTATCTTCACCAAGAGTATTGATAATAAAATCGCGACCTCGGTTTTCAGCAAACAATAAATCATTTTCTTCATTCAATTGCTTATAGAAATCTTCTAGAACTCTTTTAACCATCCAGATCGGTGCACGTTTTACGTTTGACATCGCATTGATCATTCTCTTTACGTCATTGTCTTTCATGTTTTGAAAGATGAGCTGAGTGATGTTCATTCCCAGCGAACTCAAGAGTAAACTGGCCTTGTCTTGACCATTCATCAATGAGTATTCTGTGTCTGGGTCTAATTGGTTTTGATCTTCTGCTGCCATATTTTATTCCTTAAAAAAATTAAGCAATTTGTTTATCGGATTCAGTCGAGTGAATCATCTCATGTATAATCTGAGCTGCCTTACCTGGATTGTTTTCAACCAAGGCAATAATTTTTTCTCGAAGCATATTACCTTCAATCTTTTCAGGGTTAAGCTTCTCTTCAATTTGTGGAAGTGCATCTTCTAACCCAGGCAATCTTTGATTTGATTGAACTTTTTCAAGTTCTTCAAGTGTTCTAGGTAAGAAGTCTTCAACAGTTTCAATTGTATTATCCGTAATCCATTGAATGAATGGTCTCACTACTAGGAAGAAGAAGAGAGAAATGGTTAATCCTACTGCTAAGTATTTAACAATATTTCTTATTAATTCTCTGTTTGCTTGTTCTTTTAACATGGCATCTGCAACGGTTAAATCTTCTCTTGCAAACTCCATATTTTTGATAACTAATTTATCACCTCTTTTATCAGCAATTCCCAAAGTGCTTGAAACAATTTGTGAGAAGTTTTGAAGATCTGCTTCAGACCACTTCTCATATTTCATAACCGCGTTTCCATTTTTATCTAAAGTTACTTCACCACTTTCACCAATAACTGGTACACGCTTACCATCAATCATGACCGCAGCAGAGATGGTTTTTACCGTAGCAGCTGGTTTTTTAGATTGTGTGACTGTTGTAGGTACATTTAAATTTCTAGTTACTAATTCTTTTACAACATTATTTTTTGTCTCAGCAACTCCTGGTTGCGGTTCTTCTCCTGGAAGATTAGATCTTGCTCCAGCAATCCCTTGCGGGCTTGGACGTGATCCATTTAAATTTTGAGAATTTTTTACTTCAGAAACAACTGCTGCGTTCTCACTATCATATTTAGTTTCAGTAGAAACTGCTTCGGTATAATCTAGATCAACAGTAACTTTCGCTACAACTTTTCCATCGCCAACAACTTTTCCTAAAATTTCTTCAATTTGTCTTTCATACTTTTGATTTAATTGAGCTTCAAGGGCTAAACGATTTGCCGTATTAGCAGTCATGGCATCGCCAATATTCTCTGAAAGTTTTTTACCGCGATCATCTAAGATGACTACATTTTCAGGTCTCATTTCTTCAACTGAAGAAGCAACCAGTGATGCAATCCCTTTTATTTCTGCTGGAGTTAATGAAACACCAGTATTTAATTCTAAAACAACTGAGGCAGAAGGTGCTTTCTTTTCAGCCACAAATGGAGAAGATTCTGGAACTGAAATATGCACCCTTGCTCTTTTTACCCCTTGAATATAAGTTATGGTTTTAACCAACTCACCTTCAAGAGCTCTTTGTTTATTTACTTTTTGAACAAAACTTGTAGTACCAAAAGATTGCTTATCAAAGACTTCATAACCAACTGTTCCAGAGAAACTCGTTCCCAGTTTAGCAATTTCTAATCGCCAAACACCAACCAAATCTTCTGGAATTGAAATTGTCTTACCATCATTTGAAAACTGATAAGGAATTTTCTTTTCTTCTAGAAGAATAGCAATTTTTCTAGAGTCTTCTTTATTTAAGTCTGTATACAAAACATCGTATCTGGTTTTAGTGGCCCAAATAATGACCCCACTCATGGCCGTCAGAATCATTGCCCCAATAACGATGAAACCAATTTTCTTGGTTGTATCAAGCCCTAAAAAGAACTCTTTAAAATTTCTAAATATTTTCTCTAAAATGTCTTGCAAGGGATCCTCCTAATTTAAGGCTAAATACTTTAACCACCCTCAAACAATTACATCTGCATACGCATAATTTCTTTGTATGCCTCAATAACTTTCATTCTAATTTGATTCATTGTCTTAAATGCAACTTCAGCATTTTCTACTGCCAGCATTGTTTCATGGATATTTTTTGTTTGTCCTGAAGCCAGTTTCTGAATAGCTTTGTTAGCTTCTTCTTGCATGCTGTTTACTTCAACCAATGATTTTGAAAGCATGTCTGAAAAACTAACTGGTGCTTTATCGCCAGTAGGATTCATTGCTTTTAATCCATCAAACTCTTTTAGTTGGCTCTGCTCACTTCCTGAAACTTTCATCCAATCTTGTGAATTGTAGTTACTTAATAGTTTGTTCATTCCTGTTACATTTTCTATTGCCATAATCTACCCCTCAATTAATTTTTACCAATTTCTAATTCTTTCAGTGCCATTGATTTGGCGGTATTGAGAGCACTTAAATTAGCTTCATAAGCTCTCGATGCCTCTATCATATTTGCCATCTCTTCCATTGTATTTATATTTGGATAAGCCACATAACCTTCTGGGTTAGCGTCTGGATGTCCTGGTTCATACTTCAATATTGGTGGCTTGTTTTTATTAACTATCTCAGTGGCATGAACCACTTGAGCTTTCTCTTCCATTTCACCTTCTAGAATTTCAGAAAAAGACTCTCTCGCTGGCTCCGAGCCAAGAACAACATCCTTCGGCTGATAAGGTCCACCTTGAGCAGTTCTGGTCACTTGTGCTCCAGCAATGTTCGATGAAATTGCCGCCATTCTTTTTTTGTTGGCAGTCAAACCTGAAGAACTAATTTTTAGAGATGTTAATAAATCCATATATTACCTCTATCTGTTATCTGAACCAATTGCGTACTTTAATAAACCTAATTTCTTATTTAATAATTGTACTGAAGCATCGAACATTAATTTATTTTCCGCCATCTCTGCCATTTCTTGATCACGATCAACATTATTGCCATCAAGAGAAACTATTCCGTTGGGATCTTCATAAATCTCAGGAGATAGATTTTTAAATCCCCCATTTCCTACATTATAATGTTTCCCATCTTGGACTTTCATATTCATCTGATCATCGGTATCTAAAGCGCGAGCTAAGGCTTCTTCAAAATCAATCTTCTTTGCTTTGTAACCAGGAGTTTCAGCATTGGCGATATTAGACGCAATTAATTCTTGTCTTAATTGACGATACTTAAGTGAAGCTGCTAGTGCCTGCATAGTTTTATCATCAATATTCATATCCCAACTCCTCTAAGATTAGTTATCTTAAATTAACAAAATAAGAAGTCCCTTCTAATCTATATTCATTTATTTTGTTTCTTAATGTTCTAATTGAAACACCAAGAATTTTCGCCGCTTGTGTTCTATTTTCCGATGTATGAACTAGCGCTTTTTTAATTAAAAGTTTTTCAGCATCTTTAAGTGACATTAATCTGATTCCATCAGAATCATCATCACCAATAATTGAAGCACCAACTTTATCAGAAATTTCGTATGATCTTTCATCAAGCAATGAAATGTTATTATTAACCGATGATGAAATTACTTGCTTTAATTCCTGTACATTGTTTGCCCAGTAATGAGACATAATTTTATCCATTACCACATCGTTGATTTCTGTTTGCTCTTCTTCAGCATATTCGCTTAAAAAGTGTCTTGCGATTTCTTGTAAATCTTCTTGTCTTTCTCTAAGCGCAGGAATATTTAATGTATTATTTGAAAAGATTTGAAAAAGGCCTCTATAAAATCTTCCAGCTCCAACTAACTTTGATAAATTTTTAGTTGTAGTAGCTAAAAGTCTTACATCAATATCATAATCTTCTAACTCATTGATGATTTTATGTAATCTTTTTTGAAATTCTTCGTCAAGGCAATCAACATTGGCAAATACGACTGTTCCTTTATTGGCAACTTCTAAAATACCTCTATTGAATCTTCCAGTTGCTGCATCTCTATGACCTAAAATTCTATTTTCCACTTCTTGTGCTGGAAGCGAACAATCCACTACTTCAAATGGGAATTGGCTTCTAGTAGAATTTTCATGAATAAATTTACCAAGAGTTCTTTTACCTACACCATTTTCACCAGTGATTAGTACCGATGCTTTTGACACAGATAAATTTCTAGCTTCTTGTAATGCCTTAACCACTCTGGCATCTTTACCGAATAACTCAACTCTTACTGTTTCCATCTGACCTCCTGTCGTCATAGAAAATTGCTTCCATCCTTTGAAGCGTTATATATTTTTTTCTTTTAAATTAAGTAAGCCTATCTCGCTTTTTGCCATTTCCTTTATATAATTCGAAACACTAGTATCATTAATTAATTTATTTAATACTTCTCTGGCTTCTTTGGTTTTATTAGCTTCAATTAAAGATTGCCCTAAAAGATATGTCACCCTTCCAACATATGTTGATTTGG
>JACCDQ011419565.1_pt1 | contig 11872 bp, 10 predicted proteins | sample 7446031 | NCBI WGS metagenome assembly JACCDQ01 (sample SAMN15323442, study PRJNA562643) | freshwater metagenome | isolation source: river surface water | place: USA:Blue River Watershed | collected 2017-08-17
AGGTATGTCAATCATCGGCGGTGTGGGTATGTTTTCTACATCAATTTTCCAACCAATCATTGGTCGTTGGATTGATTCGGCTAAAGCCGAACAAACAGCTGCTGGCTTGACTGGCGATGAAATGGAATTGGCAGCAGGACAGGCTACGCTTAGTACAATGGTACTATTCCCTGCTATCTTGATTTTAGCATTTATAGTTCTTTATTTCTGGCAAAAAAGAAAACCAGCTCAAGCATAATTGTAGGACAAGTTTTTAACTTGTCAATAAAGAAAAAAAGATAATTAAAAAGCCTCGCTAATTATTTGGCGAGGCTTTTTAATGCAAAGAAAATCCCTTATCTCAAGCGAGATAAGGGATAAGAATTAAATTACTAACTTTCTCTATTAATTATGACGCATGTTAACGAACAATGTAAAAATTGTCTTTTCTTTGCTCGCATTCGATTCTGATACAAATAAAAATATTTTTTTATTAATTGCATAATGTTTTAAAAAATTTATTTATAATTAAATTATAGATAAATAAATAATTAATCTTTCGATACTTTTGTGTTAAATTTGGGCAAATAAGGTTCGAATAAAATTTTAATATAGTTTGATGATAAAAATATCAACTCCAGGACGTATCTGTCTTTTTGGAGAACATCAAGATTATCTTGGCTTGCCAGTAATTGCTGCCGCAATTTCTCGCAGAGTTGAAATGTCGGGCGAGCATCGTACTGATAAACAAATAATCATTCATTTACCAGATATTAACTCAGAATTGTTAATGGAGGTTTCTGCTACCAGAATGCCGTATGAGCAGAAAAGAGATTATTTCAGAAGTGGCTATAATGTATTGATTGACAAAGGTTTAACTTTCTCAAAAGGTTTAGAATGTACTGTCAGAGGTAATATTCCGATTAACTCAGGTACTTCGAGTTCATCAGCATTATTAGTAACATGGATTCATTTTTTATCAAAAATGGCTGATGTTCCGCATGAATTTACATCGAAAGAGTTGGGCGAAATGGCGTATCAAGCCGAAGTAGTTGAGTTTGGTGAGCCTGGTGGAATGATGGACCATCTTTCGACGGCCATTGGTAATGCAGTATATTTAGAATTCGACCCAAAAACAACCGCTGAGGCTATCGAACCTAAGTTGGGTAGCTTTGTTTTGGCTGATTCTTGTGAGCCAAAAGATACGATTGGGGTCTTGAAACGAGCAAAATTTGCCCGCTTGGCACTCATTGAAAGGATAAAAGAGCAATTACCTGATTTTTCATTACATACTTTTGATTCTGCCGAAAAGGAAAAATTACAGGCATTTTTGAGTGAGGATGATTATACACTTTTGCTCGGAACGCTCAGAAATCGAGATATTTTGCGTGAAGCCTTAGTTCTCTTCAAATCAAATAAAATGACTGATGAAATTTTAGGGAATTTACTGTTCGAACACCACACAATTTTGAGAGATGTGCTGGAGATTTCTACGCCAAAAATCGAACGAATGCTTGATGCTGCTATGAATGCAGGGGCTTTAGGTGGAAAAATCAATGGTTCGGGTGGGGGAGGATGTATGTTTGTGTATGCCCCAAATGACCCCGAAAAAGTAGCTGAAGCCATTGATAAAGTTGGTGGTAAAAGCTATATAATCAGCATTGATGCAGGAACGAAGATGATTAATAATTAAGAATCAAGAATGTAGAATTAAGAATTAAAAGTTTCTATTATGTAATTTGCTTATAGTAAGCCTTTTGTATTCTTAATTCTACATCGCTCGAGCGACCCCGTCTTTAATTTAAACTTCATCAAATAAGTGCTCTAAAACGAACGAAAAAGTACCCAAAAATCCTGCTGATTCGTCTAATTGCGAGGTATTGACCGATAATTTAGTCTTAAATTCGCTCAAGCAATATTTATTAATGGCTTGCTCAATCGGAATCGTGATGAATTTATCAGCTTTGGCCAAAAGTCCATCTACTAAAATTAATTCTGGATTGAACAGGTGTACGGCAATTGACAGTGCTTTGCCAAGCTCAGTACCAATTTCATTGAGTAAATCAATACAAAGTTCATCTCCCGAATGAGTAGCAGCAATAATCATATCTTCGTTGACAGACTCAATATCTCCTTTGGTTAACTGAACAATCTTTGAAACTCGACCATTCTGTAGTTCTTCTTTTACCCTTTTGATAAGCACTTGGGCGGTTGCAACCGTCTCTAAACAACCGATTTTTCCGCACGAGCATAACTCGCCTGCACCTCGCACTTGAATATGCCCAAGTTCGCCCGTGAAGCCAGATGTTCCATTGAAAACCTCGCCATCAATCAAAATGCCTAACCCTACTCCCCAGTCGATATTGATGGCCAAAACATTATTGTAGTCATGAGCTAAGCCGAAGCGTTTTTCGCCCAAAGCAATGGCTTTTGCATCGTTTAAGGTATAAGATGGCACATTGAAATATTCACTCATCTGAATATTAATAGCTTTGCCTTCGCTGGTTGGATAAGAGAAATTATAGCCTGTTTCTTTATCAATCAAACCTGGCATACAGATGCCAATTCCCAAGATTTTTTCTGTACTAAAACCTTCTTTTTTTAGAAATTCGATTGATTTTTCTAATATAAATGTACCGTAGGCGGCGTTGTTTTCGATTTGAAGTTTAAATCTCTTTTTCGCACAAATTTCATTTTTAAGATTATATAAGATAATTGTGCTATCGAATTTATTGATGAGCCAAGTCAGAATGTAGCCATGCCCAGCATTTAGACCATAAAGTACAGGTTTTCGACCTGATTTTGAATTACCTGTTCCGACTTCCGTGAGCCAGCCCTCTTGCATCAATTCAATGAAAAGGACATTGACTGAGGGCGGACTTGAATGCAGGGTTTTACTTAAATCAATAATGGTATTTGGGCCATTGAGGTATAATTCCTTTAGAAGTTGTTGTTTTAACTTATTTTTTTTTATTTCTACGACAGACTCTTTTGGTTCAATCATAATTACGAAAAGATTTTATTTAACAAAGATACATCTTTTTAGTAATTGTTTTGAATAAAATATTATTTTCAATAAATGGCGATGATTAAAAAAATATTTTTTAAATAAAATTGTTATTTACCTTTTATGATTTCATGTCAAACTCGCTAAATTTTACTAAATTGCCTTATCAATAAACTAAATAGTATCCTCTATCTAAAACATGAAAAAAAGTCTTCTTGCCCTAATCTTTTGTTCGTTTTCGGCTTTCGCTCAAGACAGCGATTCGTTGGTAATCCGAAAAATCTACAATGAAATTCTCTCTAATGGAGAAGCATACAAAACACTTACACATTTAAGTAAAAAAATAGGGCCAAGACTTAGCGGTTCTGATGGTGCTGCCAAGGCCGTTCAATACACTAAAAAAGTAATGGAAGATTATGGCTTTGAGCGAGTATTCTTACAGGATGTAATGGTGCCTCATTGGGTGCGTGGTCAAAAAGAAACAGCCTTTATCGAAGCTGGTAAACAAAAAATCAATGTGCCGATTGCTGCATTGGGTGGCTCAATAGCTACACCAGCCGCTGGAATTAAGGCCGAGGTAATTGAAGTAAAGAGTTTTGAGGAATTGGAAGCACTCGGAACCGAGAAAGTGAAAGGGAAAATAGTGCTTTTTAATCGCCCAATGGACCCGACAAAGGTTAATACTTTTGAGGCTTATAGCGGAGCGGTAAATCAACGTGGTGGTGGTGCCTCTCAAGCGGCCAAATATGGTGCGGTTGGAGCAATTGTACGTTCGATGACTACGCTTCAAGATGATAATCCGCATACAGGAGGCATGAGATATGCTACGGGTGTACCGATGATTCCGACAGCGGCAATCAGTACAAATGGAGCAAATTTGTTAAGCAAAATGCTTAAAGAGAACCCTAAATTGCAGTTTTATTTCAAACAAAGTTGCGAGTCATTACCCGATGCACCCTCACATAATGTAGTGGGCGAAATTAAAGGAACCGAAAAACCAGATGAAATAATTGTAGTTGGCGGGCACCTCGATTCGTGGGATTTGGCCGAAGGTGCTCAAGATGATGGTGCTGGTTGTGTGCAGTCAATCGAAGTTTTGCGTGCTTTGAAGGCTCTGGGCATTAAACCAAAACGAACTATCAGAGTGGTGATGTTTATGAATGAAGAAAACGGACTTAGAGGCGGCACAAAATACGCCGATTTAGCCAAACAAAACAACGAAAAACACATTGCGGCCATCGAATCAGATAATGGGGGATTTACGCCAAGAGGTTTCGGAATGGTAGGAACTGATGCTCAAATATCTAAAGTTGCGGTCTATAAAAACCTACTTTCGGCCTATGATTTGAAAGAAATTGGTCGTGGTGGCGGCGGTGCTGATATTGGCCCGTTAGGCCAACAAGGTACATTACTGATTGGTTTTAAACCTGATTCTCAACGCTATTTTGATTTTCATCATGCAAAAACCGATACACTCGAAGCTGTAAATGAGCGTGAGCTAAATCTCGGTGCTGCTTCAATGGCTGCCTTGGTGTACTTACTTGATAAATACGGACTTTGAGAAAATGACGAGATAGGAATGATGATTTACGAATCGGTTGAGAACAATTATTCGTAAATCGTCATTCTACATTCGTAAATTTCTACATATATCCTTCAACGCCCAACCCAAACAGGGCAAAATCATATTTCACAGGGTCAATTGGGTCGAGTTGTTTGAGATTTTGCGTAAGTTCGATTGCCGTTTGCCAGTCGGGTTTCGGACGAGTAATAAAACCGAGTTTTCGAGCAACACGCTCAACATGAACATCGCAGGGACACACCAACTGCGATGTTTTTATTTTATTCCAAATGCCAAAATCAACGCCTTTGTTATCTTTTCTGACCATCCACCGCAAAAACATATTAATGCGTTTGCAAGATGAATTTCGGGCAGGAGTGGCTACGTGTTTGCGGGTTCGAGTAGGGTAATCCTCAATGCCGAAGAATACGTTTTGGAAATTTTCTAAGCCAACCTTAATATCTTCATCATTAGGTTTTAAGCCTACTAAAAAGGCATTTTCGAGCGAATCATTTCTTGAATAAAAGTCTTTGAAGAACTCTATAAAATAAAGTGTATCAGTAGCATTGAAAGTGCGATGTTTGAACGCAAGAAAACGTTTGAGGTCAGAATCTTGGTGATTTTTGATGAAATCGTAGGGAGCATTATCCATTAAGCTGATAAGCTCATTGCATTTATTGATGATGGTTTTTCGCTGCCCCCAAGCGAGGGTAGCTGCTATAAAGCCTGTAATTTCTATATCTTGTTTTTTGCTGAACTGATGCGGAATACTGATTGGGTCGTGCGGAATGAAGTCAGGTTGATTAAACAACTCATACTTTTCATTCAATAAATCAATAATGATTTGCGACATTTTACTATGATTTTATCTTCTTTAAAAGCCAAACTAAGGTATTTGAAATCCACGAAAAAACGGCAAGAATGGCAGTAAACAGGAAGCCAAATACTGTAATAAAAGGATATAAAATAGAAAATAATACCGTCCAAATGACTGACTTAGTTTGCATAAAAAGCTAAAAATGAGATAAATGAATATTTTACTTTTACCGTGGACTGAAGACTATCGACAGTGGACTAATTACTAATACTATAACTCAAGTCGGCTCTGATTCGTTTGTCTTTTGGAGATAATTTTTCAAAAGCTTTTGGAGAAATCTTTATCACTACATCGCCCGCAGAACTAAGTTTTCCAATAACTTTTACCCAAACACTTTGTCCGTTGGCTTGGTTAGCTACCTTAATGAGCGTGCCTACTGGTGCAGTACGGTGCAAAGCCAAAAACTTATTGGTGCTTGCACCTGCATCAATCATTTCGGCAATTCCTTGCTCAGAAAACTTTTTACCTCCAGGAGCATTAGGTACGATTGTAGGTGCGGGTTTGTTAGTTACTGGTTTGTTTATAACTGTCTGGTCTTTAGGCTTTTCCTTCTCTTTTACGGCCACATCACCAGCAGGAGCTTGTACCTGTACAGCTTTTGGCTTTAATGTATCTTTTTTTACAGTTTTGATTGCTAAAACTGCGGGTTTTTCTACGATAAGTACTTGTCCAATACGAATGGCATCATTGGTCAAATTATTCCATTCTCTAATTTGCCATACTTTAATATTATTGAGCTTAGCCACTGTAAATAAATTCTGCCCTGCCACAACCGTGTGTGTTTTGCCTTTAATTGGCATTTTAGATGCTGGGGTTTTCTTATTACTATCAGTTTTTGCCGAAGCCCCTTTTACCAAATCATCAGTTGGGCTTATTTTTTCATTGACAAGAGGTTCTCTGGGGGTTGCTTCTGGTATATCAACTATTTCAATTCCGTTTTCATCGACGTTCTTCTTTTCGTTTTTGGCTGGTGTAGCCGATACAATCTCAACTATGGGTGCTGCTTTTGGCTTTACTTTTTTACTTTTGAATGGAACTTCAATCACTTGTTCGGGCGAAATAGTTGCTCCTTTTTTAAACGAAGAATTTGCTGCGAAAAAATCGTTTTCTGAGCAGTCATATCTTTTTAGAATGGAATACAAGGTTTCGCCTTTTTCTACTTTATGTTGAACTAAAATTTTTCCGTTTCTTTTTTCTACTCCAAGAGAATCAACAAGATTTGCGAAAGAGTTTGTCAGAATAAACATCAGGGCTGTCGTAGAACAAAACAATCTGAACATATGAGCGTAATTAGGATAAAATGCTAAACTTTTATGATGCACGGTGTAATCTAAAACTGAATTTCCTACGATTTTTGCTTGTATTTATTTCAATTTTGTGCAAATTTAATGATTCTATGACAGATTAACGTATATATTTTTTTTTTGGTGTAAATTCGCCTCCTTCAAGCAACAAAACCTATGAAAATTCTCGGTATAATTCCAGCAAGATTCGCTTCGAGTCGCTTTCCAGGAAAGCCTTTGGCCAATATTGGAGGAAAAAGTATGATTCAGCGAGTGTACGAACAAGCACTAAAAGCAAAAAGTTTGAGTAAAGTTGTGGTAGCCACTGATGATACTCGCATATTAGACCATGTAACGGCGTTTGGTGGTGAAGCTTACATGACCGCCGAAAATCACCCAAGTGGAACTGACCGCTGTTTTGAGGCTCTACAAAAAGCAGGAGGAGGGAGTAAATTCGACTACATTATTAATATACAAGGCGACGAACCTTATATCGACCCCGAAACCATTGACCAAATGGCAAAATTGCTCGATTTTAAGACTGAAATTGCAACGGCCGTCAAGAAAATAACAGATTATGAGACCTTGTTCGACCCAAATGTGGTGAAAGCCGTACTCACAATGCGTAAGCAATGTTTATATTTTAGCCGCCAAACGGTGCCATACGTACGTGGATTTGAACCCGAAACTTGGCTCGAACACGCTGATTTTTATAAGCACATTGGTCTATATGCTTATCGGAATGATGTATTGGAGCAGATTTCGCATTTACCGCCTTCGCCACTCGAAAATACCGAAAAACTCGAACAATTACGTTGGCTTGGATATGGGTACAAAATCTATGCAACTATCACTAACTACGAAAGTATAGGTGTCGATACCCCCGAAGATTTAGAAAAGTTGAATAAAACTCTTTTATAATTTTTTAAGGATTAAGAAAGCAACAAAATAGCGTTTATGCCGTTAGAGATTAATTAAAAGTAGTCCTATATTTTACTAAATAGTTCTCCACTGGGGCAGTTTACTGTTACTACTGAAGGGCGAATAAAATCATAACTTATGCGATATAATATTCTTTGGGCCGATGATGAAATAGATTTATTAAAACCATACATAATTTTCTTGCAAGCTAAAGGCTACGACGTAACACCTGTGCCGAGCGGAGCCGACGCACTTGATAAAGTAGAGTCAGAGAGGTTTGATGTGGTGTTTCTCGATGAAATGATGCCAGGTATGACGGGTTTAGAAACACTTTCAAAAATTAAAATTCTGAAGCCCAACTTGCCAGTTGTGATGATTACGAAGTCGGAAGAAGAGCGTATCATGGAAGATGCTATCGGCTCACAGATTGCCGATTATTTGATAAAGCCAATCAATCCGAACCAGATTTTACTTTCAGTTAAGAAAATACTCGATAACAAACGCTTGATTTCGGAGAAAACAAATTTAGGTTATCAGCAAGATTTCAGAAACTTAGCCATGCAATACAACGACCGCATTGGTCACGAAGAATGGTCGGAAATTTATAAAAAATTGATTTTTTGGGAGCTTCAACTTGATAAGTCGGAAGATAAAAGTATGGAAGAGGTTTTTGGTATGCAAAAGGCCGAAGCCAACTCAAACTTCTGTAAGTTCGTTGAAGAAAACTACGAAGATTGGCTTTCAGACCCTAAAGCCGACAAACCTCTACTTTCGCATCAGTTGATGAAAACCAAAGTTTTTCCTTTGGTGAAAAACGATTCTCCACTTTTCTTTTTATTGATTGATAATCTTCGTTATGACCAATGGAAGGTAATTGAAGAGGTGATTTCTGATTATTTCAATGTAGAAGAAGAAAGCGATTATTATGCAATTTTACCTACGGCTACTTCGTATGCCCGTAATGCCATTTTTTCGGGAATGATGCCATCGGATATGGCCAAATATCACCCCGATTTATGGGTAAATGATGAAGGTGAAAACGAAGATGCTTTGAATAATAATGAGGCGGAATTTTTGAAACGCCAGATTGAAAAAAGCCGCCAAAATATTAGCTTTTCTTACCATAAAATTCTGAATACTGCACAAGGTAAAAGCTTGGTTGATAATTTCAATAACTTATTGAAAAACCAGTTGGTGGCTATTGTCTATAATTTTGTTGATATGCTTTCACATTCTCGTACTGAGATGGGTATGATTAAAGAGCTTGCTCCCGATGAATCTGCGTATCGTTCAATCACAAAATCGTGGCTTGAACACTCTCCATTATTGGATTTATTGAAGAAAATCGCTGATAAAAAAGGCCGTTTGGTAATTACAACCGACCACGGTATGATAAAAGTAAAACACCCAAAACGTATTGTTGGTGACCGTAACGTAAATACTAATTTGCGATATAAGCAAGGTAAAAACCTAAACTTAGATGATAAAAACGACCACGTTTTGGTAGTGCGTAAACCCGAAACATTTATGTTGCCAAAACCTAATATTTCGACGGCCTATTTCTTTACTACCGAAGATTATTTCTTTGCTTATCCGAATAACTATAATCATTACGTAAGCCACTACCGTGATACTTTCCAACATGGTGGAATCTCTATCGAGGAAATGATAGTGCCGTTTGCTTATTTGACAGCGAAGTAAACACAGTTTTTTAAATTGTGTTAAGTATGACCACATACCACAACAAAAAATGAAACGGAAAATCAACTTATTGCTGATAATTAATTGTTTGATAGTCAGTGTGATGGCTCAAGAAAAGCCCGCTAAATATCTTGAAGACCAATACTCGTGGTATGTATCCCTTAATCTTGGGAATCCGATAGGTAATTATCATAAAATACTGAAAGATGCCGATAATGCAGGCACAAAAGCAGGCATTGTGTTGGGTGGTTTAATGAACCCATATAAACGAAAAAAGGCTTCAACAGTATTTTATGGAGCAGAATTAGGGTATCAATCTAATGGCAGAGATAAGGATTTGGTTAGCAATGCTGTTGGAGAATTTTATGTGGCAAACAATTCATTTTGGTTGAATGGCTTAGCACGCTATCGCCCGATTTTGTGGAGTTCTAAGCTAAATCCTTATGCGGATGCGTTTTTTGGAGCAAAGATAATTAGAACAAGCGTTATAGAACAATTTGGACAAGATGAAACTGAGGTTTTGAAAGCAGTAAATAAACTTGTACCAAACTATGGAGCAGGGGTGGGGCTTGGTATAAAACTTACAGGCCAGTTGAAAAATACATACCTTGATATTGGGGTTTATTATCAGCAAGCTGATGCTACCAAAATAGTAAAGCCTAATAGTGTTGAAATCAATAGTTCGTATCTGACTTCTTTTAAACAGGTATTAACCAGTACTAACCAAATTGTAATAAAGATAGGTTTGGCTGGTTTTATGTAATGATTATAGCAGAGAACGCTGATTTATCTAAAAATCAGCGTTCTGTTTTATAGCTAAAGCTGAATAAATAATTAGATTTTAGCCTTTAATATGCTTATTTCTTCAGTCTCAAAGCCTGTATTTATTCGCTGGAAATCTTTGAAGTTAAATACTTGTCCATCGGCTCGTACTTGTTGAATTTTGTTAATGTCGAGTGTTTCTATCAACCAACCTTCTTCTTGTGCTTTACTTATAGAAATGATGCCTTCTTCGGGAAGATTTTTATCGGGCGTAGTATAAAAAGCTCCAATACCAAAGTTTATATCTACTGCGGGCGACCATGACGCATTATTTATTGTTTGCGAAACAACGGTATAGCATTGGTTTTCTAAGGCTCTTGCTCTTGCCCCAATATGTACACGGGTTGCTCCTCGAATGGTTTCGGTGCAACTTGGAGAAAGAATCAACGATGCCCCAGCTTCGCATAAACACTGTGAGCCAATCGGAAATTCGACATCATAACAAATCTGAATACCGAAACTTCCCCAATCAGCCTCAAAGACCGTCAGTTGCTTAGGAGCAGAATGAATTCCCCATTCTTCATTTTCGAAGCGAGTCATGAAAAACTTATCTTGATAACCAACTAAGCCTTTTGCCGAAAAGACATACGCACGATTGTAGATTTTGTTACCTTCAAATACAGGGAAACTCGGAGCAACAATAGTAACTTGGTATTTTCGTGCAAGGCTAATGAATGTATCGCAAAAATCGTTTTTGAGTGAATCCAGTTCTTGGACTTGCCAACGAATATCAGCACGAATTTCATCTGAAAACAAACTGACCAGTTCCATCGAGCCATATTCTGGAAAAAGCAAGATTTCGGCATTTTGTCTGGTCGCTTTGGCTACCCACTGTTCTGTGTGTATTCGCCAATGGTCGAGGCTTTTGTGTTCGGTAATCGGATATTGTGCCGAAGCTACGGTTACGGTCATTTTGGGTTAATTTGTTTGGTCCAATAAATCATTTCTTTTTGGGTCGAAAGTTCTTGTCCGATATCAAGCCATTCAAATTTACTTTTGAGCGAAGGCTCTTTCTGATAACCTCTTTTTGTCCAAAAAACATCTAAAGGCTGATAACCGACAGGCCTCAATTCATGATTTTCAGGGCGAAGAACCGAACAAAAACAAGTGATTTGGCAAGATTTAAAACTCCGTGCGTGAGTTTCTCTTTCATCAAAAAAACGATGCCCTAAGCCCATCCCACGATATTCGGGTAATAAAATACTTTCACCAAAATAGAATACACTTGACAGGTCGATACCCGCCTTGATGAATGGTTCTTGTACTTCGGGTGTTTCGTCGAGTAGTGGAATACAAGTAGTTGCACCTACCATCTGAGTTCCATCATAGACAGCAAATAAAAACGAATTAGCCGAAGAAGAATAAACCTTGAGGTACTCTTTTTCGTAGTCAATACTTCCTTCATAAAGATATGGGAAAGCCCTAAAAACCGTAATACGGAGTTGTGCGAGGTCGTCGAAAACAGATGCTATTTCGGCACCAGTTTTTTTTATGTACGAAAGCTGAGTCATTTCTACGAAACTAACTTAATCCATAGTGGAAGGTTATAATAAGTAGTTACACGAGTAATTTTACCATCTTGAACTTCCAAAAACGCTCCTGCTGGCAATACATATTTTTGACCATTAGCTGCAGGAGAGTCCTCATCTCCTTTTTTATAGATACCATTTACTACAAATTCGGCTGCTACACGGCTGTTGTTTGGTTCGCCCAAAAGTACG
>JACCDQ010373081.1_pt1 | contig 11871 bp, 10 predicted proteins | sample 7446031 | NCBI WGS metagenome assembly JACCDQ01 (sample SAMN15323442, study PRJNA562643) | freshwater metagenome | isolation source: river surface water | place: USA:Blue River Watershed | collected 2017-08-17
GATGGCAAAAATCAATAAGTTTATTAACACCACTTTTAGATGGAAGAATAAAGTTTTTATCCCCTGCTTTTGCAAAAAATAGTCTTGCTTGGTAATGATCGAACCTATCAAATTCTTTATTTAAAAACTTCAAAAATAAAAGATTTTTTTCAAATAAAGATGAAATCTCTTTACAAATCTTATATAAAATCTCTTCTTGTTTGTTTTTTAAATCACTCTGTTTTTGTTTTAATTCAGAAATACTATGTGGAACCACATAAAAAAATCCTGAGTTAGAACGGTCAATTACACTTCCACTAAGAACATAATTAAAACCACCTCTAACAAGCAAAGCCTCTTCACCATTTATATAATGAACTTGTGAATCAACCAAATAAGTTCTTATTTTCGTTGAATTTATGGTTTTATAAAGACTTTGTTTTATCATCTCTTTATTTTTTGAAATAGCATATTTGATATTGTCAAAATCTTCATCTACACCATCTTTTAAATTTGATTTTTCATCAAAATAATCTGAAATTTTTATAATCTCATTTGGAATGATAATTTTATCAAGCCATTCAATCATTTTTCCATCAAAATTAAATCTTTTTAAATATCTAAAATAATTAATAATTTTTATAAATTCAAAAATCTCATAGATTTTTAAAATACCTTGTTTTTGAATATGCATAAGTGCTGAATCAAGATTTTCAACTTTAGAAGGAGCTTTAAAATCAAATTTTGATAATTCACTAATAAGTTTATGATGAAGATTTATATCACCTTCTAAAATAACAGACTTTTCCCTTGCCATTAATTTAGAAAAATTCTCTATATAATCTGCTAAATCAAGTTTTTTAAGTAGTTTTTCCAATATATAATTTCCTAAAATTTACTTTTTTGGTCTAAAAGCTTTTATAACTTTTTCATCACACTCTAAATATGGACCTTCCATCAAATCAATGCAATATGGAATCGCTGGAAACACTGCGTCTAAACACTCTTTTATTGATTTTGGTTTTCCAGGAAGATTTACTATCAAAGAACTTCCTCTAAGTCCTGCTGTTTGTCTTGAAAGAATTGCAGTTGGAACAAATTTTAATGATTCAGCTCTCATTAACTCCCCAAAACCTGGCATCATTCTATCACATACAGATTCAGTTGCTTCAGGAGTTACATCTCTTAACGCTGGTCCAGTTCCACCAGTAGTTACTACTAAACAACATTTTTCATTATCAACTAAATCTTTTAAAGTATTTTCTATTGTAGTTCTATCATCTTCTATACATCTATAAATTGGCTCCCAAGAAGAGATTAAATAACTATTTATTGTGTCAATTATTGCTTTTCCAGATAAATCTTCATAAATACCAGCACTCGCCCTATCACTTGCAGTTACAATTCCAATTTTTGCTATTTTTTCACTCATAATAAATGCCCTTTTTCTTTTATATAATACACTGTTGCAAAATTTTTAAAAAAATCTTTTGCTTTGAAAGAATCTATGATTTTATCTAGAGAACCTAAATAAACTTCTATTTTTGTACCTTTTTCTAAGAGTTTTTGAAGTTTCTCTTCACTCCATACATAGTTTAAAAGTTCTTCTAACTCTTGAACTGTTCCTTGATTAAAATATTTAGATATATCTTGATTTATTGGACTCACTACATTTTTTAAGAAATTTTCACAATAAGTATTAGCATCTTTTTTGAAAAACATAAGTTGCATTCTTTTGAATTTTTCATCAAAAGTTTGAAAAAAAGCTGGAGAAAAAAGCTGAAGTTTATCAACTCTTTGATTACTATTTAAAACTTCCTCAAATGCCTTTATAGCTCCATAAGAAAACCCAGAAACTGTAAAATCATTACTTTCTAAATATTCTGCAAAAATTTCAGATTCATTTGTGAAACAAAAACCAGAAAAATAATTTTTAGAAATCATTTTTTGTAATTACTTCATTTTTTAACATAATATCTTTTAATCTGTATATTTCATTTATATTTTGTAAAAATTCAGTTCTTAAATCATTTTTAATATTTGAAAGTAGTTCATCAACTGAATTTGCCATTTTATATTTATTTACCACATCACTTGCAGTTTTAGATGCTTTTTCTAAATCTTCAGGATTAATAGCATATTTCTCATTTTTTACCACTTCAACACCTACAAATCCAGCTAAATCTCTTCTTATATTCTCACACAATTCATTATAAGATGGATATGTAGAACTTAATTTTTGTACACTTTCATCAAATAAAGCAACTTTAGTTTTAGAAATAAATGCTTTAGAAGCTTGATAAATTGCCAATATCTCTTTTTGTTTATCATCCAAAATTTTTACTTGTTTCTTTCCAAATTCAAGTTTATTTTTAGCTATTTGAATATCTGAATTATTTAAAATTCTTTTATTATTTTTAATCATATTTAATAAAGCTTCATTGATTAATGTTGCAAGTGTTGCTGAACTAAATCCTGCGGTTTCTTGAACTAATTTATCAATATTTATTTCATGATTTTTATTATTCAAATATAACTCTAAAATCTTTTTTCTATCATTTATATTTGGTAACCCCACATGAACTCGTCTATCAAATCTTCCAGCTCTTAATAATGCATCATCTAAAACTTCAATTTTATTTGTTGCAGCTATCACTATTACACCATTTTCACCATCAAATCCATCCATTTGAGTTAGAAGTTCATTTAGAGTTGATTCTCTTTCATCATTTGATTTTCCACTTCTTGCTTTTCCAACAGCATCAATTTCATCAATAAAAATAATTGCTGGTGCACTTTGTTTTGCTTTTGCAAAAAGTTCTCGCACTTTTTTTGCACCCATTCCCACATAAATTTGTACAAAAGAAGCTCCACTTTGATAAAAGAATGGAACATCCGCTTCACCAGCAACTGCTCTTGCAATTAAAGTCTTTCCAACACCTGGAGGTCCAACTAAAAGTACACCTTTAGGAAGTTTAACTCCATATTCTAAATATTTTTTTGGATTATTTAAAAAATCAACAACCTCTTCAAGTTCCTCTTTTATTTCTGTAATTCCAGCAACATCTTTAAATGTAACATTTGAAGTTACTGCTTGAATATTTGAATTTAAATCTTCATTTGAGATATTTGCTTTAGATTTTACTAATTCTTCATCAAAAGAATCATTTTGCTTTTTATTTAGTTTAAAAAAAGCTCTTATCTTATCTTGTTTTAGTTTCAAAAGAAAAGAGAGAATAAGAAGAACAAATAAAAAAATAATACCAATATAATAAGAATTACCTTGAATATGAGTATTACTTTTATAAATAGTATAAATAAATAATATTAATAATACAACAGCTGACATAGCCATCAATTTAAAATTTTTATCCAATTTTTTATTAGAATCTTGCGACATTTTTATCTAGCTCCACTTTATAATCATCTAAGTAAACCCAATCTCCAACTAAATCAGCATTTGATTCAATCTCTATTTGATTAAAGAACTGATCAAAACCTATAAATTTCCCATTTTTAACTGATTCAACTAAAACTTCTAATTTTTGTTTATTATTTTTTCTAAAATTATAATTTTTTTCATCTATTATTTTTATTAGTTCATTGTATCTAACTTTTGCAATATCACCTTTAATTTCAGGTTTCATTGTTGCACTAGGAGTTCCATCTCTTTTTGAATAAGTAAAAGCATGTACATGTGTTAGAGGAAATCTATACAAATTTTCCATAGCCTCTTTCCATATTTTATCAGTTTCACCTGGATGTCCAACAATAAAATCAGTTCCAAGTGCATATCCATTTGAACTTAAAAACTCAAAAAGCTCTAAATCAGATAAAACTTTATTTCTTCTATTCATTATTTGTAACATCTCTTTTGAAGTATGTTGAAGTGCAATATGAAGATGTTTAGCCATAAAAGGCTCATTTATAAGTTCTTTAAACTCATCATCAATTTGAATAGGTTCTATACTTCCCATTCTAATTCTTCTAACACCTTTGATTAAAGATATTTTTTTTAGAAGTTTTGCCAAACTTGTATGCTGTTTTTTTCCATATGAACCAACATTTGTTCCAGTTAAAATAAACTCTCCAAAACCATTTGATGCTAAAGTTGTAATTTGTTCTAATATTTTATCTTCACTATAACTTCTAGCATCTCCCCTTACATAAGGAATAATACAATATGAACATCTAAAATCACAACCCTCTTGGATTTTTATAAATGCCCTACTTTTCCCAACAAACTCTTCAACTATTGTTTCATCAATATGAGTTAAATCTCCAGCTTGAAAAAATCTCTCTTCTTTTAAAAGTAATTCATTAATTTTTTCTTTTTCACTATGACCAAAAAGTGAATCAACTTTATCCTCTTTAAAAAGTGTTTCACCCTTTGTCCAAACTCCACATCCTGTAAATACAACTCTTGGGTCTTTTGGAAGTTTTTTTAAACCATTTATATATCCCCTTGCCGTACTATCAGCACTATTTGTAACTGTACATGAGTTTATTACAACCACATCAGCATCTTTTTCATTTTGCGTTACTTCAAAATCTTTTAAATTACTCATCATAACTTGAGTATCAAAAACATTTGTTCTACAACCAAAAGTTTTAAAATATACCTTTGGTTTATTTTGTGAAAAATTCATTAATATATATTTCCTAATTTATCTTTGTATAATTTCATCTTCCAAATCTTTTGGAACATGTTTTCTTTTCATCGCAGGTCCATAAACATTATCTGTTTTATTTATATTTATTTGTTGTGTTGGATACGCTATATGAATATCATCTTCTTTCATGAAAGCTTCTAATATCTCAGGACTTATTGTACTTCTTAAAACTAAAGCTGCATAAGAATTTGTTAGATACCAACTTGAAATTACAATACCATGTGGTTCAACAAGTGTAAATACCCTTGGTTCAACTCCTGTTGCCCTTAATTGATATTTACTTCTCATTTTTGATAACTGTTTTCTTGTGATATCCGTATAACCTTTTGAATAGTGTCTTAAAATATCCCTTGCAATTTTTTGGGCTTTTTTATAATTTGAATCAAAAGTAATAGTAATATCAATACCATCCCAAACAGTTCTAAGTCCTGAATGGGTATAGTTTGAAATTAATTCAGAAAAAATGTAGTTGTTTGGAATAAAAAATATTCTTCCACTTCTTCTTGTTGTTGTATAAGAAGTGTAAGTAACATCTTCTCTAATTGTAATTTTAAAAAATGAAATATCTAAAACATCACCAACTGTTTCAACACTTCCTTTATTTACTTTTATTCTATCACCAACTTGAATAGAACCTGAAGTTACTATAACCATCCATCCAAAAATTGACATAAACCAATCTTTTAGAGCAATCGCAATCCCTGCTGATGCAAATCCTAAAATTGTTACAAGATATGAAACATTATCAATATAAGAGAAAAGCACAACCATCACAATCAGAAATACCACTGTAAAATTGATTATTTTATTTATCATATAGTAATTTTCATTTTGAGAAAAATATCTTTTTAATGCTAATTTAACTAAAAATGCAATCAAAGATAAAACAACAATAATTATAAAAATAATAGTCATTTTTTGAACTTGTTGAGATATTTGATTCTGTATCTCTAAAATTACCTGTTCTATTCTTCTTGTATAAACCTCTTCAGTTGTAGAAACAATATCTAAAACCATTGAAAAATCTTTTTTCTGTTTATCTAAAAAAGTAATTTTATCTTTATACTCAGGTTTTGCATCAATATTGAATAATTCTAAATATAAAATTAACTCTTCATCAAGTTTTACAGTTAATGTATCTATTTCTTGTTCTAAAGTTTTAAATGCTTTTTTATTATTTTCCAATTTTTTTATTTGAGATAAAGAGTTTATAATACCAAAAGGGTTTGTGATATTTTCATACTTCTCAATTTCTGGGGGATTTATTAGTCCACCAATTGGAGAGCCTTTATATTCATCAATTAATTCTAATTCATTTTCTTTTACTCTGATTTTATTATGCAACTGATAAGTTTGTTCATCCATAGAGCTATTTTTTCTTTTTAAGGAATCTTTTAAATCAGATAATTCCATAGAAATTTTGCCATAAGCAATATAATTAGAATACCTTCTTAATAAAATATTATCTTTTAGTTCTTTTTCTATTTTTGAAATATTATCTCGAAGCTCGTCAATTTTTATACCATTTTTTGAAGTTGGCTCAACACTTTTGAGTTCTTCTAATTCTTGATTTTTTTTGTTTTCTAACTCTTTTTGAGCCTCTTCATATTTTTCATTTATGATTTTTTGTTCAATTTTCTTAATTTCAGCTTTATCTTTTTTATCAACTGAATCAGAGTTATTTGAATTTTCTGCTGAAAATAAAAAACAACTAACAAATAATAAAAGGGCTATTTTTTTTATCACTTTATTGCTCCATAATTAAAAAGCTTTTAATACTTCAATAACATCTTCTTTTGTAACTTCATTGGTAATTTTACAATCACCAATTCCAACAGGTAAAATAAATTTGATTTTATTATCCAATGATTTTTTATCTAAGAAAAAATGCTCATAAAAATCTTCCACATCTTTAATTTTATAAGTGGTTGGAATATCATATTTTTCTAATAAATTTTTTACTCTTAATTCTTCATCTTTACTCATAAGTCCAATTTTCACAGCTAAAGCATTTGCCATACACATACCTATTCCCACAGCTTCACCATGCAAATAAGTATTATAGTTTGTTTCATTTTCAATTACATGACCAAAAGTATGTCCATAATTTAAAGCAGCTCTTATTCCAAGCTCTTTTTCATCTTGAGACACTACATCTGCTTTTGTTTGAACAGATTTTGCAATAGCAATTCTAATATTTTCATCTTTAGTTAAATCATTTTGTTCTAACCACTCAAAAAAATCTTTATTGAAAGTAACTGCCATTTTAACTATTTCAGCAACGCCTGCTCCAAACTCTCTTTTTGGTAAAGTTTTAAGCATCAATGGATCTATATATACTGCAATTGGTTGATGAAAAGCTCCAATAAGATTTTTTCCAAACTTATTATTAATTCCTGTTTTACCACCTACACTTGCATCAACCTGAGAAAGCAATGTTGTAGGAATCTGAACAAAATCAATACCTCTTTGATATATTGAAGCAGCAAATCCTGTCATATCTCCAATAACACCACCACCAAATGCTACAAGTAATGATTTTCTATCAAGTCTGTGAGTAAAACAGTGTGCTAAAATATCTTCAATTGTTTGCATATGTTTATACTCTTCACCATCAGGAATTGTACAAACACTAAGTTCACGTGCTTTTAATTTTGTTTTTAAGTATTCAAGATGAAATCCACTTACTGTTGGATTTGTAACTATCACAACTTTTCTATCAAAATATAATTCATTTAATTCATCTATAAAAATTTCATAAGAGTTATCATGGGGTAAAGTAATTTTAACGGTCATTTCATATATCCAAAAATTTATTTAATTAGAACTTTATATTAACTAAAAGAAACTAAAAATAGATTAAAAAACCCGATTTTATGAGTCAAAACACAATAAACTTCAATCTAATCTACTTTTAGATATAATATTTTAAAATTAAGATTAAAAGGAACTATTATTAAAACTTTTACATCAATGAACTTAGATGATAAAATCATCAATGCTTTAAAAGATTTAAATTACGAAGAAGCTACGGAAATACAAAAAAAAGCTATTCCAATTGCTTTGAAAAAAAGAGATATTTTAGCAGCTGCCCAAAGTGGAACGGGTAAAACAGCTGCTTTTTTACTTCCAATATTAACAGAAATTTTGGAAAATAAACAACCAAATAATCCTATTTTAAGAGCTCTTATTTTAGTTCCAACAAGGGAACTGGCAACTCAAATAGCAAAGGCTGTTGAAGATTATGCAAAATATTTAGAAGTTGAAAAATTGGCTGTTTTTGGTGGAGTTTCTGCAAAAGAGCAAGAAAGAAAGATTACAAATGGAATTGATATATTAGTTGCAACATCAGGAAGATTGATGGAACACATCAAAAATAAGAGTGTTGATTTATCAAGTGTAACAACTGTTGTAATTGATGAAGTTGATACACTACTTGATATGGGATTTTTAGAAGATATTGAATCTATCTTGCCAAATGTTGGTCCACATAGACAAATCATGATGTTTAGTGCAACAATGAATCAAAACGTAAAAAAACTTGCAAAAGAGTTTTTAACTGATCCAGTTGTTATTGAAGTATCATCACAAAGATCAGCTGTAAAAATTATTGAACAACAAATCATTGAAGTTGATGAAGCTCAAAAAGCACCATTACTTTCATATTTAATTGGTTCAAGAAATTATCCACAAGTTTTGGTTTTTGTAAATATGAAAATTGAAGCAGATACTTTAGTTGAACATTTGGAACTTGATGGATTACCAGCTGCTTGTATTCATGGAGATGTTAGACAAACAGCAAGGGCAAAAGCTCTAAAGAAATTCAAATCAGGCGATATTAGAGTTTTAGTTGCAACAGATATTGCAGCAAGGGGAATAGATATTCAACTTCTACCTGTTGTTGTAAATTATTCGTTACCTGAAACTATTACAGATTATACTCATAGAATTGGAAGAACAGGACGTGCTGGAAATCCAGGAACTGCTATTACACTTTTAAGTGTAAAAGATTATAAAATGATGATTGAAATTGAAAAAGAGTTGATTATAAATGTTCCAAGAGAAGTAATTGAAGGTTTTGAAACAACAGAGAAAAAACCAAGATTATTTAAAGCAAGACCAAAACAATTAAGTGTAAAAAAAGCAGAAGCAAAAAAAGCTGCTAAAAAAACAGGTTTTGCAAAAACAAATGCTCCCGTGAAAACTACAAAAAAAAGAAAAACTACAAAAAGAGATTCAAATAGAAGTTTTGGAAAATAAAAAACCATAGAATAAAAGAAATAAAAAATTCTTTTATTCTATTTCATCCCTTCATAAATCTCTTTTATAGCATCCATAAAATATCTATGATGATTTGGAGCTTTTGCTACCCTATAATCTTTTATTCCCAAATGTTCAGCAACTTCTGCATATTCCATATCTAGTTCATACTCAGTTTCCGAATTATCAACTGTAAAAGATATTGGATAGATTATTACTTTCTCTTTTATCTCTTTTAGTTTATCTTCCATATATGGACGTAACCACTCCATAGGACCTAATCTTGATTGATATGCCACATGGATTTTTTTAAAGGATATATTTTGTTCTTGAAGCTCTTTTTTTGCACACTCAACATTTGCTAAGATATGTTTTTGGTATAAATCACCCTTATCTATAACTTTTTGAGTTAAACCATGTGCTGAAAAAATAAGCTCGAAATCTTGTGAATCTTCACCTTTTAAAGCCTCTTTAATTCTTTCAACTATTGCTTTATTATAAAGTTTATTATCATAATAACTATTTATTGTTTTGATTTTTTTATCAAGATTATATTTTTTTGCGATTTTTACAAACTCTTCAATTGATGATTTTGTAGTTGTACTTGAATAGTGTGGATACATTGGAATTGCATATATCTCATCATAGTTTTTAAGTTTTGGCATAAGTTCATTTGCAAATGGTGGAGTGTATCTCATCTCATAAAAAACATCTGCATCTAGCTCTTTATTTAATCTTCTTACCAATCTTTTTGTATGACCTACAATAGGAGACATACCTCCTAATTTTTTATAATTTTCTTGTGATTCTTTCAATCTTTTTGAAATAATAACTTGTCCAATCATCGCTCTTATTGGTTGAGGAGCTCCAATAATATACTTGTCATTAAACATATTTTTAAGAAATACTTTTACTTCGTCTATATTATTTGGTCCACCCATGTTCATCAAAACAACCGCTCTTTTCAATTTTTTTCCTCTTTTTTCTCTAAAATCTCTTTAGTAACTTTATGTCTAAAATCAAACATTTTTTGTAAATCTTTTTTTATAAAACCTGTAAATAATCTGCCAAAAAATCCAAAAGGCATTTCAAATGTAATCACATCCTTAAGTTCACACATATTTCCATGCTCTATAAAAATATGCTTATGTTCCCAATACGCAAATGGTGATTTTAAGGCAAAATCTACCAATAAATTTGGTTTATCAAGTTTTTCAATTTTTACTTCCCATATCATAGGTATAAAATATTTTGTACTTTTGATTTTCACTACCTTTGAGATTTCAGCTTTAAAATCTTTTGTTAGTAATTCTACTTTTGTGTCAGGTGGAGTAATAAATGTTAAATTGTTTGTATCTATATGAAAATCAAAAAGAGCTTTTATATTACAGTGAATATATGAACTTTTAATAAATGTTTGCATCTTTTTCTCCTTGTACAAATATCTTATACAAGGATATTCTAAAGAAAATAGGATAATTTTAGTACACTTTTTTTGTAAGTTTATAAAATAAATACTTTTATCTAATTCAATCTTTTTAAAATATCAAAACTCTCAATCTCAAGCTTAGAAAAAGCAAACCATTTTTTACCTAAATCTTTAAGACTAGCTCCTAGATGATAAATCTTTTTTTTATCTAAAATCAGAAATCTATCGTGAGAGTTTTGAAACTGGATTAATTCAATATTTTTATATTGCTTTTGATATTTTTCAAAATCTAGTTTTAATTGTTTAGAGATATTTGCTATATAAATCTTGATTTTAATATTTGGATATTTTGAAAAAAGTGTAAATACAGTTTCATCTATGTAGTTATCTATTAAGATTATTTCACTTATTGCAAGTTTTAGTAAATCATTTATAAAAACATAAGCATCAAAGATTTGTCCATCATAGAATATTCCTTGTTTTGGTTTTAGGGTTTTATCTTCAAGTGAGTTTGAAATATCTTCTACTTTTGATTTTAAAAGTGTTACATCATTTTCTAACTCTTTAAATCTTTGATTTGTGATTTTATCGCCATTTATAACATAGCCATTTTGAATATAGTTTTTCAGAATTGAAGTCGCCCATTGGCGAAATCTCACACCTTTTTGAGATTTGACACGATAACCGACAGAGATAATAACATCTAAATTGTAGTATTCAATATCTCTTAAGATTTCTCTACCACCTTCAAATTGAACTGTTGCAAATTTTGCAACAGTTGAAAATCTTTCAAGTTCTTTTTCTAAAAAGATATTTTTTATATGTCTTGAAATTACAGATTTATCTCTATCAAATAACTCACATATTTGATTCAAATTCAACCAAACACTTTCTTGTTCAATTGAAACTTTTAGTTCCAATTCTCCATCATTATAAACTATGATATTTGATATATTTTCTTGCATTTTTTAGCCTTTTGAATTTATGCAAGAATTATATAAACTTTTTTGATTAATAACTAAAAATATTACAATTTGTTATTTATTGGTAAGTTTTTTAGGAAAGATAATCTAAAGGAGTGGTGTAAGAGCTGTTTTTTTTGAAATTTTGTTTTCCTAAAATATAAATATAAATATAAAAAGCCCATAAAATAGACTTTTTATAAGATTTGTTTTTTATTTTATTTAAAATTTATTTTTTATTTACCAAAAAGATAAACAATAACTTTCAATTCATTAAATTCCAAGAATTTTAACTTGATAATGTTGGCTTTCTTTTTCTTCTAACAATTTATCACAAGAAGTATTATTAAAATAAATTTCTAAACATTGAAATAATTGTTCTGAATAATCAGTTGTATAATGATACGTTGAACTATTTATTTTATCTTTTTCATTAGAAAAATCTGATTTGATTTTTAACAATCCAATATTTGAAAATTTATTTAATGATATTTCAATAATCTCTTTATTTTTATAATAATATTGAACACTCATATATTTTATATATTCAGATATATTTTCTTTATAC
>JACCDQ011644700.1_pt1 | contig 11871 bp, 11 predicted proteins | sample 7446031 | NCBI WGS metagenome assembly JACCDQ01 (sample SAMN15323442, study PRJNA562643) | freshwater metagenome | isolation source: river surface water | place: USA:Blue River Watershed | collected 2017-08-17
AACACCACTGTCTAGCATGGCGTCAGACAGAATGTTGGCGACCCCGTCTGTTTTCATGTCTGGGAAATTTTCGTGGACGTTGCGGTCCGATTTTACTAGAGGTAAGGTGCTCATATTGTTTCTCGAAGTTGTCCTTTCTATTTACAGTATGGGTTCTGCGACTTCGTTCCTCAGTTTTCGAGATTTCGCAAAATCGTCAGGAACGAAAACCGCGCCTTTTCTAGGAGTTTCCTAAGTGAAACGCGCACTTGAATTTTCCGTACCATCGAAATTATCCTACGTTTGCAAACGTAGGATTGAAAACCTCTAGGAAAACACAGTAAATCTCGTCCTACGCGTTGACGCGTAGGAAAGTTGAACAGGGCTGAGGAAAACCATAATAGATATATTAGCAAGTATGTTTACGAACGTATTTTTCAATTTTTCAAAAAGGTGAGTAGAGAAATATGACGAAACGAAGCGTAGCGTAGTGAAGTCATATTTCTCGGAGCAGCGGTAGCTGCTCCCGAACAACCTTTACTTCCATCTTAATTGAAAGGAAGAAAAACAAAGTGCTAAACAAGTTGCTAACTTATCAATTGAAACATCAATTAGAACCTACCTGGTAGGTTCGACCTAACCTCAACTGCGCTAGGAGTTGGGCGTGTCTTACAAGTTCTTGGTGGCTCCGCTCCGCTTCGCCACCTAGCACTATACGCTAGATGCGCTACGGTCTACGCTCCGCTTCGACCTTCGCTTACTAGCGATTCTTTCTTTTCTTCGGGCGCCTTCAGCGCCCTTTATAGGTAGCGAGGTAAGAGCTGTTTCGCGGTTCCGGCCCGCCTCTGACCCTGCGCGCTACGCGCAGTTGATTCAGGTTCCGGTTTTACCTCGTCCCTCAAACCATACTGTAAATATAGAGGTCAGATCAACAACTGTACCTGAAAGGTTTGTATGTCACGTTTTTCCTTGCCTCCGCTTCGGACGTTCAAGCCGCGGCCCCACTCTCCTGAACAGTTTCCTGGCACCGTTTCTACTAACCCTTCAGGCTTAGACTGTCTTCACCCTACTAACAAGGACTTGGTTGTTTACGCGCTCCAGCGTCTAGCCGAATTGCAGCTTAAGGTATCGGAAGAAGGATTCATTCGAGAGGACGAGGTGGTGAGGTCTAGTGTCAAGCAGGCCCTAGAAAAAGCCATCGAGGACTTGGTTCTGGCCTGGCTGGACAGTCGTGGTTTTGATTCCCCTGTGCCTGGAAATAAGTTCCTGTCACTCATGGACATTCTACTCGAAAGCGTGACGTTTACCTTTACCTCAGATAAGAATGTCAACGACGTTGACGATAGGCTAAAGTCCTACTATACGAAAGCGGAGTATAGGAATTTAGCTCATACGTTGAGGATCACTCCTGTAGGTGCTGTCAGGTCTGCTACTCAGAACAGGCTGATAGAAATCCTCGATACCCTCAGCAAGTAGAAAGCTCATGATCCCAGATGATCAAACAGGAATGTCTCCTCAGGAAATTGAGTTACGCGAATTTTTGAAAGCTCAGATTGATCCTCGGTTCCTCAACTGTTCCCTGCTTGAACAGGTCAAGGCTTTTGTGATACAGCACAAGGTACGCACCCTTACCACTCGATTCGAGAAATCTGAACCAAAAGTCGCTAGCAGCATTGAAGAGGTTCCCACTGAAGCAGCCTATCTCGATAAGCTCAGCGAGGACCAGAAGGAAGCTTGGCTGAAGCTCAAAGTTTGGGTACATACTGATCAGCCGTACTTCGTGCTCAAAGGCTTTGCTGGAACAGGCAAGACTTTCCTGTTGAAGATGTTGATTAACGACCCATCGACCAAAGTCAAGACCTACATCTTTACCGCTCCAACCAACAAAGCCAAGAAGGTCATAGCCGTGACGTTAGGCGTTCGTGCTCAGACTACCTATTCAGCTTTAGGGCTACGAATGGTTGAGACAGAGGACGGGCTTCAGTTGGAATTTAGCGATACTCCTCCTTACATACCTAGAGGGTCTACACTTGTTGTAGATGAGGGATCTATGGTAGGACGTGAACTTAGGCAAGCAGTTGACCAAGCTCGTATCAAAAACGGCTGTAAGGTCTTGTACGTAGGAGACCCTGCCCAGTTACCTCCAGTAAACGAAACCTCATCTAAAGTATGGAAGGCCACTGAAGACGATTCGTGCAAGGCCATGCTACGTAAGGTCATGCGGTTTGACAATCAATTGCTCACCCTGTCAGTCAAGATTAGGCAGTGTCTGAAGGACAAGCAATATACAACTCCTGTTCAATCAGACAATGACGATTGTGGCGGCGTTTACCTATTAGGTTCGAAGGCTAAATTTGAACAAGCGATTCTCAGAGGTATCGACACACCTTCTGACTTTAAGGATCGGAAGATCATTGCTTGGCGAAATAAGACTGTAGGCCATTACAACGATATCGTCAGGCAACACCTAGGCTTCAAGGATAGATTCTGTGTTGGCGATCAGCTTTTGATAGCTGAGCCTATTGAGATCAATGGCCGCATTCTCGCTAATGTGGATGATGAAGTTACTGTTAAAGCTGTTCGTCAAGGCTCCGTTACTGAGCCAGAGGGCGGTATAGACATACCTGTATGGTCTTTGACAGTAGACGGAGATGTTAGCCTTGTTTTGAATGTTGCTATAGACGATTCGGAACTGAAGGGTCACCTCTCTTTGTTAGCCGGCAAAGCCAAAACCGAGAAAGGTTCTAACAGAAAAGACGCTTGGGCCAAGTTCTGGAGATTCAAGAGGATGTTCCATCAAGTTAGATACGGATGGGCAATCACTGCGCATCGCAGTCAAGGCTCTACTTACGAAAACGTGTTTGTGGACCAAATGGACATCCTAGCTAACTCGGACAAGAGGACAGCCTTCAAGTGCCTTTATACAGCATTCACTAGACCTACAACACGAGCCTTCACCTACTAATCCTATGGACACTCTATTTGAATTGATACCTTATCTGACCCAGGTAACAGAGTTCTTTACGAACGTAAGTTGGGATCAGTTTGTCATTGGCGTGCTAAGTGGCTCTGCCATCATCCTCTCTCAGAGCACGAAGGACACGGTACGTAAGTACAGTCCAATCTTAGGTCTGGCAGGTCAACCTTTTTGGATGTACTCGTCTTGGATAAATAAACAACCTGTCCTGTTCCTCCTGTGCTTCTACTACATATACGCCTGGTCCATAGGAGTAAAGAACTATTGGTATCTTCCTTGGAAGCAATCAAAGGTCAAGCAATGAAATACTCATTCATGTTCCGGAATTTAGGTAAGCTGAATCTGCAAGTCCTTAAGAAACTACAGGACCTGGCGTTGACCTTGGACTACACCAAGGGTGTATTCAACCCTAACGTGATCCTTCAGGTGCAGCTTGATACCAAGCTGCCTGAAATTCAAGAACTGACAAAAGAGCCTTGCCTTAGCTTCTTTAACCCTAGTTGCTTAGTTGGTGTCGAAATTGACATGATGCTACCTCAGGTCTATCTGAAAGAGCACTCAGACACCGTTGCTTACCCTGCAGGTAAAGAAGATAACATCAAACTCTTCCATAAGATCCATGTACCGTTGCTTACGCCTGTAGGCTGCAGTCTAATGTGGAGGGATACGCCTACTGTCTTGATACCTCAGGTTGGTAACGCATACTTGATCAACAACGTGGACATTCATTCGGCAGTGAACTTGAGCGATCAACCTAGGTATCACATGATCCTTAAGTACAAGAACACTACGCATGTTCTATAGTCGCCATCATACTGTAAATGGTACTGACAACGCACTCACAACGTTAATTGGAGTATTATGAAACTCAGTTATTCGAAAGACTTGGTCGATCACGCCTTGTTTAGAGGTATCGAAGCAGAAGGCCCGTTAGCGGGCGTTCCTACCCTGTTCATTGTAGGTGATCTAGATCCTAAGGAAATTCTGGAGCACGCTAGAATCATCCAGGATGAGTTGAATGGTCATGCTGTGTCCTTGTACTTCGGTGCTGCTGGTTGGTTGACCTACAATAAACAGGCCGTAGTAGATTGCCTGACTCAGAGCACCTTCTGGGTAACGGTCGAAGCTCCTGATCCTGACCTTGATATGTTGAAGAAGTACCCTAAGCTGTTTTGGATGTTTCCTCAGTGTTGGCACTCTAAGACAATGGAGACTAGCGCTATCACTCTCAAGGAGATTTTGCTTAAGGCTAAGAATGATCCAAAATTGAGCGCGTGTATGCCGCGCCTGACCGTCAAGTATGACTATGGTGACTTCGTCCATACTGTTCAGGCTTCTAAGGTAGGACTTGCGCTGAGAGACAACTACATGGATGACGTAGAACTAAAGAGGGTCAACAAATGAGCTTTCCTGGAATTCTGTGGTACGTAGGTTTAGAAGCGTACGAATCTAGGTACACACTCCAACTTACTGACTGGAACGTGCGCGCCTTTAAGCGTCTAGGTGTCAAATATGAATTGGTCACGTCCACTGTTGAGACAAGTTCTAACATTTCTGTAGGTCAGGTTCTGGATGCTACTGGCAGGTCTCTGCACGCCTTATCTCAAATTCAAAGGCTTTTGAATCTTATCAGAGAAGGCATTGTTAAGCACGAGGACACGATCTTTTTTGAGGACATGTTCCACCCAGGTATTGAGGCCCTACCTTATCTGTTGGATCAGCTGCCGTCTAATAGACGACCTAAGATCTTTGTTCGCTGCCTAGCTCAGACTATTGACCCAGACGATTTTGTTCACGTCACTGGAATGGCTCGTTGGATGCGCAACATAGAGCAATCCATTCTAAAATTTGTGGATGGTGTGTTTGTCGCTTCCCATGAAATGTTGTCCCACATGACTATTGCTGGGTGGGACTGTAAGGCAGTAGTTACTGGTCTGCCGTTCGATATGAACGAGGTGCGATCCAGAGTAAACTACTCCTCTGAGTCATCTGAATCGGAATGGCTTGGAAATCGAGAGCCTACTGTGGTGTTTGCCGCACGCACTGACCAAGAAAAGCAGCCAGAGTTCTTTCTGGAACTAGCAAATACTTGGGATGAGGTCAAGTACGGGCCCGTAGAGTTTGTTATAGCTGCTGGTAAACAGTTGTCTTCGAACAGGCTGTCTATCGTTGAGGCCATTAGGTCCAGCAGCGTAACAGTGCGCGAAAATTTGACCAAGAATGAATACTATTCTCTCTTGACCAAGAGCCGAGTTCTTTTTAATTGTGCTCTTCAGGACTGGGTGTCCAATACTGTCAGTGAGGCAGATGCTCTAGGATGTAATGTTCTGTACCCTGCCTACAGATCGTTTCCTGAAGTCTTTGAATCAGACCACACCAGACTCTATATTCCTTGGTCTCTAGAGGACGCTAAGACCAAACTCCGTTCTCTGTTGAACGCCCCTCATCCAAACATCGGTCGAATTTGCTCCCAGCAAAGTAGAACTATCGCCAGAACTCTTGACGCCATAGCTAATTGGGATAGCCTAGGTTTCCAAAATAGTCAGGTAGTGAATCCCGCAACAGACACTTCCTACCGTTACACCTACAATAAAAAGGATTGGCGATGCTGATCCATACCTACACATCCGATCATGACTCTACACTATGTGCCTGCTGGCGTAGAAGCTTACCCTAATAGCAACGCTCAAATTTCTGTCAAGTATGGTCCCAACAAAAAAGAGGAATCAGAATTTGGGCTACGCTATAAACAATGGCGCACTAAGGACAGAACTATTTCCTTAGTTACCAAGTCACAGGTTAGTGGCGTAAACATAAAGCACGCCGCAGATGTTGTAGTCCCTCTTTTCAACGCCTCGTTTGTCAAAGCTTGTGGCTTGACCAAGGTCTTGGCAAATCCTATTCATGGAGATTATTCGAAAGATGCCTTTGAAGCGCTAGGCATAGAGTCCATAATGGACAGTGGAGGGTTCCAGCTTATTAGTGGAACTTCCTCATTTGTTCACCCTGATGATGTGATAGCCAATTACAACAAGGGTGCAAATATAGGCATACCTCTCGATCTGCCTATTCGGTTGTCCGTGGAAGAGGCTTTCTTTCATCCAGTGTCCAAATTGATTAAGGCTAACGACGACTACATCTTGGAAAGGCTGAACAAGAATGTTAGTCTAGCCCTTATTTCTCATGGTTCTAATCTGGAGCTTCGTAAGAGGCGTTTGGATGTTTTAGATCGCGATGCTGACGTAGTAGCTATTGCTGGTTTGCAGGGCAAGAAAGGTCAGCCCGGAGTCAATAAAACTCTAGCAAATGCCGAGGCACTGATGTACGTGGTGCACCGCTATAGAAAGACCACAAAATATTTTCACGTATTGGGCGTCACGTCCAAGCTGTGGTTTTTTATCTATGCTTTGTTGGACGCTGCCAACTATGTAAAGAATATAGGCGGAGACTCTGTGAGTCACAGGCTGTCTGCGCTTATCGGGACATACAATATGCCTGATTTTCAGACCATGGATTTGAGTAGCAATGCAGCCTATAGGCAAGGTCTGCCGTGCAACTGTCCTGTGTGTTCTGTGGTAGACGACACTAGGATAGTGCAAGCACAGATTTTGTTGGAGTCTCACAACCTGTGGGTGTGTGCCAAGCAAACAGAATTCTTGTCGTCCTTGGCGTATTCCTATCTGGCAGGCAAAACTCTTGTAAAGACAGTTTACGATGCCTTAGGGTTACGCACAGGCATATCGGAGTTTCAATTCATCCTGAATTATGTGCAGGAGATAATGGCGTCAGACAAATTCAGACCAATCAAAAAAGAAAAACTGACAGGCACATTGTTTTCAGGTATACGCTCATCTGCCGTAACCAAAGGCCCGGTGTTTGATACCTACGTCAAAATCCTAAAACGGTACGAGAAGTTCCACAAGAAAAAGTTCCTATGAAACAGGTTACCCGGTTACTTAATGGGATGATTTTCTGGCCACAAAAACGCCCAGAAGTATTCTTCCCATCTCTACATTCTTGGATCAAGAATGGCGCAGTGGACAACGCCTGGATCTACGATTCAGCAGACACTCTGTTTGTAGCAGGCGTGCCAATTGTAGATGCTTATATGTTTAGAGGAGTTTGGCATCGTCAACCAATTGTCCCGTCTTCTACTAAGAGTGTAATTCGATTGCACCGGTCTCTTGTTGTCAGTGTGGCCCCTCCTCAAGCAAAGGTTACGCTTGAGGGAATCAAGGTCACAAATCCTAAACAAGTCAGGAAAATGGTCTACTAATTGAGGCACTACATGATTGATATTGGCGAAACATTCGGACGCGCAACTCTTGCGAAGACCGAAACGATCATTTGGGTTAAATGGACTATGCCTGGATTTCACGCGTGGCCAGACGCGCCAGAGGAAGTCTCCTATTTGAGATCTAGGCACCGCCATTTGTTTCATTTCAAGGTCAGCCTTTCAGCTAACCACGACGATCGGGAAGTTGAATTCCATCTCCTTCAAGGCGTATGCAAAAGATTTTATGCTACGTCACAATTGGAATTGGACAATCGATCGTGCGAAACAATTGCTAAGGAATTAATTGGCCTCCTTCAGTCTCATTATGGATCTAACAGAACGTATTCTGTAGAGGTTTCGGAAGACGATGAGTGTGGAGCAATCGTAACTCATACGCCCCTGTAATTCAAATTCCCGAATTACCGTTTCGAATTCAGAATTAATTCAACTGAAGGCGCCTCTAGGGCGCCTTCCTTGCCTTTGCGCTCGAATTCCTGCTCTTCTTTTGCCTACCGTCTAGACTGTGTTCCAACTCTAGAATACTGCACGTACTATTTTTATTTTGTCGTTACAATACACGACACCTCTTTCAAACAGGAGATACAAGCCCATGAAAGGTAAACCCGACCTTATCAAAGCTGCTCGCATTTCTGCTGCGGCTAAGAAAGTCGGCGGTGTGTATGTAGTAGCAACTCGCAACCAGCAACTTCCGCAGGAAGAGAACGCAAGCGCACAAATTGCCGAGTACCCCCTCGCGGAATACTCGTGCAAGGAGTGCGCAACCGTTTTCAGCGCTAACGAAGGTCTCGCAGCACACTGCGTAACCTGCGGTAGCCATCATGTGGAATGTTCTGCCAATAAGGCAACTGCTAGTAAGGCGAGCCAAGCAACTTATACAGACGCTGATCTTAACCACTACGCTTGCGCGACCTGTGGTACTAGCAACATCGTTCACTCTGCTGTCGTAGCCGCTGCAGGTCGCAGTTTGCACTGCGTTCACTGCGGACACGAGAATGTGTTTGCCAATGTCGATGACATGCCTGTTTCAGTTGAAACGGTAGACGACCTGGATCTGGTCGATACGTCTGAGAATGGTGACGAAGTTCTTGACGACTTGAGTACTGATCTTCCTTTGGACGAGACGGTGACAGTTGATCCTGATATTCAAGCTGACGCTGGTGGTCTAGGAACTGACGATGGTGCTTTGGACGAACCTGAAGCACCTGCCGCAGAGCCCACTCTCGACCTGAATGACACGGCAGTTACGCCTTCTGTTGAATATAGCGAAGAGGATGATGCGATGGACGTTGACATGCTATCGCTGGAGCAAGATACTCCAGTTGAAGAGCTTTCTCTTGTGTGGTTGAAGGACAGCGTTGCCATTGCTAACAGCAAATTTCAACTGCTCGCGACCTTGAATGCCGAAACTGCTGGCGAGAACGCTGACATCCTGCAGACGCAGGAATTCGCAACCTCTGTTTCCCACACTATTGCAACTCAAGGCCTGCTTAAGGCGTGCAAGCACTATGGCTTCAAGCCTGTGATCGCTAGCATTCCTATGAAGAAGGTCGTGGAAGCAAAGGTTGAAGAAGCTTTGGCTACGAAAGCGCGAGAACTGAATAACAAGATCACTGCAGTGTCTGCTGATTTTGCTCAGGCTACTGAAATTGCCGCTGCAGGTTTCGCAAAGAACTTTTGGCAGAATGTTCAAGATCCGCTGAAGGCTGCAATGATTGCAGAATTGTCTGCTGCCGGAATTCGGAATCCGTTAAAGCTGGTTGATAGGGTATGGGCAGTGCATGCGCCTAAGGCGTTGGCTGCAATTATCGAGAAGGCTAAGGAACTTAGCAAGGTGTCGGTTACTGCACGCAATGATCTTGCTGCGGCTCTTGACATGGTCAATTACAAGCCTACAGTTTTGGCAGCAGAAGACTCAGACGATGATTCTGATGACTCAAAGGACACTGAATCCGATGAGGACGATGATGAGGATTCGGAAGAGGATGCTACCGTGGAATCGCGTTTGGCTATGGCAGCAACTCCAGTCCAGCCTAACGTTGTTCACTCCTCTACGCAACGCACTCCTCCAGGTAGATCGGGGATGTCGACCAGTAAATCGACAATCGCGTCAATTCTTCAAGGTCGATCGGGCCACTTCAATCCTGTAACCACTAACTAAGGATCATCATGCTTTACTTTCCTTCTACTCGTCAATACATCAGCATCGAACTGCCGGTAGCACCGGGTTCTTCCGTGACCGCAGAAGGTCAGGCACTGGTCGCTGATACGACCTCTGGCGTGTTTGGTGTCAAGCCTAGCACTGGCGCCAGCACTGACAACTTTGTCGGTGTTTCGGTCAGTCAGCAAATGACCCTCAACTTTGTTTCAAAGGTTGAGGAAGCTGTTCATGGTACGGGCAATACCTTTACCCTGGCACGTACGCCTGCTTCTGGTACTCTGTCGGTGTATGACCTCACTGCTGGAGCAGTTGTTCCTGCGTCGGGCGGTGGTGCGTGGTCTCTGACTGGTCGCGTCGTTACTCTCGATGCTGCAACTCAAGGTCACCTTCTGGCCTACACGTATCGCTACGCACCTACTGCTACGGAAGCTCGCGCCATTCAGGGCGACGTGTATCCTGGCGGTCCTGCAGGCGCTGCGGTGGATCAGGTTGGCGTCATCAAGAACGGTGTTATCTACACTTCGGAATTCGACGCTGCGGTCAACTGGCGTGCTACTAACCCGACGATTCGGGTTGCGGCTAACGGCCTGTTCACTATCGGCGGCACTGGCACTATCGTGCCCTGTGCACTTGTCTCTGTTCCCAGCGTTGCTCAGCCGTTCCTCGGCCTGATGCTCAACGGTTAATCTAGGTCTAACAAGGAGTTATCACATGAAACGCAAGCAACCTGTAATCGCTTCTGAGTACCGCTTTGCAGGCAATTCGGAACGAGCCATTGGTTTGAACGGTGAGCTGAATGCTTCTAGCAAGAAGGATCTGCTCCAACAACAGCAAAAGCTTGTGGCTGCTACGGCTGCTGGTGAAGTAGAGACTGCTGAGGTTCGCCGTGAACGTGAAGCCGTGAATCGCCAGCTGGTTCAAGCTGCTTTCCTCGACAAGGAAGCTCTGCGTGAACTGGGTGAGGTGATGGCTGCTGACCTGTATCAGGCTCAAAACCGCCGCGGCTTCTCGCGTAAGTTCATGGCGCGACAAGACCTGGTGCAAGGTCAGCTGCCGATGGTCAAGCTGCGTCGTAAGGACGTGACGGCTGTTTACGTGACTTCGCCGACCAAGGTCGAATCGCAAGTCATTCGCGACAAGTTCTTCCCTCCCCCGGAAGTGATCATTGAAGCTCGCCCGTTCATCGAACAACGTGAAATCAACACGTCGTCTGGTGACGTTCTGCAAGAGAAGTACATGGAAGCTATGGAAGCTATCATGGTCGGTGAAGACCGTCTGTGGTATCGCCTGGCTAACGAAACGGTTGGTTTGGACAATCTGCTGACTGTGATTTCAGGCACCCTGAGCCCCATCACGCTGGCGGAAGTTCGCAACAACGTGTCTCGTTGGTCGCTCCCGGTGCCCCATCTGCTGATGGCTTCCGACCTGTACAACGACATTATCGGTGACACCGATTTCATTCAAGCAATCGAACCAGTTGCGCGTCATGAACTGATCATGACGGGTGAACTGGCTGTTCTGTACGGTATGGCCATCACTTCCGATGCGTATCGTCATCCGGAACACCGAGTTCTGTCTCAAGGCGAATTCTTCGCTATTTCTGACGCTACCACTCACGGTCAGTACACGGATCGTGGCGGTATCGACACTGAAATCACGACCACTGCGACTGAAAAGACCGCTGGCCGTGGTTGGGTGATGACTGAGTCCTTCTCTGGCGTTATCGCCAATACGCGTAGCGTTGCTAAGGGCTTCCGCGTCTAAGCCTTGATTTGGGGCCCCTCACTTCTGTGAGGGGTCTTCTAAACTTCCCAAACACAAGGACCACCTATGAAACTGGACAAACACTACCGCGCTTTGGATCACGTCATCGTTGCTCTCGCTTCTATGGACAGCGGTAAGCCTGTTCTGGCGGCTAAGCATTTTCAGAAGGCGATGAAGTGCGAAGACTTTGCTCAAACGATTGCGATGCTGGATAATGCAAACGAGATTCCAGCAAAGCCTACCTTAGCACAAGCTCTGACGATCGTCGCTGCTAAGGCTAAGCCAAAGAAAAAGTCTGATAAGAAACCTGCCAAGGCTAAGAAAAAGGTCAAGGCAGACGCTCTGACTATTGCAGAGGTTGATCTTGAAGATCCTAACGGCGGTCTTACCGAAGACGATCTTCTGCTTGAAGACGACGAGATGGCTGACGTTTCCGAAGACGTTCTGACCGATGACACGGCAGTTGACGATAGCGATATCGATCTTGACGCCTTGTCGTTAGACGATGACGATGATTCTGAGGAAATGGCTGATCTCGGGCTAGACGATGACGACTCAGAAGATGTAATGGAAATGCCTGAAGCTACGTCAGCTGAGGCTCTTGGTACTGACGAGGATATCAAGCCCGGTAAGGATGGTACGCCTCCTGCTCAGGATGTTAGCGAGATTGACACTCAACCTAAGAGTGGTATCGAT
>JACCDQ011444703.1_pt1 | contig 11864 bp, 13 predicted proteins | sample 7446031 | NCBI WGS metagenome assembly JACCDQ01 (sample SAMN15323442, study PRJNA562643) | freshwater metagenome | isolation source: river surface water | place: USA:Blue River Watershed | collected 2017-08-17
ATTTTGACTGAATATGCTAATAATGCAAAGATAAAAGACAGTGATCCTTTTGTCAGAACTGTTGGTTGGAATATGTAGTTTTATGGTCTCTATATTGGGTTTTTCTATTCATTTCCCTGATATAGAGGCCACTTATGATCTCTTTTAATTCTCAAGTTTGCCTTGTTTTAGAAGTTAAGAGAGATCACTATATTTTATGACCCCTTCTTCTAATGGTTAGGATACCACCCTTTCAAGGTGTTGATATGGGTTCAATTCCCGTAGGGGTCACCAAAAAAAAGGTAATGTATGAATCACATAAGAAGGCATTTAAGAAAACAACAAAGAAGTTTATGGAGAGCTATTGGGATTAGTTATGGGAAGGAAAAAGTGGAAACTATTGATAATAAAGAACAGTTACAAAATAAATTAAATGAATTGGATAATAAATAAGTTATGGCACCAGTATTTCAGCAGGGGAGTGATCACGATTGTTAGTTGCGTAGCGAACAACAATTAATTCTATGCTGGTGGAGGTTAGACTCCTCCCTGGTGCCACTCAAAATAATGGGTTGGGGAACTCGGCCGGCAATATATCCTTGTGAAAGTGGGGATATATTGCTTTAAAAAGTTATAGACAAATAAAAATATCATGGTATTCTTAATATCGAATAATCAGCAAATTGTTATTCGTTCATAAAGACTCAATAGAGATTAAATTTACTATTATTGGTGGTTAGAATAGTTTATGAATTTAATCTCTATTTTCTTCTTAAAAAATCAATAAAATTGTGATATAAAGTTAATCTGTTAATTACAGATTTAAACAGAATTGTATGAGGTATCAACCTGGACAATCTGGCAATCCTGCTGGAAGACCAAAGAATAGTTATTCAGAATATACGCAAAAGTTTCTTACTTTACGAACCAAAGCAGCAGAGGATGTAGATAAAGTTTATGCTGGTGTAATGGCAGCTATAGAGAGAGGGGAGCAATGGGCGTATCAATTATTTTTAAAGGAATTAGCACATTTTCCTCATAAAGAGTATCAGCAAATAGCTAGATTAAAGATACAAGGAAGTACGACTGAAGAAGTTATTAATAGCTGTAAGGAAGGTTTGACACAAATAGAAGAATATAGTGCAGATGACCTTTTAAATGTAGCTAAAACATTTAATGCTATCAAGCTAAGTGAAACAGTATCAGAGAAAATAAACGAAGCTGCTAAATTGACAGATGATCAAATTAAAGTCGTAACTGATTTGGTTACAGATATGAATAAAACTAATGGTGAAAAGGTAGAAGAATGATAAGTTATGATAGTACACCGTGGGCTAATAAAGTTGATGAAGATGGCAATCCAATTATATATGAAGATATTACTGCTAAATTTGTTCTTAGAGATGAAGAGCTTAAAGAAGCTTTAATAGGTGCAATCTATCGGATGGAATTACCTGAAGATTTTAATGTTAGTAAAGAAGATTTTGCTAGAGTTAAAGAGGTTGTATTTGATATTAAAGGATTGAATTTGGCTGAAGTTATGTATAAAAGGATTTATGGTGAAGATGATTTTGATGAAAGAATGTTTAAATATAATGAAGGTCATGAGATAGATTGGGCTTGGTTAAGAGGTAGAGGAGATGAGTAAAGATATCAAGGAAGCTCTAAAAGAAGAGATAAAGCAAGAGTTAAAGGAAGAATTACTTGACGAAATTCTGGAGCATATAAGAATACATTATTATGAATAAAATTATTGATGAATTAAGATATATTATACCTAGTAATGCAAATCAAATTGATAATTCAAGGTATAAATGGAATAAAGAGAGATGTATAAGTTATGATCCTGATATAAGAAATGCCATAGCAACGGCTGTCATTATTAATCATAAGAGTGCCCATCATGATTTACAGCATAAGAATTTGGAGCATGTTAGCGAAGTTATATTAGATATTGAAGATATTAAAGTACGTGATATTGCTTTAAAATGTGTTACCGTTACAACAACATTCTTGGTTTCAGATAATACAGATGAAACTAATAAATGACTGTTTCATTGAGAGTCAAAAACGTTTTCTATTTTACAATCCAAGCGAAAAGCAAAAATCATTCCATGAAGCTGGTAGCAATGCTATAGAGCGTTTATTCCTGGCTGGTAATAGAACAGGGAAAACATTTTGTGGATGTTTAGAAACGGCTATACATCTTACAGGTGAATATCCTAGCTGGTGGAAAGGACATAGATTTCATCATGGTATTGTTTGCTGGGTTGCATCTGAAAATTACGAGATAACACGTAATGTATTACAATTAAAGCTTCTAGGTGGTTATTCTGAAGGTGAAGGTTACATTAATGGATTACTTCATCAAGATGTAATAATCAAAAAAGCAATGCTTGCCGGTGTTAATGGGGCAGTGGATTATCTGCATATTAAGCATAAATCTGGCAGCGTTTCATCTATTTATTTCAAATCATACAAGCAAGGCAGAGAAAAGTTTCAGGGTGCGAGATGCCATTTGATACATCTTGACGAGGAGCCACCTTATGATATATTTTCTGAATGCAAAGTCAGATTGTCAGATGTTGATGGTAAAGGTCATGGTAGGTTAATACTTACAATGACACCTTTAAAAGGCTATACAGAGCTTATGGCGTACTTTTTAGAATTTAGATCAACAAAAAAGCAAGAAGACCAAAATAACACAGTAAGAACTCTAGAGACATTTTTACAACAAGAAGAAATAATCAAAACTTCTCCAGAAATTCTGGTTAATGGCAAATGGTATATTCAAGCCAGCTGGGATGATAATCCTCATTTATCAGAGGCGACAAAAGCTCAATTGCGTGCTACATTGCGTCCATATGAATTAGAGGCTAAAGAAAAGGGTATCCCACTTGTTGGTATTGGTAAAATATACCAGGTGATGGATGATGAATTTTTAATTGATCCTATAGAGATAAAAGAGCACTGGCATTGTGTATTTGGTATGGATGTTGGGTTTTTTGCACCAACTGCTGTGACATTTTTAGCTTGGGATAAAGACAACGATATAATTTACGTGTATAAAGAATATTCAGTATCAGAGAGGACAGCTGCGCAACATGCATCAACTTTGTTTATGATGGGTTGTGATTGGATTCCAGGTGTATGTGATCCAGCAGTTAATCAAGGTTCGCAGCGTGATGGGGCAAGGTTAATTGATGATTATGCTAATGCGGGTCTTAAATTAGAAAAGGCAAGTTACGCAAAGGAATTAGCTGTTGATACTGTACTTGAGCGCATACGGACTGGTAGATTTAAAGTATTTAATACATGTGTTAAGTTTATGAAAGAATGGCGTGAGTATTCACGTGATGAAAATGGTAAGATTATGAAAGGTAGAGACCATTTAATGAATGCACTTGAGTTTGCAATATTAGATGGTTTGCCACTTGCTAAGAATAAAAGACAACATGATATGAAGTTTAGTTTAAAATCACATGCAAGATATTTTTAATGGCAGACCTTCGTACAATTAGAGTTTTAGAGATAGACGGTGGAGGTGCAAGGGGTATTTTACCATTGCATTTTCTTATAAAATTTATTCAGCTCTGGGGCATTAATCCGTCAGACATATGGAAATACTTTGATGTTATTACTGGTACGTCTGTGGGTGGCATTATGGCACTTGGGTTAGCATTTGGATTGACACCAGAACAGCTTTTGCCATTTTTTACTGATCAGGGAAGGTATGTTTTTAGTTTATCATCTTTAATTGCGTCACTTAGACCAAATGAAGTTATAAAGGTTGGTTTAGTATTAGCGGACACACCATTTTATCAATCTTCTGGTATAACTGGAGATGATTACGGGCATGGATTATTATATAAAACATTAGAAGATACGTTTAAAATTGATGATATCCCTGCGACCCTTCAAGATTTAAAAACAAATGTTGTTATTCCTGCTTATGAAAGAGATACAAAACATTTTGTATTATTTTCAAATCTTAATTATGCTGAATTTATAGGGCAAAATGAGCTTATAAGTAATGTGGGATTGGCTACCAGTGCTGCGCCTGCTTATTTACCTGCTTTTACAATGAATGGCCATACTTATGATGATGGGGGTATATTTCAAAACAACCCTGCTCGTTTTGGGTTTGTTCTTGGCAGACGAATAAAACCACATGCTAACAGATGTTGTGTACTTTCTCTTGGTACTGGTATTGGCAAAGTTGGTTTTGATACGGGGGTGCCAGATGATCCACCAACACCACCTCCACCAGGGGCGACTACAATTGAAACCTTATTTGGTTTATTTGAGGTGGCAGCTACAGGAGGTCAGGAGTCTGTTGATAGAGGTTTGCAGATTGAATCTTATCCATATTCGTTAACACAAATATACCGTTATAGGTTCCAACCTGCATTAGATCCTCTTAAAAATACAGAATTAGATAACACGGATACTGATATATTTGAGTACTACGAAGATTTAGCTACAGAAGTATTTAATAATGATATAAGTAACATCCAAACATTTCTTGGGCATTTAACAGCATGAGATTTAACAGGTTATACAATTTTATTTCTCCTGTAACTGGCAGAATTTTAGCTGAGACTGATTATGTTTTGGTAGGGGACAGTAGAGGTGTTGCAATGCCATCGCCTATTCTTATTGATACTAGGTTGGAATTAGTTAATTTAAGGCATGAACTTGATCTTTTATTACAGACTGCTTTTGTTTTAAATTTTCCAAATATACAACTGCCAAATGCACAAGCTTTAAGCAGTTTGGCAGATGGATTTATGTCTAATGTTGGTGGGCTTGTTAGTACTAGTGCAGTTATTCTCCCTGGTGTTATAACATTAACAGAAGGTAAACTTTTAATAGGGGGTGTAGGGGATATAGCTGTAGAAACTCAGATTATTAATCTGAATAATATGGCTAATTTGACCCATAATTATATATGGCGAGGCAATGGCAGTAATAGACCTGTTGAGTCAGATTCACTTACTACTGCTGAGGGTAATATAAGTAGCCTTCAAATTGATATGAGTAGCGCTTTAGGTGATATTGCCAGTTTGTTTAGTCTTTATTCGTCATTAAGTAGTATAGTTAATGATTTAGAAGAAGGTTTGGAAAGTATTGGTGGTTGGGCTGCTATTGCATTGTTACAAACTCAAATGATTTCTGTATTTATTGCTTTAGGAAATCATACAAGCAGAATAGAGGATTTAGAAGAAGAAGTTGTAAATATTAACACCAGAATAGATAATTTAACGGTAAATTTAGGTGGAGATGTTACTGGTAGCGGGTTACTTAGTTCAACAATAACAACTACATTGACATTAACATTAGATGAGATTCCACTGGCTGTAAATTCTGTAGATTTAAATGATCAAAAGATTGTTACTTTAGCTGATCCAGTTAATCCTCAGGATGCAGTTAATTTAAGAACTTTAGAAACCTATATTGATGATGTTCCTTTAGATATAATTTTAGTTGGTGATGTTACTGGCACTGGTGTTACAGGTGCACCTGTAACAACTACATTAGAATTGACTTTGGATCAAATACCGTTAGCTGAAGCTTCAGTTAATTTGAATGATCAAAAAATTATTAATTTAAAAACTGATGATGTAGAAGAGGGTGATGCTTTGAATTTTAAGTTTTTATGGGATTTTATGCATAATAGAGTAGAGGTATCCTGGCCATGAGTATTGTAAGAGTTGACGGAATAGAACCAGATTTAGGGATGTTATCTACTCACCAGAGGTTTATTTTTGGTGATGTTGCAGCTGATCCTTTAAACAGGTTGTCTATTGATAATTTATTTGTTCCAACAGCATTAGCGACATCACATACATTATTAGACCTTAGAAATGGTAACTCATTTAGTGGGTTTCGGTTAAGGCATGAAACCGCTTTTGGTGAGACAATAGGTAAATTAAGGATTCAATCTTTCACAGGTGGTTCAACTTCTGGAACTGATATATTAGTTTTTAATAATGATGGTACATTTGTAATACCAGGACTTACTGATCCTAAATATATTCTTCAAACCGCTGTAACTAATTTACCTAACGCACAGTCGTTAGGTACCCTTACAACAGGGCTTCTTAAAAATACAGTGGCAGCTAGTACTGGTGTACTTTCAACGGCTGTTGCTGGTACTGATTATTATTCTCTCAATAACCCTACTAAAATAATTGATACGGGTGCTTCTCCTGGAAATCTTTCTGTAGGAAAAACTGCTCTTAATAGTCTTACGTCTGGAAGTGGTAATATTATAATAGGTAATACAGGTGCTTCATTAACTACTGGTTCTAGTAATACTATTATTCAAAATTCCCCTAATAATATTACAACTGGTATTAATAATACTATTGTTGGCTCCATTTCGGGAGAACTTATTACAACAGGTAATACTAATGCTTTGTTTGGATTAGCTGCTGGCCGCGAGATTACTACAGGTTATAATAATGTATGTTTAGGGGTGAGTGCTGGGTATTATATAGGTGTTGGTAATAATAATGTTATGGTTGGGTATGATGCAGGGGGGGCTGTTGATTATGTGAATTGTATTTTTATAGGGAGTGGAGCTACTTCTCCTGCGACTTTAACAAATGCTGTTGCTATTGGGGCGGGTGCGACTGTTTCAGCTAATAACAGTATGGTTCTTGGCAGTGGTCTTAATGTTGGTATAGGCACTTCTGCACCTACACAGGCTAAATTTGTAGTTTCTGGTGGAGTTACAAATGTAGCAAGTGAATATTCAGCAATTAGAGTTATAGGTGATAATAATTCAATTAAGGTTGAATTACAAAATACTACTCCAAGTACTGGTAAACTATTTGAATTGCGTTCTAATTCTACTGGTACATTTTCTATTTATAACAGAACTAATACACATGAGAGATTAATTTTAAATACGGATGGTAGTATTAGCTGTAATGGTGCCACATCAGGTTCTGCACAATTTATCGCTCTTAATAATGATGCAACATCAGGTACTAGTGGTTATGTTTGGAAAACTGGAGCTAGTACAAGAGCTACTTTTTACCATAGTGAAGTTAATAATGAGTTAATTCTGACAGCTATTACTGGAGGTATGCCAATTATTTTTGGTACCAATAATTTAGAGAAGATGAGGCTTAATTCTACAGGTAATTTAGGGATAGGTGAAAATAATCCGACATTAGCTAGATTGCAAGTTTTTGGGGGTGTTACTAATGTAGCAAGTGAAGAAAGTGTAGCTAGATTTGTGGGAGGTTTAAATGCCGCTAAAATAGAATTACAATGCTCAAATGGTAGTGGTAAACTTTATGAATTACGCTCGGACAACGCTGGGGCTTTTGGTATTTTTGATAGAACTGGAACATCATCTAGACTGTCTTTTGATACAAACGGAATTTTGACCGTATTTAAAAATGTTCTTATCAGTACTGCAAGTGCGTCTGATACGCCTTATTATCAAGTTGGACATAATACTGATCTTATACAATTAGGGTATGATGGTCCTAATGATTATTCGTTTATTAATGTTGCAGGATCATCTAATGATAGAATAGCCTTTAGGTTTGGGGGTACAGGGGTAGCGGCATTATTACAATCAGGTCTTTTTGGTATTGGTACAATTACCCCAACACAAGCTAAATTAGTTGTAAGTGGTGGTGTTCAAAATATTGCAAATGAGGACTCAATTATAAGAGCTCTTAGTAGCGCAAATGTTGCGAAAATAGAAATTCAATGCACAAATGGTTCTGGTAAAATATATGAATTAAGGGTTAATAATAGTGGTGCCTTTGAACTTGTTGATAGAACTGCTGCGGTAAGTAGGATTTTTGTAAATACTTCTGGACAGGTAGGGATTGGTACTAATGCTCCTAATTGTAATCTTCAGTTAACTAATAGTACAGCAAGTCGTAAATTTGTTATTTTTGAAGCCGGAAACAATGATCATCAATTTAAAGGATTGGGTCATAATACGGAGATATTTAGATTTCAAACAAACCAAACAGCTGACTCTTTTGTATTTTTTGCTGGTACAAGTACTACAACTTCAGATGAAGTAGCTCGTATTAGTGGTGTTGGGACTTTTACTACTTCAAAAATACAAGGGAAGACTGCCAACCAGCCAGGTGTTGCAGCTGGTAGTGCAGCAGGGTCAAGCCCTACTTTGTCAATAAATGGTGGTGAAGTTTCTGGTACATTGCAAGTAACGGCAGGTACTACTCCATCAGGTACTTTAATTGTGACGGTTACTTTAGATGTCGCTATGGCAAGTGCTAATTATGGTGTTGTTATTACACCCGCAAATCAAGCTACAGCTTCTTTAGCTACACCTGCTTGGATAGATGTTACGTCTAGTACTCAATTTACACTGAATAATTTAACACCTCTTGTAGCGACTACCGTTTATAAATGGAATTATCATATTTTAGGAGTTTGATTAATATACTTGTAATTGTATAATTCTTTGTTTATATTACTGTAATATTAAATAGGTAGGATAAAATGTCTAAAAAAGATTACTTAAATATCATTAAGACTAATAATTCTAAAGAGATTGAAGAACTTAATAAGATGATTAGTGAAATTGATACTATAATTAATGATTATAATACTAGAAAACAAAATTGTCAGGATGCTGTTACTAAACTAAGTGCTGATAATGTAATAGTTGATGATATTATAAAAGATGTTCCTGACAGTTAAACAATTTGGAGAAAATTATGATAACAATAAATAGAGAAGCGTTAAAAACTCTTTCTAACTTAAATATAGACACACAGGCTTTTTATCAAAAAGCTGCTGCTACTTTTTCTTATACTGGGCAGGTAACGCCTGAATATACTGCTATTTGTATTGAATTAAAAGAAGTTTTTAATGATATTGAAAATGCTATAAAAACATTAAAACCCTTTGTAGATAATTTAACTTCAGGTAATTAATGACAAAAAGTTTATTGGAATTAGATCATGTAATGACTTACCAAAAAAAGTCATCTAATTTTACACATGATTTAAATTTTATTGCTAGTAGTGTAAGCGCATATTATTTAAAAAAAGCTACAAATGAAGATATGAGTAATGAAGAAATAGTATTACTAAAAACTAAAATTAATAATTTAATTGTTGAATTAGAATCTATTTTAAACTAATGAACTTTATTACTCCTGTTAGAAAACTATTTACTGATTTAAATGACTCTCAAACAGCCATTTTTAGCGCTGAACGTACAACATATATTACTTCTATAAGATGTACTAATAAATCTGGTGTTAATATTAGACTTAATATAAAAGCCATCGCTTTACTTGAAGACCCTGTTCAAGAAGCATTTTTAGCATTTAATCGTTTATTATTATCTAATCAGAGTATGGATTTATTATCTGTAGTTGCAGCTGATTCTTCGGAAGTTGTAGAACATGTTTTATTAGATGGGGATAATTTAGTTTGTTATTCAAATGGGTTCAATGAGAAATTTGATTGTGCTCTTGAAGGGTACGAGGAAACAGAATTAAACGAAGTAATGTAATGAAGGAATTAACTGTTGGTCAAAAAAAGGTTCTTCAAGAACTTACTGATTATTATGATTATGCACGTAGTTCTGCTGTACGTAGGATGTGGGCGCTCAATTATTATCAGAATTTAAAATACTATTACGGTGATCAATGGTCTGATGAGCTTAAAAAAGAGTTTGAAGATGTTAAAGCCTTCCCATTGGTTGTAAACAAAGTAGAACCTACTGTTAATATGTATTCAAGTTTATTACTTAATAGTAGTAAACGAATAGCTGCTAAGGCTACGACAACTTTATCTAATCATGGTAAGCGTGCCGAAGATGTAAATAATTTCTTTTATAGTGTTCAAACAAAAAATCGTTTTCAAAGTAAATCAAATCAAATGCGTACAGATGCTCTTATAGGTGGCATAGGTTATTTACATTTTGGTTATGATGAAAAGACGGGTGAATTTTTTATTGACTGGATCAATCCCGATCATGTGTACCCTGATCCAGATGATCAAACTCAACATTATGAAAATCCTAGTTTCTGGACTCTTAGTTATTTTGTATCTCATATTAATTGTAAACAACGTTATCCTGAGCATGCTGATTTTTTTGATGCATTAATAGGACAAGAATCCGTAACAAACGCAATTAATGATATATCTTTTTTTACTAATAGTATTGATGATACCTTAGTGTGGACTAAAGGCAGATCAATACGCCTGGTTGAAGTTTATTATAAGAAAAATGTTAAATATTACGAAGGTACTATAGTATTTCCGGCAGAGGGAGAAGATGAACTTGACCAGGAGCAATATTTTTGTACTTTTGATGAAGAATTTGCTAAATCTAAAATGGCAAAAGGAACAAAATTAGAAGAAAAAGAAGGAACACAAATCTGGAAGGGTGTTTATTGTGATAACATGTTACTTGAAAGTGGAGCATTATATCCACAAGTTCCAAATCAAAAACATTTTCCTATAATACCTTTATGTTTAAAGCGTAATTATATGGGTATGCCATATGGTGTAGTTGATGGTTTAATACCATTGTCAATAGCTAAGAATTATATTTGGACAAAAACTATACATGGACTCGGTTCCAAGTTTTTGTTAATGGAAGGTAATCAGGATGACATGGCAAAAACAGCACAGATATATCTTGAGCAAATGTCACAGAAAATGGGGGTTATATCTCTTAAAAATGCTAAAGATGCCCAGTTAATAAATTCTGAGAATTTATTGCAATATTTGTTTCAGGCTAATCAAAGAATTGATGTTGAGTTTGAACAAACAACACAGTTGCATAATGAAATTGAAGGTGAAGAAACAAATGCCGTAAGTGGTGTTGCTATCAGGGAACGGGCTACTAATTCAGCCAAGGCGCAAAGTCCATTACATTCTACTTATAATGATATGTTACTTTCTATGGGTGAATTAATGTTAGATACACTTAAGGGTATAAATGATCTTAAATATCCATTTAAATATTCAAAAGATGGTAAAGAGATTGCTGCAATACTTGATGATGAAATATCCACAATAAATTTTGAAATCTATACAGATATTGCGCCGCCTTTCTCGTCATCATATGACGAAGAAGTAGCTAAGTTTGAAGGGTTAATGAATAGTCCAAATCCAGCGTTACTTATGTCTCATCCATTGTTTTTAAAGAAATCAGGATTTGATGAAAGTGATGCGGTGGCTGTACATGAAGCTTATACGGAAGTAACAGAGCATCAAGCTCAGCAACAACAAGAGTTATTACAACAGCAACAAGCTCAAGAATTAGTGCAACAACAAATGAAACAAACGGGATAATTAATGGAAGAAAAAGAAGATATTGTTAAAACAAACACAGACCTTTTAATGAAAGTTTGGGATCAGGGATATGTTTCTAAGATAAATGAAGTTGTAAAGGTTGATATGCCAGAAGTAAAAGAAGAAGTTAAAGAAAATGAGAATAAAGACAAACCAATCGAAATCAAAGAAGATGAAACCTCAGAAGGGGCAACAGAAAAACCTCAGAGAAATAAGGAAGACAAAGCGGAGTATGAACTACTAAAAAAGCAACTTAGTGAATCTAAATCTTGGGGACATAAGAAGAATATAGAACTAATTAATGCTAAAAAGAAAATGACTGATTTTTTAGCTAAGTTAGAAGAAAACGGCAATATATATGAAGATGATGTTAAAGAAGCAATGGGTTTTTTTAATGCAGTGGAAGACAAACAAGCTGAAAATTCAGAAGAAGTGCATCCATACGTCACTTTAAAGCAAAATTTAGACAAAGAATTTAGTATATTCAAAAAGTATGCCAAAATATCAGATGCAGATCAAAAATATAATGCATATTTTAGTTTTCTTCCCTTACATTCTAGAGAAGAG
>JACCDQ010537000.1_pt1 | contig 11863 bp, 11 predicted proteins | sample 7446031 | NCBI WGS metagenome assembly JACCDQ01 (sample SAMN15323442, study PRJNA562643) | freshwater metagenome | isolation source: river surface water | place: USA:Blue River Watershed | collected 2017-08-17
GATGTTGGCATTTGGCATAGAACTACAGACGACTCACTGTCTGTTTCGGTGGCCGAATAGACCCGGTACTAGGGACGGGACCGATGGAGAAGAATGAGGTGTAGGAAGATTGGAGGAGAAGAAGGGAAGGAAGAGGGATAGGGCGATGTATTTCAAAGCTTTCAATTAAACCATATCTTTTAAAATATGCACTAACAATAAATGTACTCAACCTCTTACTTCACACAGCGTTGAACAAAGGTTCACATCAAACGCAGATTTGCCAAGTGGGCCTCCATGGCAAAGGTGGAGACTGTGGGCTCAATGCGAACAAGGTGTCCCTCAGTCAGGGAACTGATATCAACTGACCCATCAGCATTGTTGGTAGTGACACCGCGACGGTGCCACCCAACGACAGTCCACCCCCCATGATTATTGACATAGTCCTGGATGACTTCAATCTGGTCTCTTAGCTGCCCTTGATGGGAGGCTAATGCAGCTGTATCAATAGACCGAAAATTCTTCACGTTAAGAAACTGCTTCGTGAGATGAAACGATCTCACATTAGTAAACTTGGCCCTGCCACTTTCGGCATCATAAGCAGGCTGATTCAGGATTTCCACGTTAAGGGAAACAACATAATTCTGGTTGGTCAAATCCCTGCCCCGACAGCCCCTACAGTTGATGTGCTGCCGATCACACGTAATAGATACACAAGGAACTTTTGAGTTAATCAAGAAACTGGCCATGGAGAATTGAACCTGCAATCCGTGATCACAGAAGTGAATTTGCTTCAGGGCCTGGGGGGCCATCATGATTGTTTTCTTTGGAATATATAGGTTGGGCTTCAAAGGAACAATCCTGGTAAAAGATTCGATGATCGGAATGTTACCACCCAGGGTTCTATCAGAGATAGCTGGCTCGAGTATTCCTATTACATCTCCGACACGGATGCTATCAGCAAAAGCGGAAAGACCTGCAGCACCGTACAAGGGATTACTCCCAGTCATCATTAGACACAAAACCATGGTGGACTTTGGAGAACAATCCCCAAGCATAATACACTTCGAGGTCGTGGGTAGGGTGTGGACACCGGTACGGATTTTCTTGTTAGGAGACACCAAGGCAGCACCATTACGAAGCTGGCTTTGGTTTCCATAGACAGTTCCGCCAGTAGAGGGTGTTGTGTAAGAGAGCATGGTGGCAATTATAATCTTTCCTTCTCTTGCGGACAATGGAACATCAGAAGCAGTAAGAAAAGAGCCGTCCACAGTCTGAAGATGGAAACGGCGATTGGATTCGATCTCCTTCTTGGAGACTCCAGCAGGAATAGAGGGGTACAAGCCATCGATGTCCCTATCGCGCAAGATCCGTCGATTCATCCTATATGTATTGGGATACAACCTGTTGTTCTCAGCAGGCAGCTCATAGTGAACTGGGAATAAAGTGTTAGACCAAGATACAATATAAGCAGAAAGAAGGGAAACTTACTCTGGATTCGATTAGTGGTTTCAAGCGTGGACTTATTAGGAATCCCATTAATTTCAGCAGCAAGAGATTCCTCGACTTCCCCCGGGGCTTCATTGACAGCCACATTAGTGGCAGCCACATCATTGGCAGTCACAACAAGGAGAACCTCTTGTATTCCTTCATTCTGAACCTGCCCTTGGTTTGTCTGGGCGTCATCTGCGACCCTTTCGCCTTCATTTTGATTCTGCTCTTCCGGTGGTAGGGTGTCAGAGTGGTAATTAGATTCCTCGTCGTCCATGTTATCGGTGGTCTGGAATGCAAGTAGAAGAATATTATGACTACAAAATTCGGTGCAAAATAGTCGGACGGATACAAGATAAGAAGAGCAAATCAAGACAGTATATCGGAAGCGGGATACCCATTGATAGTGGGACTACAACAGATTTAGATTGCATATACATATAGACAAGATCATTTCTTTAAGCAGAAACAAACAAGATCGTGTAACTAAATGAATTGTTGGCGCTCAAAGAGACGCCTGCCAAGACTTAGCACAGAAGTCGGATCACAGGATTTTTCTATCTACTTTAAGAAGAGAGGCGGGACTTCCCAATACTATTAGACAATCACAGACAATACCATATGGATACCCACCAGAAAAAAGACGGGACTTCCTAATATCAATATTAGACTACGAACAATATAGGCAATATCATTTATTTAAGCAGAAACAAACAAGATCATGAAACTGAATGAAGTCTTGGCGCTCAAAGATGCGCCTGATAAACCTAGCACAGGAGTTTCTCTATCTACAAGAAGAGAGGCGGGACTTCCCAATACTACTAGACAACCACAGACAATGCCGTATGGATGCCTAGCAGAAAAGAAACGGGACTTCCTAACATCACTATCAAACTACGAACAATATGAGAACCAAAATGGAGGGCAAGATAGTTTTTGCTTTTGTACGGTTTCTACATCCCTTAGACACATATGGAAATTTAGGTGTCTTGGAAAAACTCGGGTGAGCCGCTATCGCAGATCGCAGCCGGGCGAGCTTCTTGACAGACCACTAAAAATGAAGAAACAAAGAACTGGCGATAAAAGGGATTATGACACTGTATAATCAAGGTAGAACAAAAATCAAAACCACCACCCAGATGGACGGAACTAAAATCAACGAAAACCAGGAGGAAAACGAGGACGATAACGGGGGAGTGGATGACAGAAAACCAAGTGCTGTAAACATAGTGAGTCCTGACCGCAAAGCACAATGCAGTAACAAAGGAAGAGAGGAAACGGGAAACAGCCACAGTAGTGCCTCCAAGGACGAAGGTATCATTGACGAACCAACAAAGAGGAAAATTGCAAACCCATATGGGGTCAGCAAAAAGGCCAGATGTGCTACAGTGGAAGAGGATGCAGATGACACAAAGGGAGAAGGGAGGAAAGGAAAAGAGACTGTGTCTGAGCCCGGGAAAACTCTAAGCTTCCTCGGGCATCAGACAACAAGAACAATTTTCTGTGAGCTCTGTATGCATGAATACAACAAAGAAGACGTAGAGAAGTACTACAGGTGCAGGACATTTAACTGTGGAGTATACGTGAAGGATGCATTTAGAGACAAAGATAAGTATGTGAACCGTGATCGGGTCCCAAACACAATAGAACAGGATATGGTATTCGAAGACATGACAAAGCAGTTTCATGCAATCCAATACTCATTTGTTCACAATGGTGGTCCACGAAAAAACAACGTCAGTGCATTGTGGAACATGAAACACAAAGCAGTAAAGGCAAATATTCTACCAGACGATACGTTCAAGCCGAGATATGGAAGTAACTACATGTTGTTGAACGCAATCAGACAGGTGGACGAGAGCCTGCGTCTCAAAGACAAAGAAGCTTTTCAAAAGGCATTTTATCATCTGATGTATATAATTGTCGTGGGGAACTACCACGTTGCGTCTCCTTGAGAGAAGAGTCCACATATGTTCGACAACAGATTTCAGTTGGCAAGAGAGTATGCGCCATTAAATACAATAACAACTCAACTCTCGGCAGTAAGTCCACTTTAGGGGATCGTGACATTAGCCGCTGGCGGCACAGCAGTAGTACCATTCTCCGCCTCCTTATAATTGCCATAGGTGAAACCGATACTTTTGTCGACATAGGGGTCTTCGAAGTACCCGACGAAGAAGCACTTGGCGACGGTTGTCATATGATCTGAGATCTGATCGCGAAGAGCCTTACCAATGGCTGTTTTCTTCCCGTGGCGGGACCAATAAACAACAGAAGGCAGGTCAAGCTCCTCAACGTGTGCGTAGGTCTCCTCCTCCGCAAGGGAATTGACGGTCGAAATGGCCTGACTAGCCTCTGCAAGATCAGCAGGTGTCAACAACGATACGGCAGGTCCCGCAGAGGTTAGATAACACTCAAGACTGTGCGGCGTCCCGAGCATGCTTTCATCATCCGCGGAGGCCGAATCGGGGGATAGCGTGGCTGTGATCTCCACAAAAAAAGAAACACCAGTTGCAACCGAGAAACCGGTAGAAATCGGGAGGGTAGCTGGATACAAAGTAAAGGAACCGGGGCAGAGAAACACTGGAGTGCCACGGAAGGATTTCTCGCCATCTTCATCGCCCTCGAATCGTGTACCTGATGTAACAGAGGAGACATCCATATTACCCATGTAAATCTGGTGGAAGTGACCGTTTTGATGCAAGGGCATCACCCCAGACAACACAACAACACCATTGTCGTTGGCACCCCGCAAGGCCGACAGAGGGTATGTTGTGCGCATGCACTCGACCGTAATCTTGGCCAGGTCTGGGACTAGGCACCGGAGCTGCATCTTCACGTCAATGCCCCCCTTGTATTCACCGTCATTGCGAGTTAGAGAACAGACGACGGCCTTTTTAAAACGCCGTAGGAATGACTCCTCCATACCATCCACCGTCTCATCATTGAATTCGCAGATATTCTTAAAAAATTCTCGGCAGGAAAGCCATTGCGGGTGGCAAAGGATGTTGTCGTTCCCATTAACCCTGCGCAGGCCTTTGCGAATCATTTCCGCTGCTGTGAGTCCATATCGGCTGAGCAAGTTGTCGTGGAGAGCTGGAATACGTGCCACTAGTTGGCTTGGAATCTGGAAAGATACATAATCGGCGGGGTGATGCCAATCTGGAGAGGTGTCATCTGCTCGATAAACATGTTTCTCCTTCAGCGCTGCCACCGTGTATTTGACCTTGTTTGCGAGGTAAAAACGCAAATATCCGTAACCTTCCACGTCGCAGGGCTCGAAGTCCTCCTTCTGCCACTTCTGCAGCCCGATCGGAGGAGAAACAGGGGCGAACAAATCGGAGTGCTTTTCGGGATGGAAAGCGTCCGGAGAATCGAGCCAATCCAAGTACCCGGAAAAATCACCTTCCTTTCGTGCCTGTTTCTGTTTCGCATTCTGGGACGGAGACACACCATTTCCCCTCTGGACCTTCACTGAGCTCTTGCTACTGAGATCAATGTGCGGATCAACATTCACCGTAGGAACGGCCTGACGCCAGCCGTGGTTTGTAGTAACTGAGTCTGGATGGGAGTAATACAAGCAACCAGCGGCAAGTAGCATGGTCACTTCGTTCGCATCGAACGTAGACATGAGGCACCCGCAAGCCTTCTTGCACTTATCAACAAAGGAGAAGCTCATCATCGACGAACCAAAACGTGCACTGAAGAAATCGTACACCAAAGAATAAGGAGGAATCTCCCATGAGTTCGCGAGGTTAAACCGGGTCTTTGTACCCATGTAGCAGTGCAGTAGGGCCAGGTTCAAGGAAATCTTGGATAAGACGTGATTGAAGTCGAATCTGCAGATAATACTGGACGGAATAGTATCAGAAGCCGCAAGTCTCCATCTCTGGTGTGGCGTGAGATGGCGCCATCCAAGTTGTTCTTTGAGATGCCTGGAAACAACACTAGTCACCCGGAGTTGTTGTCCGCGAAACCTTTTCTCGTCTGCAGGGGCCGTATCTCTAGAAAAAAAAGCGTACTCGGCAAAGACTCCTTTGTCAGTCGAATAACCCATCTTCTGGGCTCTGTCACCGGGAAGGCAAGCAGCGCCAACAGTCCCGAGTGGTTCAAGCAGATCGCCGAGGCAAGAGGTTAGACCAAGATAAGGGCGGATGTTTGGCTTCCAACACTCCCCTTCAAAAGCGACAACAAGTCCAGTGTCGTGCCTGTAAACCAGCGCATACTGACGAAAGTAGTTATAAACTTCTCGTATCGATACAGGAACCTCCGATACTGCAAGAAGACCACATCCAATCAGGAAGCGTAGGCGAGTCTGGTAATAACGGTAAGTGTCATCGTGGACCTTGCTCCCGTCTGTCCAGTTTTGGTCGAATCTCAATGCTGCCTTGAGGGGTCTTTGGCAAAAGCAAGCCTTGGGCGGAATCATCCTTTTGTAGACGCAAGCCTTGTCGTTGGGCTTGAAAGCCTGCTGTGCAAGCCACTCATCGAAAAAGTCGGTAGTGTCGGCGACTTTAAAATCCTGTACGTCTTGGAGATAAGGATCAATGTACTTGCCAAAAACTCTCACACACCAATTACCCTCATCGCGAACATCATACAGTCGAAGGTAACCTTGTATCTTCACAGCTTCTGCTTCAAGTTTTGTCCGTTCCTCGGCAGTGAACTTCTCTGCCATCTGCGGCTTCTCCCCGTTATACCCGTCATCCAAGGTGTAATAATTAGAGGGGATATGATAAGACGTCATCATCTTCTCGAAAGTAATCTCCTGCTTTGCACGTTTTGTGGTTACCGCTGGTGACCTTGGTTGTGGAGGGTTATACGTGGTAGCAAGAATTGAATGATTGACAGGACCTGCGAACTCCCTGATCGTTTCAACTCTGGCATAAACGTATTGAGGAGGACGACGGGTGCCAGGTTCTGTCCGGCCGTGTTTTGCTTCTGCTCCTCGTCGTGGTTTCTTAGGGGGAGGAGGACGCCTGTTATTGTTGTTGTTATCCATGGTGAAAGGTCGAGCAAGAGACACTGGTGATACTACGTGGGAAGAATGTCTTCTCCAAAATGGAGCAACTCTTGTTCTTGCAAATGGAGCAAACTTTGTTTTTGTGCGCTCCGATTCCTCGCAAGAAGAGAGGCTGCATCGTGACATGATTTATCTGTTACGAACAAACTCCGAGCCGACCTGAGCTATCGTGGACGGCCCGCTCGCCGTGAACAAGTTGCGGATTATTGAATGAAAAAAACTCCAAGCGGACCTGACCTATCGTAGATGGCCAGCTCGCCGTGGACTAGTTGCGGATTATTGAATGGACTAGCTAGATCATTGAAATTGTGAATGACAATGTGTCTGGTTAGCAGGATCACGAACCGTTAAACACAAGCCCAAATGTTGTCAAACACTGAGACTGAATATCACGTCCATAATAGACGATCGCACACATAACCCATACGAGACAAACCAAAGAGTCAGCCACCCAATAACAACCGTAGGATTGTAATTCGCGTGACGCAGGCAACGACTGGCTGCCAACTGCCAACTGTTTTGTTTCGAAGATAATAGAAGGCGAATAGAACAGGAGCACAAACCATGGAACCACAGCAGTCCATTCCTCCGTGCGATGCCTACGTACCTTCACCACAGGGAAAGATGATGATAACACGTTAGAGTACCTACCGATTTCGATCCCACTAGTACAAGAGTACAACATTTATGATCTCGAGCTTTTGACCAGGACCGAAGCCCGAAGAGGCACTCAAGAACCACCAGCATGAAGATATCGCTCAATCTGACCTACATACAAACATGAAACAGACATCTCGGATTGTAATTAATTGCATTATCTCTAAAAGCTCAGACCAACGTATACAAGCGATGCTAGATAACAAAGGACATGAAATCTATACTATCTCCGCCAGCTGGCTCTGCTTTCAAGGCTGCAAAAATACCCGCCGAGTCATCGCTACCGGATGAAGGCTGTACGGGAGACGATCCTACGTCAGGAGGGACAAGTGATCTATCGGACTTCCACGACCAACAATCAATGTAAAGAGCCTTCGCATCTGGGTTGGGTCGCTCTAGCGCCGGAACCAACAACCACCTCATCTTGGGATCAAGGAGAGGATGATACACGATGGCATGGAATAAGGTGGGGGACACGCCGACACCATGACCCTCCTGGGGCAACACAAGATCCACAACCACATGGGAACCATCGCTCTGCTTAAGCTGTCTTTTCCGGACCATCTTACAAATTCTGTAATAAAGAGACTTGAAGTAGCTGGGCTTACCAGCGGTTAGGAACAAGCACTGGAAAAGGAACCTTCTGCTAGAGGCTTGCGTCGGAAATAGCCAATTTTCGGTGGCAGCAAAGGTCTTGCATGGAAATGCACGTCCACCAAGATGGATTGCAATCTTATCTACCAGCAAACATTGACCAACGATGTAGAAATCCAACTCTCCGTGTCCGAAAAGGCGTGTCATGTACATGGAAGGAAAGTCCGAGGTGTTCCCCTGATGAAAACAGGGCGAGTAGTCGTGAGTCATATCTGAACATTCAACGGGGATGAAACATCCTTTCGCAAATCCTTTGGGCATAAGAGTGCTGCAAAGTCCATGATATAGAGCATTCTTCAATTCGGCATGAGCTGGGCCTAGTTTGAGCGAGACCTTGCTTCCAGCAGCCAACCTTTTGTGGGGAGGAAGACCTTTCGATCCCCTCATTACTAAAGACATTCCACTGGCACCAACCAGTCTGTAATGCCTAAAGGTGGCCTCCAGACAAACCAAAAAAGGCGACTCCTCTGTTTTCGAATCATCTGCAGCAGGAAGTGTGGCGAAGCCCAATGGATCACTGATTTCATTAGCTTGATCATGCTTGCAGCTCGTTCTGTCAACATTCTTCCTTCGCTTCCCGGGTACAGATGCCCTAGAGCTGTTGTCACTTTCGGACTCACTTTCGGGGATAACATCAAAGCCATGGCTCTCGTCGGCCTGTTCGATGCCACCAGTTGACCGACGACGTTTCGACGCAGAAGTCCCTCCACCCAGAGTTGTCCTCGCCACAATCTCGGCATCATGAGAGGGTACAGGGGCCAAAGGAAGGGGATACTGAGCATTTAACACTGACCGGGATGCCATGACAGGTGGCAAAGGGAGAGTTGCAGCAAACTCCTCAAAAAAGAACCCGGGGCTTCTGAAGTTCTTTCTCAGGTCGGCGGTCGGAAGGTTTCCCGCATGAAGGTCAAGAGCATTGTATTTCTTGGGGAGAGGGTTGACAGCAAAGTGCTTGATTAACTTTGAGATTATGAAGTGTCCTCCCAACCATCCACACAATTCGCCGGAATCGGGCGCCACAAGCTCACCACCAGCCCCACGGTGAAAAAAAAACTTTGACCTAATCTCTCTTTTCAGCCCGTAAAACACATCCAAGTACTCCATGGGAATCCTAACCGCGACCAAAGGTTTTACCTTTCTTGAGGACACCAGAGAAATGTTTCCTGGGGTGCACTTCCGTAAGTCCGGATATTCCCTGCGAGCAGAGTCCCTATGGTATGGTCCACTCTCGACGAGAATGTTTCCAGTTTCGGGATCAACCACCGGCCGCATGACCTGAAGCAGGTTTGACCGCGGAGCTGAGAAGGGAGGCAAAAATATATGTGCAGTCCCTGGAGCATAAAAGTCATAAACAACTTCACCCCTGTTACGTTCGCAGTTGATCTGCTCAATATGACACCTCTCCACACCTGGATATGTAAGCTGAATGTGAGGCAGCACAGACTCCATCAGCCTTATGGCACGATCACGACGCCCACAATCATTTCCAGTTCCTCGGAGGGCATTGACATACGTACTGACCATGGGATTGGAGACGGGCCTTCCAGTCTTTCCCTTCTTGAATAGGGCTGTTGACGTCGCCAGCATCCCGCAATTCAACATGCCCACCGGCTTCAGCAGCCCCACTTGCACCAAGACCGTCAAAAGATGCGAGCCAGTAAAGTCACCGGCACCTCTTATCTGATCCTTCAGGCACCTTAGGTAGCGTACGAAACTTTCCTGACAGTATTGAGGATAGGGCCTACCGCCTGGAGACACCTCCCGTGACTTTAGGCACATGTCCTTTATAACCTTTATATCGGATTCCATCCTCTCCCGCGAGATTTCCTTCAAATTCCAAGAGACCTGGCTGCGGCGAAACCCTCCACCCGAGTAAGATCCAGCAGTTTCCACCAGCAGCGTCATGACAATTTCCAGTAGACCTAGAGATGGATCACTTTCGAGGTTGGGCCTCAATGACAGATCTTGCAGGACTCCCAGATAGTTGAAAAGGCCACTAAGATGGCCAACCGGCAAACAAAGGGAGACCAGGTCAACTACTGTTAGGTAGGGATGTCTCTGATAGAGTTTGTCTATCATGTTGGCAACTGGCGAGACATACGACATGGACTTGGTTATATGGGGCCGATTGAGCAAAGAGGCAAACCGGACCTTGCACGTATCCTCTTCAGTATTTCTCTCCACCAACAATCCCAGACCCATGTCACCCATGCAATTATAAAAGCTCTCATGTGCAGATGCAGTAAGATGCGGAACTTGACATGGCTGTGCATCTTGGAGGTACGACATGCACCCATTCGCCAGTTCTTGGCATGCAGCTCTACGCACCATCGTGTCGAGGCACACCTTCCGCATATAACCAATAATGTTCGTTCGATGGACACTGTTACCGACAGGCACGCACACTGTAAGCGAGAATGTCTCGGTGAGTTCTGGGCAGTTCTTCACATCCCTATGCGTGTTGATCCTTCCGGGATTAGGATATATCTCCATACAAGCAATGGTCATCCCTTCTAACACATTCTTGGGATGTACGCTATTCGCAAAAATCCTGTTTCGTTCCTGTGTGGACTCCGACGGATCAACAACCCATGGAATGCCAAGCTTCCTGGCGATATGGCTCATCTCAACCGCGACTTCGATCCATTCTTCAGTGCCAACATTCAACGCCGGCATTGCACACCCGTAGTGATCTCTAACTTCAAGGAAGTCCCGTCTCTGGTTCTCCCCACCGGTAAACAACACATTTATTTGCAGGTTGCCTCTGGACTTATTTTCTCTGGATCCATCCGTACTCAACATGAGATTGGTGATCTTCCGAAAGTCGATCCGATCTATGTGTTTCTTTATTTCCAACCTCGAAAACTCCGCCATCCCTTCGTTGATAACACGAACAAACTGTCCGTCCTTCTGAATGGAACTATCGGAGTCAGCCCAACCGTGGAACCTTATGCTGGCTTTATCCGATGCGGTGCTTTCCATGCCCTCCACTCGCCTTCGATAAGACAAACCTGTCTCTGAGTTGTGTTCGTTCTAAGAGGAAAAAGGGAAACCACATACCGTTAGTGGCTCGACAGGCATTGAAAACATTTTGAAATCAACCCCATCTCTGTTCGGGTTCAGGATCTAACGGCTTAGCAATTGCAATGCAACCCCCATCTCTAGTCCATCCCCCGAGAGGTGACAGATTTAAATCTGTGTGCCATCTCAAGGCTGACCACGACCTCTGTCAACCAATCAACAATAGCATGGCCGTCAGAAATCTTTCCACCTCTAGCCTCGGCGACATCTTCGAATGCAGTTCCCACCAGCTGTGCAGAATGCCAGACCTGCGATTAAGCACCACAAACATGATTCGAGATGGGGCGTGAACCATGCGAAGTGTCAATAGCGGACCCAACACCCTGTATCACAGTGCATGACAACAGAATTCTATAACGTCTCGGCACCGGGTGGCGATTGCAGATAGCCAAGGTACCGTCGCTTAGGAGAGATCTCGAGACACTTCAAACCCAAACACGAAAACATCGCCAAATACCCACCTTTCCAAGGTCCTGATAAAGGCATAGCTGCATATGGCTGATCCCTTTCATCAACCTTTTCGCATCCCCGGAGTGCCATTCAACGAAGTGACAAACTTCCTCGCAGCCAGTCCTTTGCGAAACTCTCAAGTAGCGAGGGATCTTACCCTCTTGGATGAACTGTCTCAAGTTTCTCCTGGCCTTGTTGGCTTCCCAGGTTGGATTGATCGGAGCATCTCGATTATCTTCCATGGCACCAGTAGATTCCTCAATTTCCAACAGTGGAGTCAAACGAGCAATTGACAAACAAATGAGCTGTTGTTGTCCACAAAACCACTGTCATGCGGCGGCCAATACCTTTCCCCTGTGGTTTGACAATCAATACTGGTTCGCTGTGCCTGACAGTCGAGGGCCATTGAATATCAGCTACGGCTCGACAGGATTATACGATCATCCATCCCCCTCCAAAATTCTTGGGTTGGCAGTGTCTGTCGGTCGAGGGCCACTGCATTTTGGCCATCGCCTGACACCATCCCCC